>Ga0210040_10002345_pt1 | contig 26817 bp, 38 predicted proteins | sample CryGeyCG12114_NA_FD_185462 | JGI IMG/M metagenome (GOLD analysis project Ga0210040, IMG submission 185462) | Groundwater microbial communities from aquifer - Crystal Geyser CG19_WC_8/21/14_NA (SPAdes) (version 2) | ecosystem: Environmental > Aquatic > Deep subsurface > Groundwater | place: USA... | reverse complement strand
CAGGATCGGGTAGAAGAAGACGAGCAGCACCCCCGCCGCCGCCGGCACCGCCAGCGCCGCCATCCGCCACCCGCGTTGCCACAGCGCATCGAGCGCCAGCCCCAGCGCGGCGGTGAGGAACAGGCCGGGCAGGGTGTAGTGATAGAAGAACTGCACGTTCTTGTCCGCAACCACCCACAAGCCCAGACTGGCGGTATACAGCACCGCCACCGCCAGCGCATCCCACCGCCGCCGCATCACGCCCGCCCGGACGCACCAGAGCAGCGCCGGCAGCCCGGTCAGCAGCACCACCGGGTTGCCGACCAGCAGCACCCCACGCTGTGCGCCATCCGCCGGCTCGTACAGGTACCAGATCGGGCGCCAGTCGATGATCCATTGCCACCAGCGGCTCTGATAGGGGTGCGCGGGCAGGGTCTGCTGCTGCAGTTCCAGCATGTGGCGGTGCTGGTCGATCAGCCCCAGCCCGTGCAGCGGCTCGTGCTCGACGAACCAGAACGGCAGGTAGCTTACACTGTAAACAAGCAGCGGCACGAGGCCGAGCCACAGCGCCGCCTCGGCCAGCCGCATGCCCGGCACCGGTGGTCCGCGGCGGGTGACGAAGCCACGCCAGCCGCAGACCGCGAGACGGGTGGCGAGGAAGGTGAGCCCCGGCAGGACGGCAACGGGGATGGCGTTCCACTTGGATGCCATCGCCGCGCCCAGCGCCGCGCCGGCCAGCGCCAGGCGCCAGCGGGCGGTCTCCGGCTCCCGCATCGCACCGGCACATTGCCATAACGCCACCAGCGCGAAGGCTAGCATGAAGATGTCGAGCATCGCGATGCGCGCCTGCACCAGCAGCGGGAAGGCAGCGACCAGCAGCACGCCGCCTGCAAGGCTGGCGAACCTTGAGAGGCTCGCAAACCACAGCGCGCGGCAGAAGGCCCACAGCGCGAGCAGGCCCGCCAGGAAGGGCATGATCCGCCACCCAAGCGGAGTGTCGCCCATTGCGGCGATGCCGAGCGCGATCAGCTCCTTGCCGAGCGGCGGATGCTCCGGATTGGCGATCGCCGACAGGTCCAGCAGCGCCCGTGCGGCGGGCAGATAGTGCACCTCGTCGAAGAACGGGCGGGAGGGGATCGCCAGCCGCCAGCCGGCCAGCAGGGCGAAGCCTGCGACGAGGAGCGCGGTGCAGCCCAGGGGGTCGCGCTGATGGACGGGCGGCAGGCTCATGCGAGGGGCGGCGTTACGGCGGCTTGCGGGTGAGGGCAAGCTTGCCCTAAGCGCTCGCCCCATGAAGAAAAGCACCGGACAGGACCGTACCGCCACCGCCGCCTGGCGCCCGCAGACCCGCGCCGTGCGTGCCGGCACCTGGCGCAGCGAGCATGGCGAGACCAGCGAGGCGCTGTTCCTGACCAGCGGTTATACCTATGACAGTGCGCAGATCGTGGCCGACCGCTTCGCCGGAGAGGCGGAGGGCATGGTCTATTCGCGGATGCAGAACCCGACCACGCAGATGCTGGAAGAACGCATCGCCGCGCTGGAGGGGGCCGAGGCGTGCCGCGTGCAGGCGACCGGCATGGCAGCGATGAGCGCCGCGATCCTCAGCCATCTTTCCGCGGGCGACCATATCGTGGCCGGCAAGGCGGCGTTCGGCTCGTGCCGCTGGATCGTCGACAGCCTGCTGCCCCGCTTCGGGATCGAGGGCACCACCATCGATGCGCGCGACAACCGCGCTTGGGAGGAGGCGATCCGCCCCAACACGAAGATGTTCTTCTTCGAAACGCCCGCCAACCCGACCATGGATGTGGTTGATTTGCGCCATGTCTGCGCGCTGGCCCGCGCCCATGGTATCACGACTTTGGTGGACAACGCCTTCGCCACACCGGCGCTGCAGCGCCCGCTGGAGCTGGGGGCGGACATCGTCGCCTATTCGGCAACCAAGCTGATGGACGGGCAGGGCCGCGTGCTGGCCGGTGCGCTGTGCGCATCCGAACCTTGGATCACGGATGTGCTGATGCCGTTCCAGCGCAACACCGGGCCGATCCTGGCGCCGTTCAACGCCTGGGTCGTGCTGAAGGGGCTGGAGACGCTGGACCTGCGCGCCCGAAGGCAGAGCGACAATGCGCTGGAGGTCGCCCGCTTTCTGGAAGGGCGCGGGGTGGAAGTGCTCTATCCCGGCCTGCCGAGCCATCCGCAGCACGAGCTGGCGATGAGCCAGATGGTTGCCGCGGGGCCGATCTTCAGCCTGTTCATGGCGGATCGGGCGCAGGCGATGGCATTGCTGGATGCGCTGGAGCTGATCGACATCAGCAACAATATCGGCGATTCCAAATCGCTGATGTGCCATCCGGCGACGACCACTCACCACAATATGGGCGCGGAAGGCCGCGCGGAAGCGGGAGTGACCGACGGGATGCTGCGGCTGAATGTCGGGCTGGAGGATCCGCTCGACCTGATCGAGGATCTCGACCAGGCACTGGGGCGGATTGGTAGGTAGTGTGGGTCGGCGCGAAGGCGCCGGACCTAGCCGAGAACTTCCAGAGCCGCGGTGTAGGCGATCTGCGCCTGGCGCCGCATCTCTGTGGAAGGATAGCGCCGGCTGAGCGCGGAAGGGGTCGCGGCGGGGCGGATGTGCCGGCGGGCGACGGGGGTGTAGGACGTTTCGGTACGGGTATTCGCGAGTTCGATGTTCAATTCAGTTCTTTCGGGTATTTCAGGATGGGGGCGCCACCGACAAAGGCTCGGCAGAATGCGGCGCCTCCCGGTCGGCACGAGCCTTGGCCGTGCGTTCCTGCTGCAGCGCCATGCTGTCGAACACCGCGGCTGAGCGGAGCGCCCGGTCGCGGACATTGTCCAGCGTGGCCTGATCAGCCTCGCTGCGAGCACGGTCCGCCATGTCGCGGTAATAGGTTGCGTCATTCGCCATGGGCGATCCCCTTTTCGGGCCCTTATCGGGTGAGTGGCGCCGGGCGACGGATCGCCGCCCGGCGCACGAACGTCTTAGTCCTGCGCCTGCAGGTTGACGGCGCTGGTCTTGCCGCGACGATCAGTCTCCAGCTCGTAGCTGACGCGCTGGTTCTGGCTGAGCGTGCCCAGGCCAGACCGCTCGACAGCGGAGATGTGAACGAAAGCGTCAGCGCCACCGCTCTCGGGAGCGATGAAGCCATAGCCCTTGTCGGCGTTGAAGAACTTGACGGTGCCGGTAATGCTCATGACGGTATTCTTTCTTTCAGGCGGGCTGCCGGATATCGGAAGCCCTCGTGCTTCGAGGGAGCAGGGAAAGAAGGAACCGCAGCAGCCGCAAAGCGCCGAAAAACCGTCAATGTGCGACTGTTAGCCAGCCATAGATGGGCCAAGTGCCGGCAGATTGCAAGGGGCACCTTTTCGGCCTTAGCCCCGCTCCGCCACCCCGCCGCTGATCCGCCAGGTCGCGGCATCGGCCAGCAGCCCCGTGAAGGGGGCGGGTTCGGTGCCGGTCAGCCAGACCTGGCCGGGAAAGGCGCGCAGCAGGTCGAACAGCGCGTCGCGGCGCAGCGGATCGAGATGGGCGGCAACCTCGTCGAGCAGCAGCAGGCCGGGTCGCCCCTGAGTCGCCAGGCCGGCATGGGCAAGGGTGAGGGCGATGAGCATCGCCTTCTGCTCGCCGGTGGAACTGAGCGCGGCGGGCATCCCCTTGGCGGCCAGGGTCACCTGCAGATCGTCGCGATGCGGGCCGGTCAGCGTGCGCTGGGCAGCGCGGTCGCGTGGGCGCTGGCGGGCGAGTTCGTCGGCGAGGTCCGCTGTCTCCAGCGGGCCGCCCGGCGCATAGGCCAGAGCGGGGCGGGCGAAGGGCTGGTCGGGCATGGTGGCGAGCGCTGCGGCCAGCCGGTCCACCAGCATGGCGCGGGTCTGCGCCACGGTGGCACCGGCCTCCGCCAACTGGCCCTCGATCGATTCGAGCCAACGGGGATCGGGCGCCTCGTCCGCCGCAAGCAGCCGGTTGCGTTCGCGCAAGGCGCTCTCGAACCGGGCGGCGGCGCGGGCGTGGCCGGGGTGCAGCGCGACGGCGAGCCGGTCCATGTAGCGGCGGCGGGCACCGGCGCTGTCGGTGAACAGCCGGTCCATGGCCGGGGTCAGCCAGCCGATCGCCAGCCATTCGCCGAGCGACAGCGCGCTCGCCTCCGCCCCGTTTACTTGCACCACACGGCGACCCGGCCGCTCCGGCAGGGTCCCGGTGCCGAGTTGCACCGGCTCCGCACCCGCAACCAGCAGCCGGGCGCTCACGGTGAAGCCGGTCGTGCCGCCCTCTGCCGCCATGTCGGGCAGCGCCGCGCGGCGCAGGCCCCGGCCGGGCGCGAGCAGGGACAGCGCCTCCAGCACGTTGGTCTTGCCCGCCCCGTTCTCCCCCACGAGCAGGTTGACGCGACCGGCACCGTCCAGCGTGGTCGCGCCGTGGTTGCGGAAGGCGGTGAGGGCGATGCGGTCAAGCATGGGAGCAGTGGAGGTAGGGAATGGGGAGGCACCCGGCCACCGGCAAAATGCCGATGCCGAATATTGGTGGTTTTCGCTAATCTGGCGCAGCCTGCCGCAGCGTGCCTCCACGCCGCGCAAGCCAAGTAGCTGTTAACGCGGGAGAAAGCAATCTGGCACGGGTGATGCAACGGGTTGGGCATGGAGCGAACAGGTCGCTCCGCTGCAACAGGAAGGACCTACCATCATGAGCTTGCCCTCCATCACCCAACAGCTTGTCGCCGCTCTCGGCGCCTTTGCCATTACCTCCATGCTGCTGTTCGGCAGCTTCGCCAGCGACACGCAGGTGCAGGCACCGACGGAGATCGTGGCGTGAGCGGCGTCGATTGCCACCGCGTCGGCGGAGCGCCATCCACCGGCCTGCGGCTCGACAAGTCGAACGGCAAGCTGCTGGGCGTGTGCGCCGGCCTCGCGAACCGGTTCGAGATCGATCCGATCTGGATGCGGCTGCTGTTCGTGATCGGCACGCTGGTCGGGTTCGGCAGCTTTATCGTGATCTATCTGTTGATTGCGCTGATCGCCAAGTGAACGCTCAGCCGGAGCGGGCGAAGGGGGAGAAGTCGGTGCCCGCATCGAACACTTCCACCCCTTCGCGCCGCTTCAGCGTGCCCACCACCCAATAGGTGACGGGCGTCAGCAGCGCTTCCCACCCCGACTTGATCAGCCATTGCGAGACGATCACCTGCCCAAGCTGCTCCGGCGGCCAGCCGGCCAGGCCCCAGAAGGCGATCGGATAGAACAGCAGGCTGTCGATGCCCTGGCCGACCAGCGTGGAGCCGATCGTGCGCAGCCACAGCAGCCGTCCGCCGGTGGCCAGCTTCAGCCGGGCAAGCACGAAGGCGTTGACGAACTCCCCGGTCCAGAAGGCGAGCAGCGAGGCCGCCACGATGCGCCAGGTACTGCCGAACACGAACTCGTAGGCCGGCTGCCCCGGCCAGCCGGGTGCTGCCGGCAGCGCCACGACCACCGCAGCCATGAAGGCCATGAACAGCAGCGCCGCCGTGCCCGTCCAGATCACGCGCCGCGCCTGGGCAAAGCCGTAGACCTCCGTCAGCACGTCACCGATGATGTAGCTGACCGGAAAGAACAGCACCCCGGCGCCGAACGACCACTGCGCACCGTTGGGCAGGGTGACGACGCTGGGCTTGGCCGCGCCGATGATATTGGACAGCAGCAGGATGGCGACAAAGGCAGCCATCAGATAATCGAGATAGCGGAAGGAGGCGCGCGCGCCCTCCTGCCCGTCCAGCCGCTGCGGTGCCCCCTGCATAGTGCGGCGCATAGCTTGCATTTGCGGCAGGCGCAAAGCGCCGCTAGGGCGGCAACCGTCGCGCGCCCGTAGTTCAACTGGATAGAGCACGAGCCTTCTAAGCTTGGAGTTGCAGGTTCGAGTCCTGCCGGGCGCGCCATCTTCGTGACGAGATAGCGAACGCGGGCGCGATCGCGGCTAATCTTTGATAGGATTGCAACCGTTCTCCGGCCGGCTCCTTTCACCAGAGGCGGCGCTTGTGCCGCAAGAGGAGCCGGTGCTGATGAACAGGCGAGAACTTGGTGGAGCGTTGCTGTTAGGCGCGCTCGCGACAACCACGGCGGGCGTCCCCACGCTGGCATGGGCGCAGGGCGCAATGGGCGCTGCGGAGCGGACTCACGCGATGGAGACGCTGCGGGTCGGCGGGCTGGCGCTGCAGACCAGCCAGCTGGCCCAGACGAAGGGGCAAAGCGCGATGGCGAAGGAATTCGCCGGCTTCGAGGTGGCGGAACAGACCACAATCGCGCAGATCATCAAGGAATCGAAGAACATGGACCCGCCGCCGCCTGATGCGCAGGCGCAGGAGGTGCTCGCCCGGCTGAACGCCGCCTCGGGTCGCGCCTTCGACCGCGCCTATGTCGCGGCGCAGATCGACGGGCACCAGCAATTGCTGCAGATACAGGAAACCTATCTGGCCAGCGGTAGCGACATGCCAACGCGCCACGTCGCCATGCTGGCGAGCACGCAGATCCGCGAGCACCTGACGCTGCTGGGCAAGATGCGGCGCTGAACCTATCGGGCGGGAGGGGCCACTTGCTCCTCCCGCCGCGCGAAGGCGCCTCGGTCCAGCGCCTGACCGGTCGACAATGAAGAAAGCCCCCGCAATCGCTTGCGAAGGCTTTTCAGCAGATGGAGACAGAGCCTCCGGCCGGCGCGGCAGCCTTATTCGGCGCGCGCGACCTGCTTCTCGGTCAGCAATTGCTGCAACTCGCCGGCCTCGTACATCTCCATCATGATGTCGCTGCCGCCGACAAATTCACCCTTCACATAAAGCTGCGGGATGGTCGGCCAGTCGGAAAAGGCCTTGATGCCCTGGCGGATCTCCATGTCCTGCAGCACGTCGACGCTGTCATAGGCCACGCCCAGATGATCGAGGATCGCGATGGCGCGGCTGGAGAAACCGCATTGCGGGAACAGCGGCGTGCCCTTCATGAACAGGACGACGTCCTTGTCGTTCACGATCTGGGTGAGGCGGGCGTTGACGTCGGACATTACAGAACTTCCCGGATGGCAGATGGATTCATGCAAAATCAGTTGGGAACCGACGTCACCACTTGCAAGGCGTGGAGTTCCCCGCCCATGCGCCCGCCCAGTGCGTCATAGACCATCTTGTGCTGTTGCACGCGGCTGCGGCCGGCGAAGGACGGGCTGCTGACGCGGGCGCGAAAATGGTTGTCGTCGCCGGCCAGATCCTCGATCACCACCTCGGCATCGGGCAAGGCGGTGCGGATCAGCGCCTCGATTTCGGCAGCGGGCATGGCCATGGCTCAGACCTCTCCCATAAGCTGGCGGCGGGCGACGACGGATTGTTCCTCCAGCGCGATGCGCACGCCGGCATCGTCGATCTCCACATCGGCGGCGGTCAGGTCGCCGATCAGCTTGCGCACGACCGCCTCGTCGCCGCCCTCCTCGAACTCGGCATGCACGACCTCGCGCGCATAGGCTTCCGTCTCCTCCGGCGTCAGGCCCATGCGCTCCGCCGCCCAATGGCCCAGCAGGCGGTTGCGGCGCGCGACGATGCGAAAGGCGGTATCCTCGTCGAGGGCGAACTTCGCCTCCTCCGCGCGCTCGCGATCGTTGAAATCGGTCATGATCTGCGTCCCCGTCCTATGTGTCAGGCCGCTGGCGCCGCGCCGCGTGCCAGCCAGGGCTGGGTGGCGGACAGGCGCTGTTCGTAGCGGGAAATGGCGGCATCGCGCGCCAGCGTCAGGCCGATCTCGTCCAGGCCTTCCAGCAGGCAATGCTTGCGGAACGGGTCGATCGGGAAGGTGAAGCGGTCCTGGAACGGGGTGGTGACGGTCTGGTGTTCCAGATCGATGGAGATCGGATCCGTTTGCGCCACTTCCATCAATCGGTCGATCGCCTCTTGCGGCAGGGCGACCGTCAGGATGCCGTTCTTGAACGCATTGCCCGAGAAGATATCGGAGAAGGACGGTGCGATCACCGCCTTCACCCCCATGTCCAGCAGCGCCCAGGCAGCATGTTCGCGGCTGGAACCGCAGCCGAAATTGTCGCCTGCGATCAGGATCGGCGCGCCGGCATTGGCCGGATCGTCGAAGACATTGCCCGGCTCGGCCCGCACCGCCTCGAACGCGCCGACGCCCAGCCCTTCGCGGCTGATGGTCTTCAGCCAGCGCGCCGGGATGATCAGGTCGGTGTCGACATTCTTGCGCCCGAAGGGGATCGCCCGCCCGTCTATGGCACGAACGGGGTCCATCAATCAGTCTCGAGCTGTTCGCCGGCCGGCGTCTCGAAGCGGCGCTTGGTCGCCCGCTTCTTGCGGCGGCCGACATAAAGGAGCGCTGCGGCGATGGCGGCGGAGCCGATCGCGCCGGCGATGGCGGCCTTGCCCCCGTTTCCCAGATCCTTGGTCATGCGCCGCTAAATGCTGCGCAGGGGCGGCGGTGGCAAGTGAATGTCGACAAATTCTGCAAGCGCGCGCCAGCGCCGCTCCTTCTCGGTCAGCGGCATGGCGGCATAGGCCGGGCTGGAGGAGGGTAGCTGCAGCAACGCGAGGCCGCTGTTGACAAGAAGCGGCGTGCCGATGCGCGCGGCGGTGGCGCCGTTGAAGGCCACCGCACGCAGCAGGGGCAGGGACGCAGCGAGTTCGGCGAGCGGGTTATGCGCCGCGTCCCGGATAGCGGCATCCAGGCTGGAGCCGTCCCGGGTGGCGGAGGCGACCACGTCCCACAGGCCGATGCCCTGTGCGAGCAGGGTGGCCAGGCGCCGGTCATAGTCGAGCGCCGGCAGATCGACGCCGATGGCATGGCCGACGAGGTGCCAGAACCGGTTCTGCGGGTGGGCGTAGTAGCGCTGCGCCGCCAGCGAACGCTCCCCCGGCAGGCTGCCGAGGATCAGCAGCCGCGTGCCGGGGGAGGTGACGGGCGGGAACGACGATTTGCGCTGCGTCAGCCGGTCAGTTCCCGCACATCGGTCAGCCGTCCGGTGACGGCCGCCGCCGCCGCCATCGCCGGACTGACCAGGTGGGTGCGGGCACCCGGACCTTGGCGGCCGACGAAGTTGCGGTTGGAGGTGCTGGCGCACCGCTCGCCCGGCGGCACCTTGTCGGGGTTCATGCCCAGGCAGGCCGAGCAGCCCGGTTCGCGCCATTCCAGGCCAGCGTCGGTGAAGATGCGGTCCAGCCCCTCGGCCTCCGCCTGCTCCTTCACCAGTCCCGATCCTGGGACGACGATGGCCCATTTCACATTATCCGCCTTGTGCCGGCCTTTCAGCACGGCGGCGGCGGCGCGCAGATCCTCGATCCGGCTGTTGGTGCAACTGCCGATGAAGACGTTCTGCACCTCCACCCCGGCCAGCTTCTGGCCCGGGACCAGGCCCATATAGTCCAGGCTCTTGCGGGCGGCGTCCTGCTTCGACGGGTCGGCGAAGCTTTCGGGCGCGGGCACGGTGCCGCCGATAGGCGCGGTGTCCTCCGGGCTGGTGCCCCAGGTGACGGTCGGTTCCACCTGCGTCGCGTCGATCACCACGGATTTGTCGAAAGTCGCGCCATCATCGGTGTGCAGCGTGCGCCAATAGGCGACCGCCGCGTCCCATTCGGCGCCCTGCGGTGCCAGCGGCCGGCCCTGCAGATAGGCGAAGGTGGTTTCGTCCGGCGCCACCAGGCCGGCGCGGGCGCCGCCCTCGATGCTCATGTTGCACACGGTCAGGCGCCCCTCGACGCTCATCTGCTCGAACACCGGGCCGCGATATTCGATCACGTGGCCGGTGCCGCCGGCAGTGCCGATCACGCCGATGATGTGCAGGATCAGATCCTTGGAGGTGATGCCGGGCCCCAGCTGGCCCTCGACCCGGATCTCCATCGTCTTCGATTGCTGCAGCAGCAGGGTCTGCGTGGCCAGCACATGCTCGACCTCGCTGGTGCCGATGCCGAAGGCCAGCGCGCCCACCCCGCCATGGGCGGCGGTGTGGCTGTCGCCGCACACGATCGTGGTGCCCGGCAGGCTGAAGCCCTGTTCCGGGCCGACGACGTGAACGATCCCCTGCTGGCGCGCGGTGGCGCCGAAATAGCGGATGTCGAACTCGGCCACATTGCGCTCCAGCGCGGTGAGCTGCTGCGCGCTTTCGACATCGGCGATCGGCAGGCGCTGCCCGGCGGCATCGACCCGCGCGGTGGTGGGCAGATTGTGGTCCGGCGTCGCCAGCGTCAGTTCGGGCCGGCGGACCGGGCGGCCGGCGATGCGCAGCCCCTCGAACGCCTGCGGGCTGGTGACTTCGTGGACGAGGTGGCGGTCGATGAAGATCAGGCAGGTGCCGTCCTCGCGCCGCTCGATCACGTGCGCGTCCCAGATCTTCTCGTACAAGGTGCGGGGTTTGCTGGCCATAATGCGTGCGAGATGGCGCGGCCGCCCGGCCAAGGCAAGCAAGGGCTGTCTATCGGGCGATGAAGCGCCTATTTACCCCGGCATCATGATGAACTGGCTCGGCCCCCTCCTGATCGTGCTGGCGAGCGCCGCGGCCATGGAATGGGTCGCCTGGGCGAGCCACAAATATATCATGCACGGCTGGGGCTGGGCATGGCACCGCGACCATCACGAGCCGCACAGCAGCCTGCTGGAAAAGAACGACCTGTTCGCCATCGTCGGCGCCGCCTTGAGCATCTCCATGTTCGCCATCGGCAGCCAATGGGTGCTGGGCGCTGCCGCCTGGTCGCCGGCGACCTGGATCGGCACCGGCATCCTGCTCTATGGCATCATCTACACGCTGATCCATGACGGGCTGGTACATCAGCGTTACTTCCGCTGGGTGCCCAAGCGCGGCTATGCCAAGCGGCTGGTGCAGGCGCACAAGCTGCACCACGCCACCATCGGCAAGGAAGGCGGGGTCAGCTTCGGCTTCCTGCTGGCATCCGATCCGGCGCGGCTGAAGGCGGAGCTGAAGCGCCAGCGCGAGGCCGGGACGGCCAAGTTGCGCGAGAGCGAGCCGGTCTAACCCGGCCGCGTCGCGATCCACAGCGCGACCGCCACCAGCACCGCGCTCGACACCGCCGCCCATGGCCAGCCGACCAGCCACCCGGTCATCGCCGCAGCCAGCGCCATCATCGCCAGCGCCGCGCGCTTGCCCTTGCGCGAGATCGCGCCGCGCATGCGCCAGTTCACCAGATGCGGGCCGACCGTCGGATGGGCGAGCAGGCGCTGTTCCCATGCCGGATTGCCACGCGCGAAGCACCAGGCCGCGCCGATGAAGAACACGGTGCCTGGCATCATCGGCAGGATCAGCCCGGCAATGCCGAGCACCACCAGCAGCAGACCGGCCGCGCTCCACAGCGGCCGCGCCATGGGTCAGGCCGCGTCCGCGATGCGGGCCGCGTGCTGGCGCACCAGCGCGATCATGTTCGGCACGCCCTGCGTGCGGTTGGAACTGAGCTGGTTCTTGAGGTCGAACGGGGCGAGCAGGGCGGTAACATCGGCAGCGGCGACCTCGGTCGCCGGCCGGTCTTGCACCGCGGCGATCACCAGCGCCACGATACCCTTGGTGATCGCGGCATTGCTGTCGGCCAGGAAGTGCAGCCGGCCCGCATCCTCCGTGGGGTAGACCCACACGCTGGCCGAACAGCCCCGCACCAGCGTCGCATCGGTCTTCAGCGCATCCGGCATGGGGTCGAGTTCGCGCCCAAGCTCGATCAACAGGCGGTACCGCTCGTCCCCTTCGAGGAACTCGTATTCTTCCTGAATGTCCGCCAGCGACCGCATGGGCGGCGCACTAGCGCATCTGCCTCACAAATCCACCCCGTTGGCGATCGCTTCCAGCCGCCGGATCCGCTCCTTCAGGTCGGCCAGTTCGATCCGGGCCGCGCCCTCGCGGCTCCCGCCCTCCATCTCGGGCGGTCCGCGGCGCTGTTCCAGCTCGTGGGTCTTGAGCGCCAGCCAGCCCTGCCAGCCCTTGAGCGCCGCGGCGGCCACCACCAGCAGGGCGCCCAGAGTAGTCACTGGCGTAGTCATGGCGATGAGCAACTCGTGGGTCATGACAATCATGCTCCGCAGCTATGCGTCCTACTCGTCCCGAAGCCGTTCGATCTCGGCAGACAGGCGGCAGCCGCCAGTGTCGTCGGTGGCGATGCGTTCCAGCACGCGCACCCGTTCGCGCAGTTCGGTCACCTCGCGCTGCAGCTCGGCCTCGCGCCGCGGGTCGCTTGCCTCGCGGTGCTCGATCCGGCTGGCATGGCGGCTGCGCAGCACGCTGGCGATGGCGCCGATCAGGACGATCAGGACGATGGCGGTCCCGAAACTCATTGCACCTGGCTCCGGCTGCCGATCAGTTCCTCCACCCGGCGCTGGTCGCGCAGCGCCTCGATCTGGGTTGCCACGTCATAGCCGCGATCGGTGACGATGCGTTCCAGCACGCGCACCCGGTCCTCCAGCTCCTTGACGTGGCTGGCATATTGCGCGGCCTTTTCGGCGGTGGCCTGGCTGGTGGTGCCGATCTGGCGGTCCATCATCTTCTCGCGGTGCTTGATCCAGATCGCGAAGAAGGGGATCATCAGCGCCAGGATCGGGATGAAAAGGGCAAGGATGCCTTGCATGGTAATCTGCTCCGTCCCTGGCTCAGCGCAGCCGTTCGATCTCGGCGGACAGCCGCGGATTGCTGGCGACGTAGTGGTGCTCCACATCGGCCAGGCGGCGGTCGACGTCGCGGAAGCGGGCGCGGATTTCGCGCGCGGTCCGCTTCGGGCTCTGCCGCACGCCCTGCCAGTATTTCTGTTCCTGCCGGTCGACATACAGGGCGTCCGGCTTCTTGTTCAGCAGGATGCCGGCCAGGAAATAGAGCGGCAGCACGAAGGGGCTGAGTACGCCTGACAGCAGGGCGACGATGAAGCCGAGACGGATCCACAGCGGGTCCACGCCGGTATAGTCGGCAATGCCGGCGCAGACGCCCATCAGCTTGCCGTTCTTCTTGTCGCGGTAAAGGCGGGTGCGGGGGCTGTTCACCGGGCGGTTCCCTTCTTTTCGGCCAGCAGGCGATCCAGTTCGCGCAGCTGGTGGTTGTCGACGTCGCGGTCCGCGACCAGGCGGGCAGGCTTGAAATCGGGGTCGTCGGACGCGACCAGGCGTTCCACCGTGTCCATGCGCTCGTCCAGCCGCTTGGCCAGATTGTAGAGTTCTTCCAGCAGCACCTCGTCATCGGTGGTGATGGTGGCGGCGGTTTTCCACTTGGTCATGTAGTGGAGCACGATCCACGGCAGCCCAACGAAGATGGCGATAATTGCGACTAACGGTTCCACGGATCAGTCCCCCTTGTTCTCTTCGCCGCCGGCCTGGGTGTCCCGGCCGAGCGCGCGCTTCATTGCTTCCAGTTCCGCATCGATCCTGTCGGACCCTTCCAGCGCGGCGATCTCGTCGGACAGGCTCGGCTTGCCCTCCGCCACGCGCAGCGCATCGGCGCGCCCTTCCGCATAATCGACCCGGCGTTCCAGCTGGTCGAACCGGGCCAGCGCCTCGTCCACCCGCTCGCTGGTCATCAGCGTGCGCAGCTTCACGCGGTTCTCGGCGCTTTCCAGCCGCGCGGCGATCTGGGTCTGGCGGCTGCGCGCCTCGCGCAGGCGCGTCTGCAGCTTGGCGATATCCTCCTCGTAAGCGCGCAGCGAATCGTCGAGCACCGTGATCTCGACCTTGAGCTGGTCGGCCATGTCGCTGGCCTTCTTCTTTTCCATCAACGCGGCGCGGGCCAGATCCTCGCGGTCCTTGGACAAGGCGAGCTGCGCCTTGTCGCCCCAGTCGGCCTGCAGCTTCTCGAGCCGCACGGTGTGGCGGTGCATTTCCTTCTGGTCGGCAATGGTGCGCGCGGCGCTGGCGCGCACCTCCACCAGCGTCTCCTCCATCTCCAGGATGATCATGCGGATCATCTTGGTCGGGTCGTCTGCCTGGTCGAGCAGCTCGTTGAAATTGGCCGCGATGATGTCTCGAGTGCGCGAGAAGATGCCCATCAGGGGTGCTCCGGAAGTGAAGGCCGATCCCAGCGCAGGGCTGGAAACCGTGCCACGGGTCGGGGTGGGGCTGGTGCGCAGCCGTTCGATCTCGCGGTCGAGCCGGCTGCCCAGGGCGGTCAGCCGCGTCTGGCGCGGGGCAGGAACCTGATCGTCGCTCATGCCAGTTCCACCATCGGAGCGGCAAAGTATGCCGGCTGGTCGAGATCGGCCAATTGCTGGTCCATCGCAAAGACGTTGAGCGCGAGCAGGGCAACGATGCTGCCGAGTGCGGCAAGGCGCGAGGGTGTGGCGATGGCGAAGCGGATGGTCACGAACTGGCTCCTGAAAGCGATATGCCACTGTACTAGCAACCGCCGTGCCAATCGAGATTTCCTTGGTATTTCAGCGCCCTATCGTAATGGCTCGGCAATGCCTCTGGTGCCGATTGCCAAAAAGTGGCGCTGTGCGCTATGTCTTGGGGATGGAGCGGGAAACGCAATTCATCGGCCAGTCTGGCGCTTTCCTGGATGCGGTGGAACGCGCCAGTCGTGCCGCCCCCTTGCGCCGGCCGGTGCTGGTGATCGGCGAGCGTGGCACGGGCAAGGAACTGATTGCGGAGCGGTTGCATCGCCTTTCGGACAGGTGGGAACATCCGCTGGTGACGATGAACTGCGCCGCCCTGCCCGAAACGCTGATCGAGGCCGAGCTGTTCGGGCACGAGGCGGGCGCCTTCACGGGTGCGACCAAGGCGCGCATCGGTCGGTTCGAGGAGGCGGATCACGGCACCCTGTTCCTGGACGAGCTGGGCACGCTGTCCATGGCGGCGCAGGAACGGCTGCTGCGCGCGGTGGAATATGGCGAGGTGACGCGGATCGGCGCCAGCCGGCCGGTCAGGGTGGATGTGCGCATCGTCGCGGCCACCAATGACGACCTGCCGCGCGCCGCGGCCGAGGGGCGGTTCCGCCCCGATCTGCTCGACCGGCTCAGCTTCGAGGTCATCACCCTGCCGCCATTGCGCGTGCGGGAAGGGGACATCGCGGTCCTGACGGATTATTTCGGCCGGCGCATGGCGGCGGAACTGGGCTGGCGCGACTGGCCGGGCTTTGCGCCGCATGTCGCGCGCCAGCTGGAAGATTATGCCTGGCCGGGCAATGTGCGCGAATTGCGCAATGTCGTGGAACGCGCGGTGTACCGGTGGGACGAATGGGGGGAGCCGATCGCCCATGCGCAATTCGACCCGTTCGACAGCCCGTGGCGGCCGGCTCCTGCGGTCCGGGCCGAGGGCGCGGCGAGTGTCGCCGCCACGCCGCAGCCGCAATTGGCCGATTACGAGGGGGTGGCCGATCTGCGCGGGGCGGTCGAGGGCCACGAGCGGGCGATCCTGGAACATCATCTGGGCCGCAACCGCTGGAACCAGCGGCAGACTGCGAAGGCGCTGGGGCTCACTTACGATCAACTGCGCCACTGCATCAGGAAGCACGGCCTGACTGAGTAGATAACCGTTTAGGGCAGTTACTCCCCGGGGAATAATCCATATCGGTTCTTTCCAAGGCGCTCGTCAGACTCCCGCGCGCGCCTGGGCCATCTCCTCGGCCCGCTGCGTCACGCGCTGCCACTTGCGCCATTCGGCCTGGGCATCCTCCAGCGCGCGATGCGCAGGCGCGGCTTCGCGCAGATCGTCGAGCGTAAGGATCGTCTCCAGCGCCTGCTCCAGCCGGTCGGCGGGGAAATGCGGCTGCAGGATCGCGCGCGCAGCCTCCGCGATCATCTCGTCGCTGTCGCGCAGGCGCAGCGAATGGCGCGGCAGGCCGGCGGCGCGCAGCAGGGCGCTGAGCCACTTGCCGTCCCACGATGGCGCGCTGGCGCACAGCTCGTGACCGGTCAGGACATCGATCATGCGCGCGGCAACGGCGGCGTGGTCCTCCCCCTTCGCCTCCAGCTCGGCGCGGGGAATGCCGTGGATCTTCTGTGCCTGCATGTCCCAGTCGGTCCAGCGCGGGGCCGGGCGGATCAGGTGTGCCTCGCCCCGGCCGTCCGCCCATACCCAGCCGACCTCGATCGGATAGGAATTGTCGCCGAGCGACGAGGCTTCGAAGTCGAGGAACGCCAGCATGGTGCCCGCTCAATGCACCAGACTGCGAAAAGGCTTCGTGCTTGCTTTCATAGGCGACTCCGCCTACATGGCCGCCATCCCGACATTGTCGCGACATTGTGGGGCTGGCGCCGCGAGGGGCCGGCACGATTAGCCGTTACCGCGACGCAACTGGAGCATGCATGGCCGATATCGCACGCCTGACCCAAGTGATCGAGCCCGAGGCCGATGCGCTCGGCTTCGAACTCGTGCGGGTCAAGCTGTCGGGATCGGGCGAGGAACGCACGCTGCAGATCATGGCGGAGGATCCCGCCACCGGCCAGCTGATCGTGGAACAGTGCATGGCGCTGTCCCGCCGCATTTCCGCCGCGATCGACGCGGTGGAGGAGGCTGGCGAGGAACTGGTCGCCGGCGCTTACCATCTGGAGGTCAGCAGCCCCGGCATCGACCGGCCGCTGACCCGGCCCAAGGATTTTGCCGAATGGGTCGGGCACGAGGCGAACCTGTCGCTTGCCGAGCCGATCGGCGACCACCGCCGGCTGCGCGGCGAGCTGCTGGGCGTGCATGAGGGCGTGCTCGCCTTCGAAGACCGCAAGGCCGGCCGGCTCGACGTGCCGCTGGCGCAGATCCATTCCGCGAAGCTGGTCCTGACCGACAAGCTGATCGCCGCCACCCGCCCGCTCGACATGAGCGGGGCCGACGAAATCCTGGAAGTCCCGCAGGACTTGTCCGAAGAAGAGAAGGCAGACGACTGATGGCCAGTCCGATTTCCGCCAACAAGGCCGAACTGCTCGCGATCGCGAATGCCGTCGCGTCCGAGAAGATGATCGACCGCTCCATCGTCATTGAGGCGATGGAAGAGGCGATCCAGAAGGCCGCCCGCGCGCGCTACGGGGCGGAGAACGATATCCGCGCCAAGCTCGATCACCTGACCGGCGACCTTCGCCTGTGGCGCGTGGTCGAGGTGGTCGAGGAGGTCGAGGACTACTTCAAGCAGGTGAGCCTGGAGCAGGCGGAGAAGCTGCAGAAGGGCTCGGCGCTGGGCGACTTCATCGTCGATCCGCTGCCGCCGGTCGACCTGGGACGCATCGACGCGCAGAGCGCCAAGCAGGTGATCTTCCAGAAGGTCCGCGATGCCGAGCGCGAGCGCCAGTTCGAGGAGTTCAAGGACCGCGCGGGAGAGGTCATCACCGGCGTGATCAAGTCGGTCGAGTTCGGCAATGTGATCGTCAATCTGGGCCGGGCCGAGGGCATCATCCGCCGCGACCAGCAGATCCCGCGCGAGGCCGCCCGCGTGGGCGAGCGCGTCCGGGCGCTGGTGATGAAGGTGGAACGCAACAATCGCGGGCCGCAGATCTTCCTCAGCCGCGCGCATCCCGAATTCATGAAGAAGCTGTTCGCGCAGGAAGTGCCGGAGATCTATGACGGCATCATCGAGATCAAGGCCGCCGCCCGCGATCCGGGCAGCCGCGCCAAGATCGGCGTGATCAGCCGCGACAGTTCCATCGACCCGGTCGGCGCCTGCGTCGGCATGAAGGGCAGCCGCGTGCAGGCCGTGGTGCAGGAACTGCAGGGCGAGAAGATCGACATCATTCCCTGGAGCGAGGACACCGCGACCTTCGTGGTGAACGCGCTGCAGCCCGCCACCGTCAGCCGCGTTGTGCTGGACGAGGACGAGGCGCGGATCGAGGTGGTGGTGCCCGATGACCAGCTGTCGCTGGCGATCGGCCGCCGCGGCCAGAACGTGCGCCTCGCCAGTCAGCTGACCGAGAGCCAGATCGACATCATGACGGAGGAAGAAGCCTCCGAAAAGCGGCAGAAGGAATTCGCCACCCGCTCCAAGATGTTCGAGGAGGAGCTGGATGTCGACGAGACGCTGAGCCAGCTGCTGGTCGCCGAGGGCTTCGCCGAGCTCGAGGAAGTGGCCTATGTCGAGATCGAGGAACTCGCCTCCATCGAAGGCTTCGACGACGAACTGGCGCAGGAACTGCAGAACCGCGCGCTGGAGGCGATCGAGCGGCAGGAGGAAAGCCATCGTGCACAGCGGCGCGAGATGGGCGTGGAGGATGCGCTGGCCGAGCTGCCGCATCTGACCGAGAACATGCTGGTCGTGCTGGGCAAGGCGGGCATTACCACGCTGGACGACCTGGCCGACCTTGCGACCGACGAGTTGATCGCGCGCCGCCGCGAAGGTCCGCGTCGCCGTGGGCCGGAGAAGGGCCCGGCGGCAGGCCCCGCAGCAGGACCGGCGGCACGCCGGCCGCAACGCGAGCAGGACAAGGGCGGCGTGCTGGGTGAGTTCGGGCTGAGCGAAGAGCAGGGCAACGAGATCATCATGGCGGCCCGCGCACATTGGTTCGAGGACGAGGGCGCGACGGCCGAGGCCGCAGCACCCGCAGCGCAGGAGGCCGCCAGTGCGGAATCCTCGCAATGAGCCTGTAGGCCACACCGACAGCGACGCGCCGGAGCGGCGCTGCATCCTGCGTGGGACCCACGCCGGGCGCAGCGACTTGCTGCGCCTGGCGCTGGGGCCTGCCGACGCCGACGGGCTCGCCCCCGTGCTGCCCGATCCGCTCGCCCGCGCGCCGGGCCGCGGGGCGTGGGTCGGCGTCACGCGCGCTGAACTGGCGGAGGCGCTGGCGAGCGGCCGGCTCAGGGCCGCGCTCGCCCGTGCGTTCCGAACCGGGGCGCTGGCCATCCCGGGCGATCTGGCCGAACGGGCCGAGGCCGGGCTGCGCCGTGCGCTGACCGACCGGCTGGGACTCGAATTTCGCGCCGGGCTGCTTATCTTGGGATCGGACCGCATTGCCCGTGCTGCGCGCGATGGTTCGGTCGCGGCCCTGTTCCATGCCGCCGATGCCAGCAACGACGGATCGCGCAAGCTCGATCAGGCATGGCGCGTGGGGATGGAGGCGGAAGGCACCGGCAAGACCGGTATGCGCCTGCCACTGGACCGCGCCGCCCTGTCTGTGGCATTGGGCCGCGACAATGTCGTCCATCTGGCGCTGATCGACGAAGGATCGGCGCAGCGGGTCACCGCCCCGCTGCAGCGCTTGCTGAACTTCCTGGGCGCCCCTGCCGATGGCGCACCACTGACCGAGGCACCCGATGGGACCGGATCGCATGATGGCAGTGCCTGGGGCACTGGCGAGGGCGACCCGGACGCGCAGGCCCACGCCGCGCGCGACGAGCTGATTTGAAGGACTGACGACGATCTATGAGCGATAACGACAACAGCACGACCCGCACCCGCAAGCCCCTTGGGGTGAAGCGTTCGGTCGATGCGGGGGAGGTCAAGCAGACCTTCAGCCACGGCCGCACCAACAAGGTGACGGTCGAGGTGAAGCGCTCTCGCAAGCTGACGCGCCCGGGCGACAAGGCTGCCGAAGCGGCGCCTGCCGTCGCCCCCGCGGCGCCGGCTGCCGCGCCTGCGCCGACACCGGCCGCGCCCGTCCAGGCCCGCCCGGCCACCCCGCCGCCCGCTCCCCGTCCGACGCCCGGCATGGCGCTGTCGGGCGAGAGCCGGCGCGAGCAGCAGGAACGCCTGCTGCGCGAGGCCGAGGAAGCCCGCCTGTCCGCGATGGAAGAGGTGAGCCGCCGCGAGGAAGAGACGCGCCAGCGCGCCGCCGAGGAAGAACGCCGCCGCGCGGAGGAGAACCGCCGGGCCGAGGCCGAGGCCGCCGCAGCGCCTGTCGTCGAGACGCCTGCCGCCGCGACCGAGCCGACACCTGCCGCGGCGGTTCCGGCTGCTGCTGACAGTACCGCTGCGGGCAGCGACGCGCCTGCCGAGACGCCGGTTGCCGCTGGCGAGACGGCCGGGGTCGCCGACACCCAGGCCGACACTGCGCCCACTTCCGGCGCCGACACGGCCGCCGACGAAGCCGAAGATATCGTGGCGCCGGCGCCGCGCCGCTTCACCCCTGTTGCCCGGCCCGAACCGCGCAAGGTGCAGCCGGCCGAGACTCGCGCCGCCAGCACGGAGGCGCGGGCACAGCCCGGCCAGGCCGGGCAGGCAGCCCAGCCCAGCCAGCGTGGCGGCAAGGTCGCGACGCCGGCCGTGGCCAAGGGCGGCGGTGCCGATCGTGGCGGCGCAGCGGATCGCGACAAGCGTCGCGGCGGCAAGCTGACCGTCAACCGCGCGCTGAACGAGGACGAGGGCGCCCGCGCCCGCTCGCTCGCCGCGCTGAAGCGTGCGCGCGAGAAGGAGCGTCGTTCGCAGCATGGCGGTTCGTCCAAGCCGCGCGAGAAGCAGGTGCGCGAAGTCATCGTGCCCGAGGCGATCACCGTGCAGGAACTGGCCAACCGCATGGCCGAGAAGGGCGCGGACCTGGTGAAGGCGCTGTTCAACATGGACATGCCGGTGACCGTCAACCAGACGATCGACCAGGACACGGCGGAGCTGCTGGTCGAGGAATTTGGCCACACCATGGTCCGGGTCTCTGCCGCGGATGTCGACATCAACCATGTGGTCGATGTCGATCCGGAAGAGACGCTGCGTACGCGTCCGCCGGTCGTCACCATCATGGGGCATGTCGATCACGGCAAGACCAGCCTGATGGACGCGCTGCGCGGGGCCAATGTGGTGAAGGGGGAAGCCGGCGGCATCACGCAGCATATCGGCGCCTACCAGATCACCACCAAGGACAAGCAGAAGATCACCTTCCTCGACACGCCGGGTCACGAGGCGTTCTCGCAGATGCGTGCGCGCGGTGCGAACGTGACCGATATCGTGGTGCTGGTGGTGGCGGCGGATGACGGCATCATGCCGCAGACGATCGAGGCCATCAATCACACCAAGGCGGCGGGCGTGCCGATGATCGTGGCGATCAACAAGATCGACCGGCCGGAAGCCAATCCGCAGCGCATCCGCGAACGCCTGCTCGAACACGAAGTCGTGGTCGAGCAGATGAGCGGCGACGTGCAGGACGTGGAGGTTTCCGCCAAGACCGGCGCCGGCCTCGACACCCTGATCGACGCCATCAACCTGCAGGCCGAACTGCTGGAACTGCGCGCACGGCCCGATCGCGAGGCGGAAGCGACCGTGATCGAGGCGCAGCTCGACAAGGGCCGTGGGCCGGTGGCGACGGTGCTGGTCAATCGCGGCACGCTGAAGCGCGGCGACACCTTCGTGGTCGGCACCCAGAGCGGCCGCGTGCGCGCCCTGATCGACGACAATGGCAAGCAGATCAAGGAAGCCGGCCCCTCCATGCCGGTGGAGGTCTTGGGCCTTGGCGGCGTGCCGCAGGCCGGTGACATGCTGACCGTGGTGGAGAACGAGCAGCGCGCCCGCGAAGTGGCCGAATATCGCCGCGAACAGGCGACGGAGAAGCGCACCGCGATGGCTCCGGCCAATCTGGATACCATGTTCGCCGGGCTGAACAGCGCGGTGATCGAGTTCCCGCTGGTGGTGAAGGCCGACGTGCAGGGTTCCGTCGAGGCGATCGTCAATGCGTTGCACAATCTGTCGAATGACGAGATCAAGGTCCGCGTCCTGCAATCGGGCGTGGGTGCGATCACCGAAAGCGACGTGGTGCTGGCGGCGGCGTCCAAGGCGCCGGTCATCGGCTTCAACGTGCGTCCCAATGCCAATGCGCGCCAGCTGATCCAGCGGGACCGGGTGCGGATGATGTATTACGACGTGATCTACCAGCTCACGCAGGAGATCGCCAAGGAGATGGCGGGCGAGCTCGGTCCCCTCCGGATCGAGAACGTGGTCGGTCGCGCGCAGGTCAAGCAGGTGTTCCCTGCCGGCAAGCGCGACAAGGCGGCTGGCCTGCTGGTGGAGGAAGGTGTCATCCGCAAGGGTCTGCACGCTCGCCTCACCCGCAACGATGTCATCGTCAGCGCGACGACCATCCAGTCGCTTCGCCGCTTCAAGGATGATGTGGATGAAGTGCGCGCCGGCACGGAATGCGGCGTGGTGCTGGCCGATACCAACGACATCCGGGCGGGCGACCAGCTGGAAGTGTTCGAGGTGACCGAGCAGGAGCGCACGCTGTAATCGGCGGCGCTTCGTCCGGCAGTCAGGATCACGGTTGATGGCGACGGCGCTGCTGCTGCGGCACCTCAGCTTCGAACATGTCGGCGTGTGGCAGCGCTCGCTGGAGCGGCGCGGCTTCACGCTGACCTATTGCGATGCCCCGCGCGAGGACTTGGCCGCCGTCGACGTCGAGACGCCGGACCTGGTGATCGCGCTGGGTGGCCCGGTCGGCGTGCACGATGCCGAGCGCTACCCGTTCCTGGCGGGGGAGCTCGACATGGTGAAACGGCGGCTCGCAACCGGCAGGCCCCTGCTCGGCATCTGCCTCGGCGCGCAGCAGATCGCTCATGCCCTGGGGGCGCAAGTGGAGAAGTTGCCGGGTCCGGAGATCGGCTTTGCCCCCATGCGCCTGACCCCGGCCGGGGAGCGTTCGCCGCTTCGCCACCTCGGTGACTGGCCGGTGCTGCACTGGCATGGGGATGGGTTCGCTCTGCCCGACGGCGCCGAGGGGCTGGCCGCAACGGACGGCTGCCCTCACCAGGCCTTCACCATCGGCCGCAATGTGCTGGGCCTGCAATGTCATCTTGAGATCGACGCGGTGGAGATGGAAGACTGGCTGGTCGGCCATTGCGCCGAGCTCGCCAGTGCCGACGTCGATCCGCGTACGATCCGTGCCGACGCGAGGCGCTACGGTCCGGAACTGACCCTGCGGGCGGATCGGGTGCTCGGCGCCTGGATGGCTGGCTGGCAGGCGGGGTGACGCGCCATGTCGCCCTGCTCGGTTCGATCAATGTCGGCGGCAACCGGCTGAAGATGGCCGATCTGACGGCGGCGATGGAGGGTGCCGGCTTCGCCTCTGTCGCTACGGTCGTGGCCAGCGGCAATGTGCTGTTCGATCATCCGGGCGTCGCTGATGCCGCGCTGGAGAGTCGCATCGCCGCGCTGGTGGAAGATCGCCTCGCCATCGCCACCTTCGCCGCCGTCCGGACACGGGCGCAGATCGAGGCGGCTTTGGCACAAAGCCCCTTTGCCGGTATCGGGCAGGACAATCTGGTGCATGTCCACTTCCTGCAATGCCAGCCCGATGCCGCCGCCTTCGATCGGTTGATGACCGACCATGCCGGCCGCGGCCCGGAGCGGCTGGCGCCGGGTACGCGCTGCCTGCACATCGACTTCGTGGATGGCGCGGGCAATTCCAGGCTCACCGGCGACTACATCGCCCGCCGTCTCGGCTGCCGCGGCACGGCGCGCAACATCCGCTCGCTGCGGCGGATCGTCCAGGCAATGGGCTAGGCGGGTCAGGCTTTCCTACACGGGCCTGCGCACTTAAAGGGGGGAGGACGGGCGGCCCCGGCCGCAGCCATATCGGTGTTCGAAGGGTCGCACGCGGAAAGTCACACACCTTCAAGGCATTTTACGCTTGGCCCGAAAGTGGCGGGAAAGCCGCACTTTCCGCCCCTTCCGTGTCAACAATCGCGCCCGGTCAGAAGGCGTTGCGCACCACGCGCTGGATGACATTGTTGTTCAGCGACACCAGCAGCGCCTCATTGCCGGCCCGCACCCATACCTGGTTGCGCCCGGGTGCGCGCAGCTGGCGGTTCTGGCGATAGTTCAACCGGGCGTAATTGGTCGCACGGCTGCGATCGAAGCGCTGGCCCTGATTGAAGCGCTGGACCTGCGGCCGGCGCACGGGGGTCGCCTGCTGCCGACGCACAGGGGCTGCCTGCGGGCGGCCGCGGTCGTTGTCGTTGCGGCGGTCCTGCTGGGCATAGGGTGCCCGGTTGTCGCGGTTTGCCGATTGTGCCTGCGCCGCGGCGGGGACGACCAGCGCGGCGGCCAGCAGGGTGGCGATGACTTTCTTCATGGCACGTTTCCTTTCGTGTTCCTGTGCCATATCTACGCTTGGTCGATCGCCTGTGTCCGTCCTGTATGGTCGCAGTTTGTCGCCCTTCGACCCGCGGCGAGACACCCTCGCCACGATTGAAACGGAAGTGATACATTGCCCCGCCAGCCGCAACGATCCGAAGACCCGTCCGTCCGCCTGCTGAAGGTCGGCGAGCGTGTGCGGCATGTCCTGTCGGAACTGCTGGCCCGCCAGCAGGTGCATGATGCCACGCTGGCCGGCCATACCGTGTCGGTCACCGAAGTGCGCATGTCGCCCGATCTTCGGCAGGCGAAGGCTTATGTGAAGCCGCTGCTGAGCGGCGATGAAGGCGAGGTGCTGAGCGCGCTCAGGCGCAACACCGCCTATCTGCAACGCGAGGTGGCGCAGCGGCTGGGGCTGAAATTCGCCCCGAAGCTGAAGTTCCTGGCGGATGAAAGCTTCGACGAGGCAGACCGGATCGAGCGGCTGCTGGGCGATCCGCGGGTCACGCGGGATCTGGCAGGCGATTAGTTCATTACCGGTTCAATACATCGTCGCTAAGGCAAGTTCATGAAAAAGCTCGCTTTCAGTTCCGCCCTGCTTCTGCTTTGCGCCACCCCCGCCATGGCCGACGGACCGCTGCCCGGTGTCGCCGACGAGGAGACGGAGATCCCTGCCGGCGGCATCCGTGATTATCAGCGCGGGAACGGCGATGTGCTGTTCTTGCGCCATGTCAGCGACCGCTGGTATCGGGTGCAGGTGACGGACGGGTGTCTCAACACCCTGCGCAGCACCGACACGCTGGTGTTCGGCAGCAACGCGCCCGGCCAGCGGATCGACCGCTTCACCCGCGTGACCCAGCCGGCCTACAACGTCAGTTGCCGCATTGAATCGATCCGTAGCTCGGCCGCGCCGCCGCAGATCGACAGCGACAGCCCCGTCACGCTGGACTGACACGGCACGGGGCCTTAGCGCCCGCCCATGAACGACACCCTGTTGCTGGCCCTGGCGGTCATCCCCGCGCTGATCATCGCCATCGTCTGTCACGAGGTCGCCCATGGCTGGGCGGCGTTGTTGCTCGGCGACCCCACGGCGCGCGAGCGCGGCCGGCTCACGCTGAACCCGATCCGCCATGTCGACCCCATCGGCACCCTGCTGGTGCCCGGCGGATTGGCGCTGGCGGGCATGCCGGTGTTCGGCTGGGCGAAGCCGGTGCCGGTGGACAAATGGCGCCTGACCAATCCCCGCTTCGGCATGATGGCGGTCGCGGCGGCCGGGCCGGCGACGAACCTCGTGCTCGGCATCGTCGGCGCGGTGCTGCTGGGCCTGCTGGCCCGGGTGCTGCCGGGCCAGCCCAGCGGCGCCTTCGGCTACGCGGTGGTAAGCGTGCAGCTGTTCATCCTGATCAACATCTTTCTGGCGCTGTTCAACCTGCTGCCGATCCCGCCCTTCGACGGCTCGCACATCGTCGAAGGGCTGCTGCCGCCGCGCGCGGCCCGCATCTATGACCGGCTGCGGCCGCTCGGCTTTCCCATCGTGATCGTCGTGCTGGTCGTCCTGCCGCGGCTGTTTCCGGGCACGGGTATCGTAGAGAACGTGGTGGCGCCGCCGGTGGGCTGGCTGGAGGATCGCTACATGGCACTGGCCCGCTGGGTCGCCGGCGCATGAGCGGGCCGCATGGCTGGCTGGTGCTCGACAAGCCGCGCGGGCTCGGCTCCACCCAGGGCGTGGGCGCGGTCAAGCGGGTGCTGCGGGCCGGCGGCTTCGGCAAGGTGAAGGTGGGGCACGGCGGCACGCTGGACCCGCTGGCCGAGGGCGTGCTGCCGATCGCGTTGGGAGAGGCGACCAAGCTGGCCGGGCGGATGCTCGATGCCAGCAAGACCTATGCCTTCACCGTGACGTTCGGAACGCAGACCGATACCCTTGACGCCGAAGGCCAGGCCATCGCCGTCAGCGATCACCGCCCGGCACCGCGCGAAATTGCCGCAATCCTGCCGCGCTTCACCGGGCCGATCGAGCAGATGCCGCCCGCCTACTCCGCACTGAAGGTGGACGGCCGCCGCGCCTACGACCTGGCCCGTGCCGGGGAGGAGGTGGTGCTGGCCGCGCGCGGCGTGACGATCCACGAACTCACCATGCAGGAATGCGGCCCCGACCACGCCACGCTGCTGGCAAATGTCAGCAAGGGCACCTATATCCGCAGCCTGGCGCGCGACATCGCGCAGGCGCTCGGCACCGTGGGTCACGTGACCTTCCTGCGCCGGATCAGCGCCGGGCCGTTCCATCAGGATCAGGCGATTTCGCTGGACATGCTGGAGGAAATCGGTAACGGCGCGCCGCTTGAAGACCACCTCCTGCCGCTGGAGGCGGGGCTGGACGGCATCCCGGCCCTAGACCTCACTCCGGAAGACGCGCAGGCGGTCCGCCAGGGCCGGGTCTTGGCCGGAATGCCCCATGCAGACGGGCTCCATTTCGCGACACTCGGCCCGGTGCCGGTCGCTTTGGTGGAGATCGTGGGCGGGACGGCCACGGTCGTCCGGGGGTTCAACATCTGATGGATGCCGCGGAGTAGCAAGCATGACGGTCACGGCCGAAAAGAAGCAGGAAATCATCACCGACAACGCCCGCCAGGCGGGCGACACCGGTTCTCCCGAAGTGCAGGTCGCGATCCTGACCGAACGGATCCGCAACCTGACCGAGCACTTCAAGGATCACCACAAGGACAACCATTCGCGCCGCGGCCTGCTGATGATGGTCAACAAGCGTCGCACGCTGCTCGCCTACCTCAAGAAGGTGGATGTCGAGCGGTACAACGCGCTGATCCAGAAGCTGGGCCTGCGCAAGTAACGAAGCATAGGGGAGGGGCGGCCGGTCGGCCGCCCTTTTCGCATTAGAGCAAACGATCCCGGATATGGCTCCGGGGCAGCAGACAGGGGCAGGG
>Ga0210040_10002343_pt1 | contig 26835 bp, 19 predicted proteins | sample CryGeyCG12114_NA_FD_185462 | JGI IMG/M metagenome (GOLD analysis project Ga0210040, IMG submission 185462) | Groundwater microbial communities from aquifer - Crystal Geyser CG19_WC_8/21/14_NA (SPAdes) (version 2) | ecosystem: Environmental > Aquatic > Deep subsurface > Groundwater | place: USA... | reverse complement strand
TGTTCTACGCCGTATTATTTCGAAAATGATGTTATTCAAGTAAGACGATTTTAATTTATTATCTTCTCCATGTATGCATTAAGAGCGGTAATAATTCTTGATCAGGTAACAGAGGGATGCGTTTTGGCTCTCTTTTATTTGTTCATTTATTAGTGTCCTATTTATCTCATTTATAATAGCATTAAGATTATAATAGCATGAAGATATGTCGTGGAAGCTAGATACCTTAGGTGTCGTCAATTAAATACTTGACATTGCAAAGGTTGACTGTTAATGGCCCTGGTCATTGTGTGGTTTTGTTTTATGAAGTGTAGGTTTTGAAAATCTATATATATATCTAAGCATCTTTTGAAAGCTATATCCATAGACTCCGCTGATTCGGCTCTACATGTTTAGGAAATAAGGATGTATATACTGTTTTGGGGACAGAATCAGTTTTGTATCATGACAGTGGAAAGCGAGTATTTACCCTTTGAAAAATAAAAATGACAGTCATGCAATACCGTTTTGTATTATTTTCATTTTTGTATTTGCTTAAAATCTAGCGAATCATGATCTCTGTGTTCAACTGGTAGAGAGGCAGTTACTTGTATATTAATAAATTTTTGTGGTCATATAAGGATATATATAAATGACCATGGGACATGGAAATGAAGAAGAAATTCGGAATGGTAATTATAGGATAGACGGATAAACCTTGCACGTGCAATTCGTTGCTGGCAGGCTTTAGTAGACTCCTGTAACGGTTCGCGCGTTCTAATTATTCTTGTCCATAGATCCGTTGTAAGACTTCGTTATAGATTGATGTGCTGTGTATACCTTCAACCTTAGTTCATTTCCCTGTAAACTATACTGTATTTTTACCTGCTAGGCTTACTTAGCTTAACTCATTAACTGCTGTGGAAATGGAAAGCATTGTGTGTAGCTAGTGAAAAAAAGACGTTCTAGGACTGAATAATAGGATTAACTTTAGTTTGGTGACCTGACCAAATAAAATAGAATGATGAAATACCAGTCAAGTATGTCGTGGTCGTCAGCAGTTATTTTTCACGAACTAAATAATCAAGGTTTTCATGTTTCATTTTATGATTTGGCTGCCTCTTTTAGAGCTTCAGTAACAGAGACGGTAGAAAATAAAGTTTACATGTTAAAAAAGGCTCGAAATAATGCCCTCGTAAATATTTGTTGTTTGCTTTTGATTTGATGCAAGGATTTTAGGCTCTATCTATGATGCGAAGGATTGTTTCCTGTTTCTATTTAACAGCTAAAGCTGTGACAAAAAAGTTTTTCTATTATAAAGGCATGAAATCTGTAACTTACATTTTTGTTGGAGAAAATAATCTAGTGAGTCGATAGAGTCATGAAATCATGCACACTTAATTTCTAAAATCAACTCGTTTGTGAGAAGGAAAAATTATTGTTTTTGAAAAAATAGTTTTGGAAATCAATTCATTTGAGAGGGAAACATCATTATTGTTGAAAAAATTTAAATAATTCTATTATAATAATCAAGGGTGACACTGACTAAATTTGTGATCGCCAAGTTTTTACTGTCATTGCTTGGAAATAGCCGAAGCTTTGTTTGTTGGCATCTAGCAAATTTTACTTACATGCAGCTATTGTTACTATTTTTAGATTTTTCTCTCAAGAGATCGCATGACTATTTTTTGCTATCATTAAAGCTGATCAGCATAACATAACAGATTAAAGTATATTACTTACTTGTTACTTATTGGCTTGTCTGAAGTAGACAAAAAATGTTGTATAATTTCGTTGCATAATATTCCGAACATGATTTTTTTTACCCTATTGTTTGCTATTTGATAGTTGGCTATTATGGCTATATGAACATGTCCATCATCATAATTATTAAAGTATAAGCAAAATTTCGCAATTACCTGGACAATTTTCCCAGCCTTTTTGTCTCATCCGCAGTGGATAGAAGAGGTAGTTTTACATTGATCAGCATTATGACTTTCTTGTGCTTCGCGTATTTTCTTCTAGTCCTGCAAGGAAAAAAACTTGCTTGCATGGTAGTTTACGCATTACGCATACGTTACCTAAGTTACCTTTATTCGCTTTCCTAGAATCATTAGTAGTAGAAGCATGAACTTGTAGCTCTCAACATTACGATGTTACACAAATTGGACGTGTTGATGTGTATAGTAAACAATAGTTTGTATTGTATTATTTTTTATTTTTTGCACTATGCAGAAAGGCCTTGTTCAGTCTCAGTCAGCGAGTCAGCATATATTATTATGTAGTAGCTGTAGTAGTATCTAAAATATCTACCATTTCGTACATACACATGCCTACAAACAAATGGAAGTGATGACTTCATGCGAACCAGGAGAGTTCTATCCAGCTAAATATGATTTAATGCTAGTTGCTCTTGTATATGGAAATGAAAGGAATTTTATAAACTCGTGTTTAGTTCACGTTGTGTCGCACGATTATCATATGAACTAAAAGTGAGTATCTTCCTCCTCCAGTTGCTTAGTGGGTGAACAATGTGCATGCAACTTACTTACGAACAAGTAACTCGTTGTTTTCAATTTTCATATTGACAGCGATAAGTAAATAGTATCAGTCAGCACATAGTTGTCTTCAGTTTTTTTGTCTCTTTGAAAAATTGTATGTTTGATTTTTAAGTTCTGACTTTAGCAAGCAACAATACATTCTGTTTCTACATTTTTTTCATATGTTTGAAAAAATTGGGATAATTTGAAAATAAATATATGAGAAAAAGGTGAGTTTATCTCTCTTAATTTTTTTTGTATTTTTACTTGTACATTTTTAGAAGTATAGCTTTGGTAGCAAACGTTGGAATTGAGTTTTAAACCTTGCTTTAGAATTATAAAGTATTTTTTTGTGCTGGCTAGTAAGCATGGTCAATGACATTTTGAGGTCAACTGGTTATCAATAACTGTTTATTGCATTAAAGTTTTTGCAGAATGGTTTGTATGCCCTGCTTGCTGAATCATCTGAATTTTGTTTGGAAAAAGGCTAAATAAAAAATTAAAACGTTATGTATAGTAAAGGAGTATTTCTGGTTGTAAACATGCTTATTTAGCAAAATTAAAAACGATACTCAAGTGCCTGAACCCTTCTAAAAATAAATATTGTTGGACAGGACACAGGACTGTAAACTGTGGGGCGTGAATTCGTGTAGTGCGTGTAAAGTTCCAAATTTAGTATTGCTTTTAAAATTTTTATAAGTTTTGAAGTATCATGCTTTTATTAGATTGATTTTCAATTTTAATCATGAAGCTAAGAAAATTACGAACTAAGTTATGTAGTGTATATACTGTGCTTTAGTGCACGAAACATTTTTGTATAAATTAGGTGGGGAACACTTATAAACGGTGCAAAAAGAACGCGTTTTCATTTTGATTTTGCTATTAAATATTTATTTTCGAAAGAACAAACTTGTTGAGGCGTCGCATATTGCAAATCGAAATATTTTTATGTTCACTGATGTTATCAAGTCTAATTTTCTATTTGCTTCCGTGTCCACGTCATTATCATAATCAATTGAAATGATAATTGGTTTGCAGTATACTTTCACATGCTTTGTATGATGTGCTAAATCCTAATAATTCGTGTAAAAAATTTTCGCAGTTTCATGGTCAGGTAGTAAATGTATTTGCCGTCTGCCTGAGTGAGACTGGATGTTGGCTTGACAGAAAATTAGCCTGAGTTAGAGAATATTTTCCTTTATGAGTATGTGAGCGAAAAATTTTGTTTGCATACGCGTAAGTATTAGTTTTCATGTATTGTGTCATCAATATCATGATGAACACAGACGAGTCAGATTCATCATTCATATCATGTGAATATCAAAAGCTGTGAGCTGTTAACTATATTTCAGGATCTGAGTTTTTGATGAACTGTATCATTTTATAGAACTATTGATAGATAGTTTAATGCAGTTAATACCACGTTGACAATTCACATTCATGTTGCTATGATTTTATGTGATTGGCGCATTAATATAATATCCTACACAATTTTTTGACTTGCAAAATTTATAAGTAAAACTTTCCATCTTCATTGGCAACAAATAACTTGTGCTTTTTATAACTTGTATAGCAAGCTGCTTCTGCATATACAAATCACAAATATATATTTCATTGGAATCATCCTAAAATTGTTGAAGCATGACATAATCATTAGCTTGTTACTCATTTAAATATCATGACTCAATCATCCAGCAATCAACTTGTTTGGTGGTTTTTAAAACACTGTAGCTGTTTTAGTTACCCACCGACAGTCACAGCAATGACCAAGCTAAACTACTAAAATATGCATATACATAAGAAGGAACTAAATATTTCCATTGTAATTGACATGAATACATGTGATTTTTGGGTATTCGTCACTTTAAGTGAGTAATGAGTAGCTGGTTTCCGATAGACTTGTGATGATTCTATACGTAACACAAATAATGGACTTCGTACTGGACTGTTTGGTAATATTAGGCGATAAGTGTGAAGACCCTTTGTTTCTGCCTTTATCAGGTTATCAACATTGTTACATCAGATGTGGGAAGCTAATAAAGAGCTGAGAGTAGAAAAGAGAATGAGGCTATTGAGGTTGTGATTGAGATTAAAAATCCATAGATTACTCTAAACATGATTTTAGTATGGGTCAAGACAATCACCCTGAAAAATATATTAGCGTTAGTTTGATTGACAATGTTGCGTGGATGATATCCAGGAGCAGATGGCTATTCTTCTGTCATGCATATAATGTCACATACGAAACAATTGATTGTCATACACTTTTTTTTGCTGTAATCCATTAAACCCTTAAAATTAAGTTACATTTTCGTGAATTTATAACTTTGTATCAAATAAATTTTGTTGTACGGTATCTGTTCTTCTTGGTGATTGGTCGGGTTAGCTGAAAATCTCCAATTCAATTAAATATGTATTGCAAAACTTTTTGTTTGGATTAGTTGAGAATTTTTTTGGTAAAAAATATTGTTCCCACCAGTTTTCCATGATTGTGTAATTTTTGTTGTTCACAGGTTTCACCGATGTTGAGAGAAACAAAGATATTCATTTTTTAAGACTGGACTTTTGAATCTACCGATATCGAATCGCTTCAGAGCGCAATGAAGTGCTCCACGTCTGCTAAATACGCTTGGGGATGTGGAACCGGCGTTTTTCTTTGTGCTTTTGGTTTTATATTTGTGATATTGTGGCCATCTCTATTTGAAAAAATTTTATATGATGTGAGTAACGTTTATGAATTGCATGGAATACAATACTAGGTGGTTCGAATGCAAAGGACGCGAACCAAGGTTTCAGATTTCTTTGTGTTAATTTTTTGTTTGATCCGTAGCAACTTACTTTAAGTCCTGGGTCCACTAGTTATGGAATATGGAAGGAGATTCCAATACCTATGTACATCGAGTTTTATTTTTTCAACTGGACCAATGCTAACGACTTGAAATCTTCCAAAAGTAAACCCGTTTTACAAGAACTGGGTCCTTATGTTTTCAGGTATATTACTTTTAGTTTGCTTAAAACATTAGGTGCAGTTTGCAGGAAATTTTTGTTGTACAGACTGTAATTAAGTGTGTCTTTGCAATCCATTGTAGAGAACATCGAGTCAAAGTTGTGTCAGCTTGGAATGACCATAATGCCACTGTAACATTTCGCCAAAATAGAACATGGCACTTTGAACCATCTTTGTCTAATGGTAGCTTAGATGATATCGTGACTACTGTGAATATCCCTGCAATTGTACGTTGATGGAGTCTTTATTTTCTCATCATATATTAAGGATATTCACGAGCACCGGGGTAACGCGGTACGGTAACAGGGTAATTCAGTAACTTTTTGCAATGTATTTAAATGGAGAAAAGTGACTCAAATACCCTATTACCCCTTTACCCTGGTACTCGTGAATACCCTTATTGTATTCTCGAGTGCTAAACAGTTTTTTAATGCAATTATAGACTGCTGCGTTTGCTATTCGCAATGAGCCATACTTCGTTAAATTTATGCTGAACAATGCCATGAGACTGTTTGGTACCAGATTAGTTGTTCGCAAAAAAGTACGGGAGTTTTTGTTTGACGGATACAATGACCCGTTACTGGATTTAGCTTCCATAATACCTCCTGAATTCGTTCCAGTATCTATTCCTTTTGATAAATTTGGTTGGTTTTATACGGTAAGTTTTACCATGCAATATAATTGCTTAATCTTAAGAAAACAATCGAATGAAGAGTTATTGTTTGTACAATAGCGCAATGGATCAGCCGATTACGACGGAACTTTTAACATGTTTACTGGCAAAGGTGGTATGAAAAACTTCGGGGAAACTAAAGAGTGGAACTATCACCGTGAAACTCCTTTTTACAAATCATATTGTTCAATGGTTAACGGATCTGCTGGAGAATTTTTTCCTCCAAACAGGGACAAAGGGAACATTTCTTTGTTCAGTCCTGATATATGTAGAACACTTGACTTGAGTTACAAAGAAGAGGTGGAGGTAATGGGTATATCTGGTTATCGTTATTGGGGCGATGACACTATGTTTGATAATCTGACCTCAAGACCTGAAAACTGGTGTTTTTGCCCCTCTGGAGATTGTGCCCCTAGCGGCGCTATTGACGTCTCCTCCTGCAAGTAAGTTCTTTTTATGTGAATTGTTAATTTCCCTGTGGATTTATTTACTCTCAGCAACACTAAATGATTATGCTATATTTTATTAATAGATGGGGAGCACCGGCTTTTATTTCGTTTCCTCATTTTTTTCATGCCGACCCTTCGTATCGAGAGTCTGTTGTTGGTATGCAACCAAATGAGAGCAAGCATCAAATGTTTATAGACATTGAACCTGTGAGTTATTGAAAAATTTAACTATATTGAAAAGCTCGTTTGCAGGGACAATTGTTTGTTATAAAAGTTAATCATTATTTCTACAGAGATCTGGAATACCCCTTCAGGTGGCAGCAGCCATGCAAATTAATATTTTAGTTCAACCTATGAATGATTTTTCGTAAGTGAATATGTTTTTTCACTGTTAGTCAAAATACAAGATTGTGTGCATAAATATTTAAACATTTTTTATGCTTTTAGAATTTTTAAAGGAATCCCTAAAATATACTTTCCTGCCATATGGTTCAAACAAACAGCAAATGTAGATGATGACATTGCATCTCAATTAAAAATCATCACACTTGTGCCACTTGTTGGGAATATCATTTGGATCGTGATCTTCAGTTTTGGTCTATCTACGCTTATTGTACTTGGTGTTGTCTACATAACTAATAGATGTCGACGAGACGAAGATAGAGTTATTTTGGTCAGTCAATAGAACATGCTCTGCCTGCACTGTAGCGAAAAGTGTCCTCATTATTTTCTGCAACTGCATTTTGAATGTGCCCAAACTCGACAATGCCATATAGTGATACACTAGTCGACTTGTCTCTCACTAGTTTACTTACTTTTAGTTAGTCGCCATTTTATTTATCATTTTTGGAATGCACTCCATTATATTTATATATGTCTTATTTTACAGTTAGATGCATGAACAGGTTTTATCAATTCAGTTAGTCAATTTTATGCATGTAGTTAGAATTACAATTGTTGTATTTCTTTTGATTTCAAAGACAGCTTATGTACTCTTGAAGTGATAAACGTAAATTATATTTAATATTGGTGATTAATTTTAGTTAGTGTCGGACTCCTTCACTAATGATCCACGTATGTGTTGAAAAATGTTGTATCATATCGTCCCCTTTTTTCTTATATAGAAGATTCGTTCTTATTTTAATTTGTAAAAGGCACCTTCAGTTTATATCCCTTATTTTAGCTGTAACCCTTTTTATATTCAAGGGAAACTTCCTTTAATACTATTTTTTTCCTTCGGAAACGTCAGATAATTGTGTACTATTTTGTTTGTTCTTTTGTATCCAGTTTTTGTCATTTGCAAGGTTACTTATGGCTATGAAATTGACTCAGATAATGTTAGCTTTTAACTAATATGAATAAAGTAATATTTTCATGCTTTGCGCAACTGTTTCCTCGCTTTTTTTCAAACCCATGCTCAAGCTATGTATATAATTATAAGTTGGACTGTACTATGCTGTATACTACTCCAACTTGGTGATGGTATTTACAAATATGGGAGAATTCAAAAATCATCTGAGAAACCATTCCTCTTATTTAGCAATGCAAATCTGCAGTTCTGTCATCAAAATGCAAAATAATTTCATTATTCCAGAGATCTGGAAGTGATGGATCTAGTTATCATAAAGCAGGTTTTCTAGCCATTGGCAGTTGGATTCACTTTTTAGTAAGTGGGAAAAGAAAAATCCATCCTGTTCTCCACGAATTTAAACAAAATCGTCCCATACGCACTTCAGTGGCAATAGTTGAGACCGAAGAACCGAAATCTCTGATGTTAAATGGCGAAACTAGAATAAACCCATCTCGCAGTCACATAGAAAGTGAAGGAATTCAACCCCTTTTAGCGCCAGATATTCCAGATTACTATTTTTCCTTAGGACCATACTGATGGCACTGCAAGAATGCCATCAATTGAACTCAAATCAAAACACATACTACATAATGCTAAGAATAATTTTTACCATTACAACTCGAAAATCAGTATTACTATTATAAGTATTCAAAAAATGTAAGTAAAGTAAGGAATCTCTACTCAATAAACTTAATATGATGCGGCATTAAGGTTATGTTAATGGTCGGAACTCATGCTAATAGTCATTGGTCGATATTATTGCGTACAGGTCATTCGCATTTTTTAAACTAAGGACGCAAATCTCTGTTCTCTATACTTTGAAATAAAGAATGAACTTGCATTTTTTTAGATCACAAGCAGATGGAATGCGTTATTCTGTTTATTTCTATGACTCCTATAAATATATTTTTAATAGTATGTAACATAAAATAAATAAAGGTAATTTACAAACTCCTGTACTACGTTACTAATTCACGACTTGAAGGAGACAAAACCATTATGTTTGACCGGGATCGGCTTCTATTGAGAGGGGCCTTGTGATCACCTAAAAAAATTAAAATACTATTAAAATAGATTCCCACTGAGAAGATGGAATCGATGGAAATGGAAAAAATTTATTGAAATGCACTGTAGATACTGTAGAGCAAATACATACCTCTTTCCCTAGGTGTTCTTTTCCTTTTTTGGAACGCCTGGCCAGTGGCAAGTGCTTCTAACAAGTTGTCCATAACTCCAGTATTATCAAAAGCATTCATATCTACCAGAGCTTTCTTCCTTGCTAGCCTTTCTTGTTTTTCAACCTCTGCTTTAGCTTTTGCCTCCTTCGCTCTACGAATTTTTTCTTCATTTTCTCTTACTTTCACATTGTCCTTATACGCTTGCTAAAGGGAAACAAGGAAACAAGTGCATAATGAGTGAAGGGACTGACAAGAACATAAACACAAGACAAGACAAGTATATTTACTTACCACAAATTGATCCTTAAATGTTTTCATATCACCCAAAAATTCTTCAACCGTGTACTTTTGCTTGTCAAACGCAAAATAATCTGCCAAATTTGTGTACAATGAGTCAATTTTTTTGAACATGTGTTGCAAAGTTGTGCATTGTTCTCGAGCCTCTTGAGCAAAAGTCTGAAAAAATAACCATCAAATTATGTTCTGTTTTACGTAGAAAAGAGGATATCATAAAGATGAACTTTTGATACTTACAAACATGACATCATAAAACTTGTCATCAGGTCCTTGAGGCACTTTAGAATTTTTCAAATCAGTTTCTAGATTTTTCAAATCTGTATCCATAGAGCGTAATGACTTGGAAATCGTCTCGACTGAAACTCTAGAGGCTCTGTCAAGATGAATCAATTCTTCTGGAAACGAAAGAACTTCAGGAAATTTGCTTTCTACTAATTCTACTAAATAATGGAGAAGTGTCTGGCGATTTTCAGCATCCTTAGTGCTCGATAACTTCGGCAGGTACGATATTTCAAATCCCACTGCAGGACCATTTTTTGACCCTGAGTTCATAACGTTCCCAACCAATAGTACTAGCTCCAACAGCTTCGCTAATTTCTTGGATGATTTTATTTCCTCGCATGCAGCAGTGGCAGCAACAATACCCTAAAGTAAGAAATTGCAAATTGCATATACATTTTCGTCATTTAGAGCGGCAATGAATTATTGCTTATATAGTCATCCACTAGACAACAACTTACAGGCTTAGAGTCTTGAACAGTGTCAGGATATTGCAATTTGAACTTCATGGATTTTAACCTAGGCACTAAACGTTTAATTCCGGATATCTGAGATAAAAAATAAATAAAAATCACCATACTGCATTTACCTAACAACTGCATATTACATTAACAATCACAACTAACTAACCGTGACGGCAAATTGTTCAGCCTCGTTTAGGTCATCATAACAAGAGTTTAATTCCTCCAACCGTTTCAATTGATCTGGAGGGGGTAAGTAGTTAATCAGTTGTTCCAGCAATGCACCAGTCAACACCTCATCATTACATCGAAGAATGTCTTTTTTGACTCCTTCAAATGTCATGTGTTTCAATGGACCCCCCAGAAGAATAGAGAGATTTTGAGCTGACTTGGGATCAACAATGCGCAACTCTTTGATTTTCTTATGACCCAAAGAATCTGATCTCTCATCATCGTCTACAATTTCAAAGAGAAATAATATATTATATTTACAGTCGCGAATAAGTGGCAATACTTTTTACATCCTTATAACCTTGTACCTTTGTGAAGCTTTGATGTGGGTTTGGTAGAGAATCGAAGCAGTCCTTCAATGATATCATTTGAAGCAAGTTTTTCTTCATCAAGCTTCACCCAAAAGGAGGTTTCAGAAAGTGTTTGTGGTTGAATCTAATAAAAAAAATATTGCTCACATTTTGTTTACATTATATTTTAGCTATACACAGGCATGATGTAACTGAAACATCAGTAAAAAACATTTTACATTAAATAGTATATAATAATGTTCAGAGTGATCAGAGATCATTTTGTAATAAACTTTTATCAAAACTTACAGCTTTCCAATTAGCCTTTTTGAGAGGAACGTCCAGTTTCCATTTCTTTTTGGGTTTCATTCCGTACGGCAGTTTATCACATGGTGGTTTAGGCACACCGAAGGATCCAGGTCCCATTGGTGGTGGCGGGGGACCGCCCATACCTGGAGGAGGAGGTGGTGGGGGTGGACCACCAAACCCTGGCGGTGGAGGAGGAGGAGGAGGACCAGCTCCTTTGCCTCCACCAGGTAGAGGGGGTGGTGGTGGAGGTGGCCCAGCTACGACTGAAACTCCAGGAGTTCGTAAATTTTTAGCCACATGATCTTGTGCAACATCGAAATTACTCTGTAGTGAATTGAATTAACATTATTTTTAAGTCTCCTATCATATAATACTATCAAAACTATTCTTATTAGTGCTAAAAACAAACCTTTTGACTGAAATTTCCAGTTTTCAACGCATCTTCCAGTGCTGCAATTTTTTTCAGATACTCTTCATTTTTGGCCTCAGCCTCCTGCTTTTGGGTCAACACTTCTTCCAGCTTATAATTCAATTCATCATTTCGCCTTTCATCAGCGGTTTTGAGTTTCTCTGTGCACAAAGTAATTTTTACGGATTGTATATTTTGTCACAGTAAGCTGCAATGCTTGTCCGGTTGGAAACAATATTATTTCATGGTAATAAATTTTATACACAGATTCACAAGCAACAAAAATATGAAAACGCAAATGATAAAAATAGTTACCGACTACGAGATTAGTTAGTCCGTCAACATCAATTTCAAACTTTTTTGCTCGAAAATCAGGATCATAACCACTGCGGTGCAAAACAATTTGGGCAACACACTCCTCTATCAGCTTAAAATAAGCAGATCTATGAAAAACATTATTCACAAGAAAATCAAACCAAATTTGTTTCAAAAAATTAAAACTCAATCAAAATCAGTACAAAAGAAGGACATGGACCATGCAGGGTTGGCATGGACTAGAGTTAAACTTGCACAACATGCCAAAAAAGTTTCATGCGTTGATGCGTCAAAAACTAAAGATATCAAACTCACCTTATGAAGTAATCATCTCTTATACATATTAGGTGCTGCAAAATAGCTAAAAATAAAGACTCCGCAGGACTGTCTGCTACAAGTTTTTGAATTATTTCAAGACATTGGGTTGCATCGTCAAAATCATTGTGAATGAATTCAAATTTCTCCGTCAATTCTTCATAATCTTCATCTTTGTGTTTAATGAATACATCTATTTGGCATGTTAACTCTTCATTCGCCTGCTTTTTAAGTTCATCTATTGCCCCATACAGTCCAGCTCGCATGAATTCATTTCGTAATACTATTCTAAATTCTAAATCCTCAGGAAAATTAACAATAGCGTTGATCAGTTGTAAACAGCTGACCTATAAAATTATAAAATCAGAGAATTAGTAAATAATCTAAACATCATCAGATGATAGTGGATGGAAATATAATTATTTCAACTTACGCTACATGAATCGTTGTCTTTTTGAATGACTCCTTCTACTATCGGGGCGAACCTATCTCGTCCAATATTTTCAGCAGATATTGTTACAGCTTCAAGAACATGATCATGTCCATTGAAATCATGAAGAATACAGACTGCACCTAGTAATCGAGCAGCTTCTTGCATAACATTCATGCGTTTTGGATCTAAAGATCTAGCTACTAACGCAAAAACCTGGATAAAAGATACAAAAATGCAGATGACAACTTTGCAGCAAATGATGCACAATGCTATTCAGGTTTTGTACACGCGAAATCAAAAAATTTTGCATACACACCTCTTTCTGCTCAAAAACCTTTTTTAGTCCGTACGTGTTATTCATAAAGGCTCTCAAACATTTAAGGCATTCCAATTGAATTTTACTGTGATGCTCACTGATGATTCTGAAACAATAATAATTTACATGATATGATTATAGTCCAATCTCCCACGTTACCAACTTTATACAAATAAACACAAAAATAAATAGTTTAATTGGCGTACCCTCGGTCATTTTGGGCTCTATAAACATCATTTAACACGTCCAAGATGGTTTCTAGTCCTTTGCACCCGAACTTCTTCACCCACGAGACAGGATGGCTGGAAAGTGTGATCCTCAGCGACTCAACAATGTTGGCAACTTTATTAAGGCTCATGCTGTCTCTATTGCTAAGGGATTGGATGTAATCATTTGGTGTATCTAACTTATTCTTAGGGCCCTAGAAAACATTAGTGTTAATCAAGCGCATTTTTCTATACTTAAACTCCATGACAATTGACAAAAAATCGCCAGAATCATTATCCTGTTAGTAAGCAAAATTATCATAACGTATGATACATTATCAACTTACTGTATTATATCCTTTCTCCCTCATACAAAGCAATTGTCTTTTCTTATCTATAGATTGCTCTAACAGTGGCTTTCGTTTTTCATTGGTCAAATTCATATCATCTAGCATCTTTAAAAATCTTTCTTCTACATCGCGGTCATCCATTTGTGGTTGAATTTCCTTCTGAAATTCCGCAATATCACCAAAGTCAGATTCTGAGCTGGGGCGATTTAAGGGTGACTTTTTTGCTTTTGTACTATTTCCAAGCCCCACGATCTTGTCCAGCTGTTTAATAAGACGTTTGCCGATAAATAATCAATTTAACATCAGTAAAGTAATAACATATAATTAATGAAAAAATGCATAACTTACGAAGCCTGGTTTGTTTTTGTCGTTTCGTGACATTTTTTTAAAGTATCTGATAAAACTTGTATTTATAACAAATTAAAAATATGTGTAGTGTTCAACAACGGAATAGTTCGTTTCATTCCTAATCAGAAATATCGCGTGCTCTAATCCAAAAATTCGTAGAAATTTTTCCCGACAATACTCGCAAAAATTTCAACTAGAGGAAAAACCGCATTGTATGTCATGATTCTTAACATATTTGCACAAGACGACTTTGATACATTAATTCGTTAGCTTCGTATACAGTGAAAGATTATCCATTAACAGTCACCACTTGTTGAATACGAACTCAAGAGATAATGTAGGTATTTTTACCATCATTGATAGCGTAAAATTCATTAATAACAGAGTTTGTATACATAGAAAATACAGTAGATAAAACACAAATTTATTTTGTAATTTTGAACTTGACAATTTTATCATCCCGTCATTTAAAATGTCCGCTCTGTCTCTCGTATTATTATACTCAAACTGGAATTGGGAAGGGGCTATTCCCGCCGGAAGCATTTTTCTGTATATCATTCGATCTACAAAAAAGCCAGAGGCCAGGGTAAAGTGACGCTTAAAAGAATCTTGAGCTTCTCATTTTTGTTCCTCGGGAAATCCATGTGAAAGTATAGTAGTATGTATGTATAGTGCAGAGTGCAGTACGTAGCGCATCGTAATCGTGCGTTAATTTCCGTTATAATTGCTATCAACGACGAACCTCTATGAATTGATGTTTTTAAGTGTATACTTCATAAATAGTAAGGTAGAGACTCGAAAGCTCGGAATGAACAAAAAATGCCATCCAATCAACCGACAAATATTTCTAATGATGCAAATATAGATGTTAAAATCATTATTTGATCCTAAATATCCTAGGTTAGAGGAGCCGAGACCCATAATATCTAACCATGATTTAATTTTTTTATTAATTCTGCTTGTTTATACTAGATCTGACTGACTATGCGAGGCACCTAGTGCGATGAACGGATAAACCTATATACTATACTAGTTTCCCTTAAACTAATCCTAGGGAACACGCCTTAATTATTCCTGAAACATCCCAAAACCTGATGCTAGTGGCTCCTGACTTCTGGCAATTAGAAGCTCTGGCTCTACACTGCAAGGCGCCCATCTGTTAGTAAATATAATTTTAAAAACTTTATTTGAAGCAGACCTGGCAAGTCTTAAAAATTATAATGGCACCGAAAATTCATATAGCATGGCAACTCCTTATCTGCAGACAATAGCTATGTTCATCCTTGTCTCGTATTATTTAGAAACATTCTTGAAAGTAATCCCATCGTTAATATCTAATTTCGCACGCCACGCCTAAAAATGCATGGAATGGAATGTTTAGGTAGATTGAGGACGGATCATAAAATGCACGCGACACACATTGATTGGAATTGGCGATTGAAAACTAACCCGTTTTGCAAAATCTCTATGTATGTGATGTAATAACAATTTCTAATGCCAGAAGCATAGAAGCTATGGCATAAATGTTCATTATATTTTATTATATCGTCAAGCTATCGCTCTGAGTGTAGATTAGTTTTGAAGCAAATGTGTCTTAGTAAAAAGACTAGCAAATATGCCGGGCTTCGCCCGGCAATTTGCTAACGTACGGTGCACGCAGGTTTGAATTATGTCCGTGAAATGGTTTAGTCTTAATAATTATTTGGTCTTTAAAAATTACATAAATAGGATAAGGATAGAAAAAATTGAGAAATTCCTTTCAAAATAGAAAGAGAAAAAATGATATTATAATAAATTTTTTTTGTAAGCTTACGATGCACGCAATGTAGTATCATACTCTACAAAACTTTGCAGCGACACACAATGAAAAGTGTTGTGAACCACAGTGAGTGAACAGCAAAAAAGTGATAAATAATTTAAAATTGTCAAAAACATCTTTTTCATCAAGCTAAATAATTATTGTTAAATAGAAAATCAGAACAACTTATTCGTGTTAAAACACTTGAAATTAACGCATAGCAAGCCGTAGCTAGTTTTTTCTTTGATACATAGCTAGCACAGCATTTCAGGCACCCTTTCCTAATATCTCCTACTTTTTTTATGCATGAAATTTTTAGCCTTATTCTTTCATTCCCTGTCACAATCTAATGTTAAAATCACTATAGGTTGATGTGATCCAAATTCCATGTTAAATCACTATAGGTTACTCCCTTGTCAAAATCCCCTGTTAAATCACTATAAGTTGCTTCCCTGTCAAAATCCCACGTAAAATCACTATGGGTTGCTTCAGTGTCAAAATCCCATGTGAAATTCGTATGGGTTGCTTCCCTGTTAAAATTCCATATCCCTATAAGAAACTTAAGTCAAAATCCCCTGTTGAATCCCTATCGGTAGTTTCCCAGTCAAAATCCTATATTAAATCCCTGAAGTTGGTTCCCTGTCTGAATTTCATGTGAAATCCCTGTGGGTTGCTTCCCATTAAAATCCAATGTTGATTCCCTATAAGTTGCTTCTCTGTCAATATCCCATATTACCTCCACATGAGTTAATTTATAATTAATGTTAATTGTAATTAGGATGTAAAAAGTTTATGACCGCAAATGGAGCCTTTTTATGGTTTTAGGGGAGTAAATAAATGTTTTTTCGGGATAGCCTTCGAGTTTTTCAGGTCTTTTATGGTTTTTTGCCGTGGTAGATTACTCACGTGGCAATTAATGTTTGCCACACACATCGCCTTTTTTTCACACTTGGCCGGACAATTAAGTAATCACGATTAGTTAATTATTTCTTGTTATCAGCAAAAGGCACTACAATTTACCACTAACTAACAATAATAATGGGTTCGGATGACAACCTGCAGCCTTGACAGAAACCTTTACAAAAATCTTATGGTAAATTTCCTATCTCGGTTTAGTCACTTAGGTAGCTTCTAGGTGAAAACAACTTATGAATAACATCGTTTCAATAACACCTTGGGTCAACTACCTTGTGCAAAAACAATTTAAGTTAAAAAAATACTTGTATCAAAAACATCTCAAGGTCAATAATTCGCCTTAATAAGAATAAGAAGCCTTCCCAGCTTCCTTCCGCACTCCGACCTGTACCTGAACAGCCTCCCCCATTCCCCCACACTCTCCTTGGCCAGATTAGAAATAATCCTACAGTATGGGCGGAGCCTTGTTGCGTCGCAGTTCTTGGTTCTAATGGCATCACAGGTCTCACACCCCGCGATTTTGTGGACGCTGCGCGCCCACAGTGGCATGTTGGCCTTCCTGCGGTTTTATTCTCCCTTTTTATAATTATTAAACGCAGAATATTAGGAACCTACCGACTAAATGATGTTCAATAGGCGATAGTGTCAAGAACGGTGTTAATAACTAAAGGCGTTTTTTAATAAAGTTATAATTGCATAAAGGTGTTATAGGGCTACCAAGGTTTTACTGTGTAAGGCGTTATTGATAAGTTCTTTTCACTTAAAAATTGGCTATTGGTGAAGATGTTTTCACCGGCCACCACCTACCTGTGTATAGTCCGAGCAGAATTGAAACGGAGGGAGTGCAATGCTATGGGATATGCATTTGTGTGTATTCGACGTCCGTTTGAGTTTTGAGAATAGAGTAGGGTGATGGTCAATTATGTAGGGTGGCATACAACGCATTTTCTAAATGCGCGAAAAATCTATTGGTTAACTGGTTAACTCTAACGCCGCTGACGCTTTAAGCTGCACCACAGCAGTTTAAATGCTCTAACGCTGTATTGTTGGATTTCAACGTCGCTCATAAAAAATTTTGTAAAAAGAAATGTGATCATAGTATGTGAAATTGCATACAATTTCCTAATCTAGATTTGCCTGAATGTTGTAGTTGGAGGCCAATCACCCAATATATGTACAATGGTACAAATTACTTTCTCTACAGTAGTGATAATTAGTATATAGAAGTAAACTCCTCGTTTAGCTGAGGAGAGGTTAAATAGAAGGTTTTTGTCATCAAATAGTTTTTTCTACTTATTTTTGACAATTAATCACCCTAACCAGAATAGCAAACTTATGATGAGTTATATGCATAATGAAATAAAAAGCAATAAAAAGTGCATTTTATTTTTTATAAAAAAAGTTTCGAAATAAATACTGTTTTGGAAACCGTCATGTTTGAGAAAAAAAAATTTCGATTCTAATGGTGTAAATACAGTTTCAAATTAATGGTTTAAATACAGTTTCAAATTATGCTGTAGTTTTGTCGGAAAGCTTGGCAATTAGTGAGCCTAAAGTGAGCGTTAGTATATAGATGTTAAGAGATTTGATGGACATTTTTTTCTATGATAATTTCAAACCAATGGCTGAAGCGCGATTTTTTTTATTGCTGTTGAAGTTAAAATAATATTCAAAATCGTATGATCGGCTGTGACCGCTGTGAGTGAGTTATAGGTATCATAATTTGAGAATTCGCTCTCTTTGATACTTGATTACTTGAGAAAGTTAATTAGCTTGAAAATATTTGTCGGTGTTTCTTTTAAGTCCATTTCAAAGCAATCGCTCAACCGAAAATTGTTTGTGGAAACCTTTGTTTATTTCTGTTTCGGAGCCTTGGAGCCTAGTGATAATAGTAACTCAGCTTGTCAAGTTTAAATTATTGTGTAGCAAATTCAAATAAATATATTGTGAGATTAGTGAAATTTAAATCAGCAATTGTTGGCTAAGCCATTGTTCTCTACAATGAATCTTGACACTTACATGCAAAGTGCGCGAAATTACTTAACTGGTAAGGCACTAAAAGTAGGCACAGTGCGAAAAGGGGCTTTAATGTTTTTTTCGTCGTATTTTGTTTGTCAACATTATATTACAGAATAAACGGAACACTATGCATTAAATTAAAAATGTATATGATAGTATGTTCACAGTTTGTTAGAACCAACTCGTGCTGCACACTTAAATGTATTTGTGCATGAGTTGGTTCTACTAACAGAAGCATAGAATAAGTTTTAGAACCGATGTCAAATGTTTACACTTCAACAATTACAGGTGTCGGATCGGAAGACTTTTTAGACAACTACTCGAAGTTTGTGGAGTGCTTAGCGAAAGTATCTTGGGGAAATCTACAATTAGCCTACAATGGTATTGGAGAAGGACCAATGACTTTGTGTGCCTTGGGACTGCTTACAGCGTTGAGTCGAAATTCAGAATTAAATACATTTTTTGAACCCTTTCTTGGCCAATTCTCTACTTTCATGGAAAATGCTGATGCCTCAGCTTTAAAAGCTTCTGCATCTTATGGTGAGCAAGAACCTTCTTCTCTTTGTGACCACCCAGATGGGTTGAAAGATTGTCATAAATTTAATTGTATTTGTATTGAATTCCAGTGTCTGAAATAACAGAAACAATAGTTGAAAAGCTGATTAAAGGACAACAAGAACTCCTGGGTTTAAATTTTGTTGCAAGCGTCGTAGTTAAAATGCAAAACCATCCAACAGAGTTGACAAGTGTACACGCATGGATGTTGCAACTATGTCTAGCTTCTAAATGTTTGAAAAGTGCAGAACCATTTCTTATAGAAGAAATAGATGACTTCAGTGTGGATGTAAGAACATATTTTGCTTTTACTTATTTTATAAATGCATGCAAATGTATGCAATACAGCAATCCTTTTAGCAATACACCCCATCTCACAGTATTAGATCAGTCCATTAGTATTGCATAAATACTCACTGATAAATGAAAACAAATTGTTTAGATCAAAGGAGCGGATTGTCGTCCACTTTTGCTGTATTTGTACTACGGAGGACTAATACACGCTGCTGGGAAGAAATATGACAAGGCATTGTATTTTTTTGAAGCGTGTATCAGAACTCCAGCACTTGCCTTGTCGCATATAATGGTGGAGGCGTATAAGAAATTCATATTGATCTCACTTATAAAATACAATACCGTTTCTCAACTATCCAAACCGGCGTCTCAGGTTGTTCAGCGGATCCTTAAGCCTGCATCAATGCCGTATATAGATGTTTATTTATCATTCGGCAATACACAAGATATGAACGTAATGGTCACTAAATATGAAACAGTTTTTATGAATGATCAAAACTATGGACTCATCAAGCAGGTAATCTAAAAATTGAAGATGTTTGTTAAGATAGTTTTTGATTTTTTATATTTTTTCATTCTCCAGCGACCGATCTAATATTGGAGTCGGTTTGGCTACTTTATGATAATTATGAATATCATTAATTAATATTTTGTTTGGTTAATGAATTATTGTTTCGTCTGCCTGATCTTTTAAATATGTTTAAACTTTTCGAATAGTTGGTCGAAAGGAGGGTATCGGAATGATATTGCCGAAAAAAATTGAGTTAAAACAACTGTTTCATAGCGCTTAAAATTCTACATTGAATGGCTATTTCAGTTTTTGAAAAAAAAATCAAAAAAACTCCGTCAGGAGGGAAAATTAAAAAAGCAATACATTGGGGAGATAAGGAAATGAAAAATTTTCAAATGAAATTCTCGAAATATTAAAATATTTTTTATAATATACATCAAAAGTTTTTTTGAATTTTTTCTAAAACTGAAATAGCTATAAAATTTAGAATTTTATGCGCTACAAAATGCTGGTTTTAACTCTATTTTTTTCGGCAATGTAATTCCGAAACCCTCCTTTAATTAAATTATATAGGTATTTTTATTTTAAATTAACTAATATATTCGGTATTCAATAGTTTTTGATCTCGTCTTCTTTACAAACTCATGTCTTATCGTTAAGTTGCAACTTTTGGTATATTTTCAGGTCATGCACGCTCAAACCCGCTTTAGTTTGAAGAGGCTCACAAAAACGTTTTTGACGCTTAGTTTAGCAGACGTTGCCATTCGAGTTGGCCTACCTGATGCCCTTACAGCGGAAAAATACATTCGAAATATGATCATGGATGGTGCGATAAGTGCCAAAATCGACCAACGTAATGGAAATGTGTTTTTCCTGGATAGTCCAGGAGCAAACGAAAAAGATTTTGTATCCATCCAAGATAAGGTAATTAGAATGATAGACAGAAACATTTCAAGTACTCGGTAAATTGCCGGAGATTCTTTCGATTTGCATAGCTTCATATAGCTAGGTCACATTGGCCATTAAGTACTCAACTCCAATACTACCAATATTTGCTCTTTGAAAAATCTGTTATCTTTTTCTCAGGTGGAGCATTGTATGAAGCTTAATAGCAAACTATCGGATATGAATGAAAAGTTAGCAACAAATCAAGACTACGTGTCTAAGGTTTTACTCTCTAATAATGAAGAAGAGGGTATTTCATCGTCTAAACTCCCAGCTTACAATGCTCTGTAAGAATATTACGTACCTCACAGACATTGTGTTGGGGATAATAATTATGTTGTCAATGAATTTACTCGTATTTGATGAGTCTAGGTTAAATATTCTGCAGTGATATAAAGGATTAACACCCCTTCTAATTTTTAATTTACCTCATTTATTTGCAAATACAATTTCTAACCGTTAATTAGTTATCAAGATGGAAGCTGAGCTAATAAAAATTGATTGTATAGTTTTTTTCTACAGTTGTTTCTCACAATTTTACGATGATGATTGAATGCTATCGAAACTGTATATTAAAAATTGTAAAATATAATGAGTTTGAAGTGAGTGGACTTTAGTTTCACATCACACAATTTTTTAAATCTGAATTTGTCGTGCGTCTCTGAAGCCGTTATTTGCTGGATTAAGTGGTCGTAGTAAGTAGATTGCATCTTGTGTGTATCAGTATATAATGGAGCCAACTAAAAGTACTGCCATCTGGTCTTGGTCTCAAAAATTTTGAACGACCCTCTGAAAATTTCGAGACCGAATTAAATCTGAAAATCTTATTTCTTCATATTTTCTATTTTCTAAAACTTAGTAGAAAAGCTGAAGTTGAGGAAATATTTAATTTGCTGTCAGTCTAACACTTTTCACCAATAGAATTATGAATATGCAAGGTAAAGGTAATATCATTTTTTTAAATAATTAATAATTCAAAACTATTTTTCGGTAAATTTACGATTAACTTTTGTAAAATGTATCAATTCAAATTTCAATGCGAAAGAACTTTTTTATCGCCACAAAAACTTTCAAAATTATCTCTAAATTTTGAAGCCGGATGTTTGGCCATCTTTTCTTGGAGGCCGCACTAGAGCCAACTGTTGTGCTTTCAGTGGTTCAACTTTTGCACTTGAGTTACTATAAGATTTTGTATCGTTTTTAATTTATGACATGCTTTGCGAGCAACAGAAGTCTTGGCTTGCTCATATGAAATAATTGCGACCTAATATTTAAATATAGATACAGATAACACAATAAGGATAAGCAAATCCTTGCCATGATTCCCGTACTCGTGACAAAAATTCAAAATTCAGGTAGAATATCTTCCTAGTCTTTGATTACATGACAAGACGGTACAATGACAACATATTTAGTTTCACATCTAGATTTGTCAGTCATTTTCTATATCTTTCAATGCCTTTTCCTCTACACCATGAGCCCATGCGAGAAGATGCACACTATACTCGTCTTTAGTTAGTTGAATGTTGACTTCCTATTCATTCTCTATGCCTATGTAATCCTAGGTGATGTGAAATGGCTAATCCAGTTCCCAGTTCCCACCGAAATGTTCAGCTAAGCTGTATAAAACTCAGGACCAAAAAAGTGTATCAAAAACCACTTTTACATGCGGCCTCAAGGAGGCCAAATAGCTGTGAACGATTGTGCTGCATGACATAATATATTTTGCAATATTTGAACTAGAACAACCCAACATGCTCACTGTGGTGTCTCTATACTATATCAAGATTTCTATTTTAAAAATACCTAAAGCCATTTCATCTTGATTCCATACTAGTATACTCCTGTTCCGAAAAGGTTTTTCATAATTAAATTTCTACCACCAATTTTATGTGTCGTCAGACAGAAAGAAATTTGCTAGTCTGATTTATGTATCTATTAAAATTGCTACTGCTACCGCTTGATACATAAGAAGTACAAACTTCAAATAAGTTTTGCTCATTCAAATATTTGATTAAAGGGTAGCTTTCAGTTCGTCTTGTTATCATATTGTTTTTTATTCGCTCTTTAATTATCTTCTCCAAGTTGTTCACATCAGTTCATTCTGCTGTTTCGCAACAGTTGCTCATGCTCTTATAACGCTTGGAATGAATCCGTCTGAAATCCAGACAGAAAGTGCTGATCATTCCTTCGGTTATAGTTAGCTTTTTGCACGTATTTACAGTACATAAATACGTGGGTAGTGGTATCGCGAAGCTTGTAATTTAACATCCTTCAGTGCATGGAACTAGTAGTAAAATGAAGCAAATGTACATTAGCACTCGTAGATTCGCATCTCAGCATTTAGTGTCTCGATGAAAATATGTTTAACATTTTAGTTACTTCGTAGACTGATTCTAGAAAACATCACATTTATACACTTAATCTAACATGTAAATTGGAGCCACTATAAAAATTTGGTCCTGCATGAGTCGTGAGTACGAGATGGTTAAACATGGAACCAACGCATGCGGAGCTTTCTAGTACATTGATCACATGTATAAAAATGCTGACTCACCCAGTCAGTGTACTGGCGTGGGAGTAATGTGAATGTTGTAGCCCTCATGTGATTTCTCCAGTTTGTTAGTTTAGTTAGCATTGTCAACTGAAACTTTGGCCACCCGAGCAAAGGAACGGTGAAAATGATGCATCAACACTAATTACGCTTTGTGTAGTCGGAATGCCGAAGGCATAGAAGTAGACTACTATATAATACTTTTTGGCGTTCAAGTCAATTTGTATTGGTGTATCTCCGTCCTAATCAGTTGCTTAGCTGTAATGATATGCTGCTGGGATTGTTTGAGTCAACAAAATGAATATCCGGAACAGATTTTTTACAAACGTGTGAAGCCTTGCCATTTCATTCAATTCTAGTTGCTCTAACCAACGATAATCATATAGTGCATTATCAAATGATGATGCTGAAACATTGGATGTGTACTACAAAGGACAAAGAAGAAAGAAGGAGAGAGAAAGAGTTGGTGTGGGATTTGAGAGTTTCACTATGACAGGATCGCTGCCACATGCGCCTGCAGCTTACATATATGGTTAACGTATAGGAATGAAGATAAAGTTACGTCGGAAGGAAAGAGTAAAAAAATAGTTTGGTTGGTTAGTGAAATAAAATTTGACTCTTCCGTCTGGTCCCGTTCATTTGGTCCTAGTGGCTGCACAAATCGAGACGATTGAAGCAACTTGTGAATAGTAACCTAGAACGAAAAATGCCTTCCTTCTCTATTTTTAAAGCAACATATGCTCTCATCCAACGCTTTTCGGTTGTACACACACACTAGTGCATATGTATTTTGCAGCCTCAGACCCATGTTTTACTTCGACATGCTTCTCTCTCGGTGTGTGTACATAATTGAGACAAAAGTGTACACATGGTAAGCTACTACTGCTTAAAAATATATCAGGAATTCTCTGCTACTCGTGCTCGAGAGTTTGCATAATAATCAGTAAACTGAATATCTCTGATTGATGCTCATAAGTTTTCAAACATATGCTGTGCTTTCAGTTTCATGCAAAATCTCTTGGAAATCAATAAAATTATCAACAGGTTGCGAAACCCATTGGGACTGAAACGGGAAATTCGAGAGTTGTTTAAGCTTATAAATTCCTACTGATGAGCACACAAGTGATTTACCTTATTAATTTCTTTTATATTTAACTTGCATATAATATAAGACTTATGAATTACGAGCGTAGCACGTGTACATGCCTACAAAAGCGTATACGGGAAAGATTGTAGAAAAGTAAGTTTCATTCTTCCTCTGGCCAAAAAAACCAGCCACGCTTTCTCACCGTACATGCATTTCATATGTGAAGCCCGAAACTTGTTGTGCTATATTCAGAGATGATATTTGCATGCTACAACATAAGCACATAACATGAAGATTAGGTAGGAGGAAATAGACTAGGCTGTCATTATAGGCTTATTATTACTCATCCTGAGTTACTTTTTGTGTATACCAGAATTGTAGCACAGCTTATGTAATATAGAAGTGGCAAACTGTACAGAAATTTGTCCCACATTCTTGAATTGCATAGTACGCTCAAGCTATATGTGTGAGGAGCAGGCAACGTGCATGTCAACTATAGTCGATAGAGAACATGGACTCTTCAATATGCATAGTGAAGTTCAATCAATCTATTTCTTCTCCTTCTTTGGTCTGCATATCCTTGTACCTCTGAGGAATTGATTGCACTGCAACATTGTAAGTACTCATCTGTTAAATTTGTATCAATTAATTTAAGCTCATTCATTTAAGCAAGCATTTTATTCATGTATGGCCACAAGGAAAATGCATCTGGTACATTCTTGTCTATGCTGGATCCAATTATCTATTGTAGCTATATGCCCCACCGTATCGCTTATACCGCCATTTTTTCTCATTTCGTTTTCTTCAGTAGATCTTTGGAGTCAACAGTCGCGCACCATGCCGTAGTGCAATCATCATCATCATCATATGTTAAGTTACACTTAGTATATAACCGAATCGAAGCTCAACGAACGCGAATTTACTGTTGTTTCCTGTGAAATCAAAGTCATATGCAGAAAATGCAGCCTTACGAAACATTTTAAAAATTAAGTGCATGTGAAAGTATCGTGCTGTATAAGTGTGCATGTGTGTGAATGGGAGAGAGAAGACAACAATTAGAATGCAAGCACATTATTAGTGATTCTATTTTTCTGTGCATTCGCAAGCATGTGTGAAGTCGTGTGGAAAAGTGAAAGCTTGTGTCATTGTTAGTGCTATTGTCAAATTTTGACCGAATGATTTTAATTTGATCTACGACGTTGTGTTCTCGTTTTCATTTACTTTGTGTAATTGAATAACAAATATTCTGTGACAGGTTAGTTTGCTAAAGTTTTTTGAATTACAAAAATGCGCTGGAAAAAATTCAAAATACAATTGATAGACGCACAAAAAAAAACATAAATTTAAACAACTGTTCAGTGCACCTATATTAATTACACAGACTTTTTATTCCAAGACATTTTGCATGCATCCACGTCACGGTGCTGTGGTAATGCAAAAATGTAAATTCTCCTCAAAAATATTTTTGTTTCACAGACATTAAAACAAGAAAATCGTTTGCATTCGTACGAGTGGCCTGCATGTCAAATTTATCATTTTGCTTTAACTCTGATGCCAAAAATTTGAGCTGAACTACGTACGACGACTAGATAAAATAAAAATATCGAAAAACGCTGTTGATGTTTGGCTGAACTAAAATACGACATTTTGCAAACAAAATTTAATTCAGGATAAAATTCAGTAGTTCAACAAATATCCACGGAAGCAGTTAACAGTATACAGCATAGCATATGGACTTTTCTAATAAAATGGATTTATCAAAATTATGAGGATTCAAGGCTCAAAATTTCAACTTTTCGTTGATGTGAATTTATTATATTTCCGTCAAGAAATCTTTCAAATGGATTTAATTAAATTTAAAAAAGTAGTTTAGAACAAGAAGGCCACTTTAAAGTAAAACAAAATATTTATATAGTGTGAGTTTGTAAACCGTCAATAGTGTCGTTTGTCTTCTATAAAAGTATTTTTTATTACAAATATTGTCTTTTTTATCAAATTGTAGAGTTACAATTGAGTTAAGAGCTATGCCAATTAGTTTGAGATTACTTACTCACATTCATTTCTGACTATGAGTCTTGATTATGATTGCTGGCAAATAAATGTACACGAAAAAGTTGTATTTTCTTCTAAATATCCTATATATTAAGCAACGCTTTTGCTCTGGCATTTCTACTAACATTAGAGATACACTAGCAAAAAAAGTACTCGCAATACAATTCGAATACATAGTACCGCCTTCTACACTTGGTCACCATCTTTAAGGACGAAAGGGGAGGAGGATAAGTAGTAGTAGAAAAGTAATTTGTAGCATTTTACATATATTGGGTGATTGGCCTCCAACTACAACATTCAGGCAAATCTAGATTCGAAAATTTTAAGCAAGTAAACATACATACGATAGGCAGAATAAATGCAACGACG
>Ga0210040_10002342_pt1 | contig 26837 bp, 25 predicted proteins | sample CryGeyCG12114_NA_FD_185462 | JGI IMG/M metagenome (GOLD analysis project Ga0210040, IMG submission 185462) | Groundwater microbial communities from aquifer - Crystal Geyser CG19_WC_8/21/14_NA (SPAdes) (version 2) | ecosystem: Environmental > Aquatic > Deep subsurface > Groundwater | place: USA... | reverse complement strand
CCTTGCCAAGTGTATTCCGGGATAGAGTGTGCAATTTTTTCAGGATGCTTTTTGAGCGTAAGGGCTTGTTCAATAGCGAACCTTAAATCTTTATGTAAAATGCCATTAATGCCGTTTTTAATAATGTCTTTAGGTCCTGTCACCGGAAAAGCTGCAACGGGCGTGCCACAGGCGATGGCCTCCAAATTGACGACCCCAAAGGTGTCGGTTAGCGAGGGAAAGACAAACACATCGGCGCTGGCATAATAATGAGCCAACTCCTGACCGTATTTAGGGCCGGCAAAGACCACCTCCGGGTAACGTTGTTGTAATTTTGACAAATCGGGTCCTTTTCCCACCACCACTTTTTGACCCGGTAAGGTTAAGTCCAAAAACTGACGAATGTTCTTTTCCGGCGCAATGCGACCCACGTATAAATAGATAGGCTTTTTAAATCCCAAATCGATTGCGGCCTGTGGATTCAAGTGTTCGGTATCCACACCGCGACTCATTAATACCGTGTTCGCAAATCCCTGTTGTTTTAATTCTTTTAAAATGGAAGGAGCCGGCACAAAGGTATTTTTGGCCGGGTGATGAAATTGACGCAAGATCGCGTAAATCCAGCTTTTTGGAATGGGAAATCGTTCATGAATATATTCCGGATATTTGGTGTGATAGGCGGTGGTAAAGGGCAATTTATGTTTGAGGGCAATGCGTCTTGCTTTCCAGCCTAATCCGCCTTCGGTTGCAATATGAATCGCATGGGGTTCAAACTGTAATATCCGTTTTTCTAATCCCTTGCTTCGCAACACTAAAGGAATTTCAGCGTAGGTGGGCAGGGGGATATGTTGATAATCATTGGGTTCAATCACATCCACATCAATCTCCAGGCCTTGCAAATGCTTTACCAGTTGTGACAAGGTGGTGACAACCCCGTTGACTTGGGGTTTCCAAGCATCAGTCACTAGGGTAACTCGCCGAATGGTTGTTATAGGATGTGAGTCCGACATCTGGATTCCCTTAAAATCGTTTGATTAAACCTAACCTTACTCATCTTAAGTTTCATTTATGAAAATAATATGAATTTCCTATTAAAAGAGACCTTTGCACGAGATGGCTATACGAATAAAAAGGGTTAAAATTTCCGATATTTTCGTTAAAAAACCGGCCAATAGCCGGCTATTCGCTGCGTTTTTTGTCTCAAAATGAAAAAATTTTCCACATTTTTGTTTCGCGTCCCACTCATGCAAAAATCTCTAACTAATCAGTCAAAACCAGTCATTTAATTGTCAATAAAGCGTCATCAACGAGACTTGTCTCGTCGTTAAACTGAGCCAAAATTTGATTAATTGGATAGGGTTAATGAAAGATACCTCTTTATCGTTGATGCCGGACTGGATGGAAAATATTGAAGCGGATGATCTGATTGTTGCTGAAAATGATCATCAAATTAAGCATTTTCGCAGTATTTTTATTTCCGATATTCATCTCGGATCTAAGGGGGCTAAAGCAGATTTTTTATCAGAATTTTTGAAATATAATCACTGCGAAAAGTTGTATTTGGTTGGTGATATTATTGATGGTTGGCGCCTTCGCAAACGTATCTTTTGGCTGCAAGCCCATACCAATGTCATTCGACGTATTCTCACTAAAGCAAAACGGGGTACCGAAGTTATTTTTGTAACCGGCAATCATGATGATTTTCTCAGGCGTTATTCAGGTGTGGATTTTGGCAATATTAAACTCACAGATGAAGCCGTTCACCTCTGTACTAATGGTGACAAACTCATGGTGGTTCATGGTGATAAATATGACAGTGTGATTCAAACGCAAAAATGGTTAGCGGTGCTGGGCGATTGGGGGTATGAATCTTTAGTGGTGCTGAATCGCCACTTTAACCGAGTGCGTCGTAAGTTTGGTATGGGGTATTGGTCTTTGTCTTCCTATGTCAAACAAAAGGTGAAATCGGCTGTGTCGTTTATTTCGGCTTATGAAGAAGCCGTGGTGGAGGATTGTCAAAAAAAGGGTTTTAAAGGGGTTGTCTGTGGTCACATTCACCATCCGGAAATTCGTGAAATCAATGGTATTGACTATTACAACTGCGGCGACTGGGTTGAGTCTTGCACCGCCATTGTTGAAACCCAGTCAGGTGAAATGAAATTGTTACAATGGGTTGAAATCAATCACCAAAACAATTAACCCTCTCGAATACCGATGGATGAATAATATGATCAAAAATAGAGGTAAACACACCGTTAGTATGATGACACCAATTGAGTGCCGGGTGATTCATTAATGAAACCGGGGCATAGAGGGTTTGTTCGAATTTTTAAAGCAGCGGGTTATTCCTGGAAAGGGATAAAAGCTTGTTATCGCAATGAGTCGGCCTTTCGTCAGGAGTTGGGATTGTTGTTGGTGCTCAGCCCTTTGTCATTATGGTTGTCGAGCAATGCCGTAGAGTTTATTTTATTAATCGGTTCGGTGGTGATGCTATTGGTGGTAGAGCTGCTCAATACGGCTATAGAAATGGTGGTGGATCGTCAAGGTGACGAGTGGCATGAATTATCGGGGCTAGCAAAGGATTTGGGGTCGGCTGCGGTGTTTGTCATGCTGGGGTTGTGTGTTTTGGTGTGGGCAACCTTAATTATCTCCTATTTAAATTTAAGCCTATTTTGAGTTGCTTCTAAACGTGTAAACGGCCAGGCCTGGGCATTTTTATTGAAATTTTAAGCCAAAAACTCTCTAAAAATAGCAAGGTGTTTTTCTAAGCAGTTGTTTTTATTTGATTCTCATCGAGAAATCGTTATAATACCTGCCTTTCAGTCTTAACAATTCTGAATTTCCTTGCTTCACCGGCAAATTCGCACATCGAATTGGCTAGGAAGCTTACTTTATATCCATAAGGAGATTAATGAATGCGTCATTATGAAGTCGTATTTTTAGTGCACCCTGATCAAAGCGAACAGGTTCCTGCCATGCTAGAGCGTTACCGCGGTCTTATCGAAGAAAATGGTGGAGCCATTCACCGTTTAGAAGATTGGGGACGTCGTCAACTTGCTTACCTAATCAATAAAGTCCATAAAGCCCATTATATTTTGATGAATATCGAATGTGATCAGGCAACTTTGAGCGAGCTTGAAAACTTGTTTTATTACAATGATGCGGTTTTACGTAATATGTTTATTAAGCGTAAAGAAGCAGTCTCAGAGCCTTCAGTAATGGCTTCTCAGAAAGAAGATAAGCGTAGAGGAGATAAGTAATGGCTAGAGGTTTCGGAAGAAAAAAATTCTGTCGTTTCACAGTTGAAGGCGTTAAAGAGATTGATTATAAAGATCTTGATACGCTCAGAAGCTACATTACAGAAACAGGTAAAATCGTTCCAAGTCGTATTACTGGAACCAGTGCAAAATATCAGCGTCAGTTATCAACTGCAATTAAGCGCGCTCGTTATTTGGCATTATTGCCTTATACAGATCAACACAAATAAGTTTGATTGTGGAGAACAGAGGATAAACGCATGCTAAGTGTTGCAAATTTTATTATGCGGGGTCCTAAACAGGCCTTCATAGCGACACTGATTTTATCCATTTTAACCGTTTGGATTGCCCCTTTAGGGGTTTTGGTGGGCGCCATTATCGCCTTGGTAACATTACGAGTCAGTGTACAAGAAGGCTTTAAAGTTCTACTTGTTGCCATGGTCTCGGTATTGGCTGTCACCAGCTATTATGCCGGTTCTATGCTGCCGGGTTGGGTTGCGGTGTTTGAATATATGTTACCCATCTGGCTGTTGAGTTGGGTGCTGAGACAAACCGATTCATTGGCATTAAGTTTAAGCTTAAATATGTTGATGGTTGGTTTGGCCGTTATTGGCTTTCATTGGTTGGTCGGTGATCCGGTTAACTGGTGGCAACAAGTGTTTAAAGACTATTTGTTGCCCGTTTTTGAGCAAAGCGGCACTGCATATCCGCAGCAGATGCTAGAGAGTATCACAGAGGTCGCAACGCTACTACTGGCCATGTTTGTCGTGGTGTTATGGTTTAGTATCATTTTGTTAGGAAGATGGTGGCAGAGTAGACTGTATGCCCCAGGCCAATTCCAAGCAGATTTTTATGATATTCGACTGCCCAAAAACATTGCTTTTTTAGCGGTGATTGTTGCCTTGCTTGGTTTGTTTACCCAAGTTATGTTGATTCAGGATTTATCCAGTGTGCTGATGGCAGGCTTGATGTTTCAAGGATTGGCGGTTGCACACCATTCAGCCAATAAACGCCAATTAAACGGCTTTTGGTTAGGTGGATTGTATGTTTTATTATTTTTGTTTCCACAAACAATATTGATTTTAGCGACTATCGGTTTAATAGACACTTGGGTGGATATACGAAACCGTTGGTCTCAGTCCTAGGCTAACCAAACGTTAGTCTAAGGTGAGCATTTAACTTTAGAGGTTTTAACCATGAATGTTATTTTACTTGAAAAAGTAGCCAACCTAGGAACACTAGGGGATCAGGTGACGGTTAAGTCTGGATTTGCACGTAATTTTTTAATCCCTCAGGGCAAAGCAAAACCAGCAACCAAAGACAATATTGCTGAATTTGAAGCACGTCGTGTAGAGTTGGAAAAACAAGCTGCTGAAGCGCTTGCTGCCGCTCAGGCACTTTATGAGCAAATGAACGGAACCGTTGTGACCATTGAATCGGTTGCAGGGGATGAAGGCAAGTTGTTTGGTTCAATTGGAACAGCCGATATTGCCGATGCATTATCGGCTGCCGGCTTTGAAATTGAGCGTAAAAATATTCGCATGCCAGAAGGGTCTTTGCGTTTTATTGGTACGTTTGAATTTGATGTTGAGCTGCACTCGGATGTGATTGCTTCTATTACTGTAGAAGTGAAAGCAGCAGAATAAATTAGGCTGTTTACGCTCTAAAAAGCGAGGTTGATCCTCGCTTTTTTTATATCTGAATTTTGTTAGAAATTTTGTTACGAATAGCGTGACGTTGGCAATTCTGTTTAATGTTAATCGTTATTGGTCGTATAATATTTGATTCATTTATCTGCCGTAGGTTATGCTTTTTAACTTGCGAGGAACCCGACCGTTAATATGGAAATCTATGAGTCAAGAAGCCTTATTTAAAACCCCGCCTCATTCTATTGAATCTGAGCAGTCTGTGATTGGCGGTTTACTGTTGGATAATGAAAAATTATCTGATGTTTCGGTTATTTTAAGAGAATTTGATTTTTATACTCAGGCTCACCAGTTGATTTATGGTGCGATTTTAACGCTTAATGAACGGAATAAACCCTTTGATGTGGTGACGATTATTGAGTATTTGGAATCCATTGGGAAATTAGCTGATGCCGGAGATAAAGCCTATTTGGTTGATTTGGTTTCAAATACACCCGGCTCGGTTAATATTGAGTTTTATGCGGATATTGTTCGTCAAAAAGCCATTCTACGAGCCTTAATAACCGTCTCAAATGAAATTTCTGAAGCCAGTTATTTTCCGCAAGGTCGGGAAATTAGCGAAGTGTTGGATTTGGCTGAATCAAAAGTAATGCAAATTGCTGAACATGGTTCCGGGCAGCAGCGTGACTACCAGACTATGCGAGACTTGCTTAATCAAGCTTTGACAACGATTGACGAACGGTTTAACTCAGATGGCACCATTACGGGTATGGCAACTAAGTTTAGTGACTTTGATGAAGTGACGTCTGGTTTGCAAAAAGGCGATTTGGTCATCGTTGCAGGCCGGCCTTCGATGGGGAAAACCACCTTTTCGATGAATATGGCAGAAAATATTGCTTTGCAAGGGGTTCCCGTAGCCGTTTTTAGTATGGAAATGCCCGGGTCACAACTGGTATTAAGAATGATTAGTTCATTGGGTCGAATTGAAGCCGACCGCATTCGTACCGGTAAATTACAAGATGAAGATTGGCATAATTTAAACCGTGCTGTCAGTCAATTGACCAGTGCCAATGTGTATATTGATGACTCCCCAGCATTAATGATTACCGATTTGCGAGCCAGGGCAAGGCGTATTGATAAAGATGTTCGGGATGAGCAATATAAAGCGGCTGAAGCCGCTGGTGCAGAAGATCCTGCCGCTCAGGTGACAGGCTTAGGTTTAATTGTTATCGATTATTTACAGTTAATGCGAGGATCGACCAATACCGATAATCGTGTCAATGAGATTTCTGAAATATCACGTGGTTTAAAATCGATTGCAAAAGAGTTGAATGTGCCGGTCGTTGCGTTATCTCAGTTAAGTCGTAATTTAGAGCAACGCCCCGATAAACGTCCTAAAATGGCCGATTTACGTGAATCAGGGGCGATTGAGCAGGATGCAGATTTGATTATCTTTATTTATCGTGATGAAGTCTATCATCCGGATTCAGACGATAAAGGCACGGCTGAAATTATCTTGGGTAAACACCGTAATGGTGCCTTGGCGAATGTTCGTTTAACGTTTATTGGTCAGTACACTAAATTCGAAAATCATGCCGGTTTTAATGTGCCAGATGATCCTTATTAGTCTCGTTTACACACAGCATCAAGGGGCATCTACTTGGTTATGACGGCTTACCGACCTGTAAAAGCGCTTATTAACCTTGCTGCGCTTTCTAAAAATCTGCAAGTGGTTAGAGGGTTTGCGCCCAATGCTAAAATTTTAGCGATTATCAAGTCGAATGGATATGGTCATGGCATTGAACGGGTCGCAGCACAATTAACCAAGGCAGATGGCTTTGGTGTGGCTTGTATTGAAGAGGCGATTTTGCTTCGACAAGAAGGATTCTTGCATCGAATTGTATTATTGGAAGGGTTGTTTTCTGAAGCTGAATTGGCTGTAGCGATGCACCATCGCTTTGATTTTGTGGTGCACTCTTCGTTGCAACTTGAGTGGTTGAGCTCAGCTCAAAGCAAGGTTCCATTAAATATTTGGTTAAAAGTGGATACGGGGATGCATCGGCTGGGGTTTTTACCGGAGCAGTTTCCCGAGGTGATTAAATCAGTGCATCAGCTAGCGATGCCGATTCAACTCTATTGCATGTCACATTTTGCATCCGCTGATGAATCTTATGATTTTACTCAGCAACAGCTGAACGTTTTTCATCAAACCACTGCTGAGATAGCCTGTGCTAAAAGTCTGGCCAATTCAGCAGCCATTCAACGATTTCCGGAAAGTCATTTGGATTGGGTGCGTCCCGGCATTATGCTGTATGGCGCCTGTGCAACATCAGACCGGGTCGCAGGTCTGCATCCTGTTATGACACTGATGTCTCAAGTGATTGCCTTAAAGTGGCTAGATGCAGGAGAAACGGTGGGTTATGGTCAAACTTGGCGAGCATCACAGAAGGCGTTGATTGCGGTGGTGGCGATTGGCTATGGCGATGGTTATCCACGGCATGCTCCAAATGGAACGCCGGTACTCATTCATGGTCAGCAGGTTCCCTTAGTGGGGCGGGTGTCGATGGATATGATTACGGTAGACGTGACCAAACTTGCCGGTCAAATGCGGATGGGCGACGAGGTTATTTTGTGGGGTAAGGGCTTGAGTGTGGACGTGATTGCTCAGGCGTGCGGAACCATTGGCTATGAATTATTATGCGGCGTGACCCAACGGGTGCCAAGAGTAGAGGAAGGCTAAAGATGCAAACCGATTCGATCAAACAGTTTGAAATATCGACAGTGGAAAAAGTTTATGATGGCTTTTTCAAAATGCATCAGATCACTTTTCGCCACAGCCTTTATCAAGGCGGATGGACGTCGCCCTTAATTCGTGAGCTATTTGGACGGGGTCAGGCAGTCGTGGTTTTGTTATATGATCCAAAAGCGCAACAAGTGATTCTCATTGAACAAATTCGCGCGGGTACCTTACAGCATGCCGCCGACCAAAATGACCAGGCCTGGTTGATTGAACCGGTGGCCGGCATGATTGAAGCTGGTGAATCGAAGTTGTCGGCCTGTCAAAGAGAAACTCAGGAAGAAGCCGGTGTTGAAGTCAACACATTTGAACCGATTTGTCACTTTTACCCCAGCCCGGGCGGCAGTGATGAGGTGCTTTATTTGTATGGTGCCGAGGTTGATGTGAATCAGTTACCGGATTATGCCGGTGAGGCCAGTGAGATGGAAGATATTCGTATAATCAAAATGCCATTTCAAGATGCCAAAGCGAAATTGCTAAAAGCCGAATTTAATGTCGCCAGTACCATTATTGGGTTGCAATGGTTGTTTTATCAAAAACTGGCGGTTTCGTGTCCATAGCCAAAAAAGTATCCGACGGGAGAAGGCAATTTGTTTAGTTTGTTTAAAAATAGTCGATTAGTTTATCCATTGAATTGGATTGTTTTGCTGTCCAGTCTATTTGGTGTGATCTATTGGTTGTATTTCGCCTTTATTGAAAAAGCTTTTTTAGACAGAGTGCTTGGCGGTACCGCTTTATTGGTGGATTTGTTACTGGGTTTGCCCGTTGTGCTGATTTTCGCATTGGTGGTATATGCGCTTATCTATTGGGGGCTAAAAGTTTTGGTGATTGTGTTGCTACCCAATAGGTTAGAACAAATTGAAGCACCAGACGCACAATTGAGTGACACGCTGGAAGATAATGACCTGCCAGAAGCCTTGTCTGCTCTTGATGAAGATAAAGCCTCTCCTAAATCAACAACCGCCACACCTTCAAAGTCCGACTCAAATTCCAATCCGGATGAATAGTCTGTTGTTTACGTCAAAGTGGCGACCTTATCAACTTGAACTCAGTCAATTATTCCGCTTAGCGCTGCCGATTTTATTGGCACAGCTCGCCTTAACCGGGCTGGGGGTGGTCGATACCATTATGGCCGGGCGAGTTGGCACCAAAGATTTGGCAGCGATTGGACTGGGAAGCAGTTTATTATTCCCGGTCTTTATGATTGCCACCGGCATTTTACTGGCGTTAACGCCCTTGGTGGCTAAACAAAAAGGCCGCGAAAACTGGCGCGGCGTGAGTGCCTTATTGCATCAAGCCATTTGGGTTGCGTTACCGCTTGGATTGTCTTCATTGGTATTGTTAATGAACTTGCAGTGGGTGTTAAACGAATTGTCGCTTTCACCCAAGGTTTTTCAACTGACAGATGATTATTTGTTTTACTGTGCGTTTGGTTTGCCGGGCATCGCGCTTTATCAAGCCTTTCGATTCTTTTGGGAAGGGCTGGGGATGACCTTGCCAACCTTGTTGATTAGTTTTTTTGCTTTATTGCTTAATATTCCACTGAATGCTTTATTTGTTTATGGTTGGGGGCCTGTTGAACCCTATGGTGCCGCAGGTTGTGGTATCGCCACGGCGATTGTGATGTGGTCTATGTTGGGGTTGGCGATTTGGTATGTTATTAAATCAAAGCAGACACGCCATTTGGTGAAACTCTCCTCCGGGCAATTTCAATCACCCAGTTGGACTAACGGGATCAAAGATCTGCTAAATTTAGGCATTCCCAATACCTTAGCATTACTATTTGAAATCAGTTTATTCAGTTTTATAGCCTTGTTTATCGCCCACATGGGGGCAGTGGTTATCGCTGCGCATCAAGTTACCATCAGTTACACCGGGTTGGCGTTTATGGTGCCACTCAGTTTTGCGATGGCGGTCACCGTGCGCAGCGGATTGGCTTATGGTCAAGGCAGTTTAAATGCATTGAGAAGAAGTTTACGAACAGGGATGGCGGTTGCTGTATTTATCAGTAGTGGCATTGCGCTATTTACGCTGCTGATGATGAACGAGATTGCGCAGCTTTACACTCAAGATAGTGACGTGATTGCGTTGGCTTCAACCTTATTGCTGTTGGCTGCGACCTATCAGGTGTTTGATGCTATTCAAGTGGTTTCCGCCGGCGCATTAAGGGGGCTTCACAGCACCAAAGTAACCATGATCGTGACGTTTATTAGCTATTGGCTGATCGGAATGGGATTGGGCGCCATCTTTGCCTTTACCGATTGGATTCTACCCGCCATGGGGGTCGCTGGATTTTGGTTAGGGATTGTTTTAGGGTTGGTGTTGGCAGCCGTGTTGTTGCAACTCAAACTTCGATATTTAATCAGGCGTTTAATCCGAACCGGTGAATTACAATAGGGAGGCAATATGTCTGAACTGTGTCCTTGTGGAACCAAAAAAAACTATGCTGATTGCTGTGAACCTTTGCATTTAGGACAAGCCACAGCAAAAACGGCCGAAGCCTTGATGCGTTCTCGTTATAGTGCTTATGTGTTTGAAAATGAAGCTTATTTGCTTAAAACTTGGTCAGAAACCACCAGGCCTGGTCAAATTTCCTTTGAAAAGGGGCTGGTTTGGAAAAAACTGCGGGTATTAAAAACCCAAAAAGGCCAAGCCAAAGATACCGACGGTAAAGTGTGGTTTAAGGCCAGTTATCAACTGGCGGATCAAAAAGGGATGATGAGCGAAAAAAGTTTCTTTATTCGAGATGCGCAATCACAATGGGTGTATGTCAGCGGGGAGCTACGTTAGTCCGTCACCATCGGTAACGCTTATTTTAGCGTTGTGTTATCGTCAGACTCAGGCTCAACAGCCTCATTAGAGTTCTTAAAAAAACGATACAGCCACCACATAGAAAGGCCGACCACTAATGCACTGGCAACCAATAATGCCAATGTAATCAGTAACGCACTGCCAACATCATCTAAACCAATACTGTGCATATCTTTCCTTTTTACGGATCCCCAATTCGTAGGGGGATCAATGTTCAAAACAATCACTTTGCAAAATCGATTTTACATTCTACAATACAAACACCTTAACCGTTTAAAATTTCCAGAGAAGTGTTCATCGAATGGCGCAAACCATCTCAGAATTAGAAAAAGAAAGGGCCGAATTGCTGAAAGTCATTGAAAGCAAAGCCCAAAATATGTCCTCCTCACGACCCAATGCACCTGAGGGGAAGTCTGAACATACATTAAACGACTGGTTAAATGCAGCAGAGGAAGTTATGCCAACACGTTCGTCTCGTAATTCATCAAATTCTCAACCCGAATCAACCCCCGCTCGTGCTAAACCCAATAAAGCTTCATTTTTTGGAGTCATTATTATGTTGTCACTGTTTTTAACCATTTTAGGGGTGGTTTTTATTGCCTATACCAATATCAACAGTGAACTTCAAAAAGCACTGGCAATCAACGAAGAGAATCAAAAAGAACTCTCAGAACTTAAGCAAACGATATCTGATATTCAACAAACCAATGCCGCATCGGGGCAGGGCGAGCTTTTTGCGGCCTTGCAAAAAAGAGTTTTAATGCTTGAAACCCAGTTACAGACCTTAAAAGTGCAACAAGTTACATCGGTTCCGCAACAATCTGCTTCAGACGTTACAGCGCCCACCACAAAACCACTGGCATTAGAACAATTGCCATCAAATGTGGTTACCACTGAAGTGTTAGAACAAAAATTGCAAGAATACACCAAAGGGATTGACCAAAAACTGGAAACCATTTTGGCTTACCTGAATAATGAAAAGCAATCTCCCGTACAGTTGAGAACGCCTCAGAAGCAGTCAACCGCATCAGCCGCTAAAGTAACGGAGCCTGAAATAACACAGCCGCAAGCACCTAAAGTCAAACCGATGGATCAACCGGTGGTTCGACTGGTTCAAAAAATTACCTCACCCAAGGCGGCAGAAGAACCTTCAGACCCGCTGGAAAACTATACCGCCGATGTCAAATGGTTGGTTGAAGAACCCGCCTTTAACTACACATTACAACTGGCGAGTATGTCAGAACGTAGCTCGGTAGAAAAAATGATCGAGCAGAGCAAGCTACAAGGCGCGCGTATTATCCCCTTAAAGCGCAATGGAGAAGCTTATTATGTTTTGCTGTCGGGCAGTTATGAGTCACGATCTGAAGCAGATAAAGCCGCCCAGCGTTATAAAAACAATTTTGGCATATCGCCTTGGGTTAGAAAAATAAAGGATTTAAGTAGCAAACTTAACTAAGCCGTAAAAACGCATGAAAGAGGTTGACTTCAATCTCGTCAATCTCTATAATTCGCGCATTCTTTTAGAATGCCAGTGTGATGAAATTGGTAGACATGACGGATTCAAAATCCGTTGCTAGTAATAGCGTGGCGGTTCGAGTCCGCCCACTGGTACCATTCTCGTATATCCCTATATACGACCGTAGCTCAGTTGGTTAGAGCACCACCTTGACATGGTGGGGGTCGGTGGTTCGAATCCACTCGGTCGTACCAATTTTTACTTTAAAATAAATTGATTAAATCTTAGGCCCTTGAAATAAGGTAAATACTTCAACTGCTACTGATTTTAACCAAATTCGATTTGGTTGGGTTGAAGCTTCATGCCATTCGCCTTCTGTCCGGGTATTTTTTCAATGAGATAAGATGGGGCATTGACCCCAAGATATTGGGTTAGAATTTCTTTAATTTCAACCTTCCTGTCATCAAAAAAACGCTTTTTTAAACCATTTTCAAAACGAGACTCTAGATCTTCTATGGCGGTGATATGTTCATCAGTGCCTTCCGCAAAGATTTCATCGACACATACAAATAGTTCGGCGCTATAGGTCATCGATACACTGTCTCCAGGTTCAAAATCGTAGCGAACCACACTCCCTTCAACGCATTTTTTTGCCATCCAATAATAGAAAATAAAATTCATTCGTGTCAAAGGAACGGTTACATTATTTACCTCAAGCGTTAAGTCTGAACAAATTAGCCTTACATGGTGATTCTCTTGGCGGATTTGGCGTTGCAGCAAGTTAACCATGTCATTAAAGTCTTCAATGTTTTCTAATAACTTGTCATCAATTGCATGGCGCATGCGCACAAATGGCAAAAAAGCCAATTCAATAATGGCATCTTTTTTATCAATGTATACATCAGGCTGACGGCGTGATGGAAAGATTTCTGAATAAGGTGTCGGAAAATAGAAATCCAATTCACTTTCAAATTTTTCCTATACTAAAACATGTGACAGTTGGTCTTGATCGCGTCCAAACATTGAAAGCGCATAACCAGCATAGAAGCCCATTGTTTTTCGACCACCAGCGATTGAAACATGCAAATCTACATGCGGGTCAGAGGTGAAATCTCGAATCATCCGACTAATTTGGTTAGCTACTGCACGATTATCTTCTGGGGTGCGAATATCTTGAATAATCTCATTTTGATCATTGCGAATACTAATCACATGTTTAGGCGAAAAAGCGATGCTGTTTAAATTATAAATTTGGCATAGTTTATTAAACCACCCTCCGTTTGCTTGAAATAAGCCTCGTATACATTGTTCAGCCCCAAACCCAGTGGTTAAAACAAATATCTCATCGGGAATAAATTTAGGATCATTTTGAGTGAGCGCATAAACCGTTTCAGTCAAAATTTGCGGAGAAGTCCCCAAAATTGAAAACAGTATTTTTTTTATCGGTTTGTTTGTTACATGAGCCATATTTTGTATCTTTTAAGTAATGAATTAAGTGTTTATTATTTCAAAAGTTTTTGCTGATTTTCCCTTCACAAATTTGTAAAAGCGCTATCCTAGTTGTATTTAAAGTTTAATAGAGTCAATGTAAAAAAGTAGATTTACTTATAAAATTTTGATAGTTTAACAAAGTTGTTTAGATCAGCTCTCGTTTTTAATGTCCTTTTTAAATACGCTGTTGATTGACAATTAGCTAATAAGATCGTAAGTAAATTTTGTTTACGAATTTAATGTCAAGGGAAGGACACTTTGAATCATAGTAGTCATAAAACTGCGTTGCAAGAGGGCGAAAAGCTCACTGTATGGAACCAATATTTATATGCCGTCTTTGGAAATAAAAAGCGCGCTCAGACAATCTTCTATATTTTAATCGTTTTAGTTCTTATCGTTAGTAGCGTTCTTGTTTGCTATAGTCCCGAAAATAACAGCCTAATTAATTTATCAAATACAACCACGCATTTCTTTGACATTAAGACTGTTTTTATCGACATTCTTCCGCCTATTTTAGTTTTTATTGGGATTCGGTTGCCACAAAAGCGTAAGCAATGGGTTCAAGAATTAGATAATTATTTGGATGTAAATTTTGTTTATAACAATCAAATTCAGATAAAAGTTGAACGGGTACCGCTGGCCTCTATTGCGAATGCAAGAGAACAAGCACAAGCGATGATTAAAGCCTTGAACGATGATATGTACGCTTCTTTAGAGCCAATGCTAAAAGACTTTCGTTCTTACGAAATACGTCGTGAATCAATAGGCAATGAAGAAAAGTGTATAGAGCTGCATAGGGCAACGATTGAATTGACAAAACCATTATCTCAACAACCGCTCTCAACACAGAATAGGGGGCTAGCCCACTATCGCGTCGATGAAACGAAAAACGAATTTATCTATTGGAATATACCAAACAAAACCAAAAAAATTATCAATCCTGAAACGAAAGAAGAACGTGATCTTTCACTGCATTAGCGTAATTAAGACATTATAAGGTGTTGTTCAATGAGTTATAACCTATATCAATTTGAAGCAGTATTTATTCAAGACTATATTTTGTCAGGTGGCAAAATTAAAACCATGGTTGGTGCTAGTGAAATTATTGAAGCGATTACCAATCAACTGCTTGATGAAGCAGTAGAAAAACTCGGTTTGAAAATCAAAAAAATTGACAAACTACCTGAAAAGGGCGAATTAAACCTGCTGGATAACGAAGTGGTGTTTCCGCGTCGTGCCGGAGCCGTGTTTATGATGATTACCCATAATGAAAAAGCCGCGCAAGACTTTGCTAAACTTTGGCCAATACTGGTCAGCAACTTTGCACCCGGCCTGCGTTTTTCTGCCGCAATGGATTCAGACGAAAACCTCGCTGAAGCCGCCAAAAAAGTGCGTCGTAAACTGAATGACCAAAAAAACCAACCACAAACTTTTTTACCCGAGTCCACGCCGCTAACGGTGCGTTTTCAAAAAACCGGTTTAGCGCAAGTGGAAGCGCCTGCTGGAACTAAAAAAGACGGTGCAGACTGGACAATGCAAGCGAAACTGTCTCATTGCTTTAAGAGCCTAGCCGACAAACATATCGATAAAAAAGATCAAAGTTTCAAAGGAAAGCAGTTTGTTTTTCCACAACAATTTGAGCATAGGCACACCAAAGAATACTGGCGTGAAAGTTTCCCATTCAAAACCACCGACCCCGGCAACCACTCGATTGCTATTATTCATACCGATGGCAATGGCTTGGGTTTGTATGTGCAAAAAATCTTTGCTGGGTTAAGTAAGCTTACTGCAGCCGAATATATTCATGGCTATGCTGAATTTTCACAAGGTTTGGATGTTGCTACGCAAAAGGCCGCACAACAAGCCACCCACTGGCTCATTCAGCATTACCAACAGGAAGAAACCCCCTATAAAGTCGAAATCAAAGACGAGAATGTACTGCCGTTGCCGATGCGCCCACTGATTCTCGGTGGTGATGACCTCACCTGTATTGTGCGTGCCGATTATGCGCTAGGGTTTATCAATGCGTTTACCGAAGCATTTGAACAGCAAACCACAGACTTTTTAAAAGGCTTGGAGGCACTGAAAGACGTATTACCCGAAAGACTCACTTGCACCACCGGCATGATTTTTATTAAATCCAACCAGCCGTTTAGCCTGGCGTACAAACTGGCGGAAGAGCTTTGTTCGACCGCCAAAAAAGCGGGACAAAAAATCAGTGCGCAACAAAATAGTGACAAACCCATGCCACCCTCACTGATTTATTTCCTGCACACCACCAATACGCTCTTTGATGAGTTGGATGTCCAGCTTGACCAAGAGCTAAAAACGTCAGACGATAAGTGTTTATCTTTATGTCCCTATGCATTCCAAGCAGAGCAGGAGCGGCCTGTTCTTAATCAGCTGTTCGAGCTTAAAGCCTGTTTCGATAAAGACAAAGACGATCAGCTCAACCCCTCTGCCGTGCGTAACTACGCCGGACACCTGCATCAAGACCCGCATTATGCCGAGACCTTTTGGAATCGCTGGCAAAAACTCGTTGGTGATGATAAAGCGAAAACCCGCCAGGCCTGGTCAAGCTTTGAAGCTCTATGGAGTCAAATGTCGGATAAGAATGAAGATCCGAACCATCTGCCAGTTGCAGACCTGGTGAGTTTATTTGCATTGGATATTAAAGACCCAAATTCCACCCCTAAAACGGAGGCAACTATATGAGTTATTTGCTAACAGCCGAATTTCTAACCTACTGGCATATCGGCACCGGTCGCGGCTCTGGGCAAAATCTCGATGCGCTGGTCGAAAAAGATGCCCACGGTTTGCCTTATGTTCCCGGCAAAACTATCAAAGGCTTATTTCGAGACGCGTTTTACAAAATGGATCACTGGCAATCAACTCAATATACCGACTTTCTTTTTGGTGCGAGAACCGCAGAAGATAAACATACACGCGACGAAACCACGCCCGGACGACTGCGTTTTAGCAACCTGAATCTCATTGAACGCGACTATTTGATTCAGCACGACAATCAAGACGACAAGTATGAAGGCAAGTTGATTCCGCACTTATTTCAAACCCAAGCTTCGACCGCAATTGATGAAAAAACCGGTTCGGCCAAAGAAAAAAGTTTACGCATGATTGAAGTGGTGGTGCCTGCCAATCTGGAAGGTGACATTGAATACTTGCCGTCCATTCATGATAAAGAGCAACCAGTGTCCTTAGACGATTTAACCAAATTGCTAGAGCAAGCCGCCTCACTCATTACCCATATCGGCGCCAATAAAAATCGCGGCATGGGGCGCGTTCGTTTGGAGGTAAAAGCATAATGAGTACACAGACAATACAGTTGCAGCTCACCCTGACAGAGCCTTTGGTATTAAGCCAATCTAATGCCACTGAAGGCGCACATCAGTCACTGGACTATATTCCCGGTGCGACCATTTTAGGGGCGATGGCCGCCCAGCATTATCGTGACTTTAAGCAACAGGGTAAAGCCTACGAACTTTTTCATTCCGGCAAAGTACGTTTTCACAATGCCTATCCGCTCGTGAATGATCAGCCGAGTTACCCTGTGCCGTTATCCCTGCATTACGACAAACTCGGCGAAAAAGAGGAACCGATTAACTATCTGCATAAAACCTACGCCACAGAAGAGGGTAACGACCCAAACAAAATTAAACAGGTTATTCAAGGCAAGCAACACCGTAAAGGCTATGTTTCCACCACCCAAAATCACCAGGCCTAGTCGTTTTTTGAGCCGGAAAAAACCCTGCAAATGCGTACCGCCATCAACCCCAAAAAAGGCAAGGCGCAGGAAAGCCAGCTTTACGGTTATCAACTGTTAAAAGCCGGTACCCAATATCTAGCGCAAATCAGCTGCGATGATGCCGAACTGGCGCAACAGCTTGAAGCGACCCTTAACGGTCAAAAGGATCTGTTGATTGGCCGCTCACGCAGTGCGCAATACGGCAAGGTGCAGCTTAGTGTCCAAGCCGCTAAGACCAATCAAGCCAATAAGCCAATTATTAAGATTGACGATGAAGACCATCTCATATTGTGGTTAGCGTCGGATATGGCAATTTACAACCAACATGGCCAGCCAACGCTGTCGCCTTCGCTTCAAGACATGGGGTTGAAAGTGCAAGGCGAATTTATCTCGGCAAAAAGTTTTGTCCGCACCCGCCAATACGCACCTTACAACGGTTTTCGCAAAAGCTACGACCTAGAACGCCAAGTTCTCACCCAAGGCTCAATTTTGACCTACAAGCTCACAGGCGCATTTAGTGAAGCGGATATGCAAACCTTGCAACAAGGCATCGGCGCTTACACTGAAAATGGCCTGGGTCAAGTGGTGCTCGATAATAGCTTCAAACTTCTGCAACAAAGCGAAATCAGCCTGCAAAAACCCAAAGCACAACGCCAGACCCAGTCCGTTCAAAACCCGAATACAGCGTTAATGGCCTACCTTGTGGAGCAAGCGCAACAACGTGAAGTGGATGCTAAATACGCTGAAGCGATTGACGGATTACTCAATGAGTTGCAAAAGCTATATCAGTCCGCTCGGAACTATAACGGCTTAATGCCCGGCCAAGCTTTTGGCCCCGGCAAAACCCAATGGGGCGCGTTGCGAAACTATGCAACCCAAGTCAAAAACAAAAAAGACCTACAAGACAAACTGTTTGAAGGCCAAGACGCCTTTATCAAAAAAAGCGATAAAGACTGGGCCGTTTCAACCGGTCATACAACTTTTAAAAACTGGCTGGCAGACCTGGTTAATAAAGAGACCAATGACTTGACCCTCATTCGCGGCCTAGCTTTTAAAGTCAATCAAAACAAAATCTTACTCGCTTTAATGGAGGGCAAATAATGTTACTTTACAACACGCCCATTTTTTATTCCGCCCTGGTCACAATAGAATGTGCAACCCCCTTATCCGTTAAAGCGGATGAGTCCGACTTAACCATCGATTCGCGCATTGTGCGCGATGTCAATGGCTATCCCACCATTCCCGGTACCTCAATAGCCGGGGTGTTGCGTTCAGTCGCGCGCGAATGCAACGCGGAAGAAAACAGCTTATTTGGTGCCGCCGGAGAAGAGGATTTGCCTTCGCAAATTCAAGTCAGCTTTGGCTTTATTCACAATGCCAATAACCAACCCATCGTCGGACTATTGCCCGCCGAACAGCGAAATACCGAAAACGACATCGAAACCCTGCTAAAAGACCTGATGCCGATTTTACGTGACCAAGTCGCGCTGAATGAATACGGCGCGGCAAAAGACGGCGCCAAAATGGATCGCACCGCCGTACCCAAAGGCACGCGATTCAGTTTTGAACTTAACTGGGCCACCGACAAACCCAATGACGACCAATGGCACAAAATCCTCGCCTGGTTGTGTCACCCCGCATTCCGTCTTGGCGGCCTAACGCGACGGGGTTTTGGCAAAGTCAAAATCGTCAGTATCAAACAACAAATGTACAACTTTGAAGAGCAGGCCGAGCTCAACCGATGGCAACAAAACCGTCCGCTGGATTTTAATGCACAAAAGGGCGAAGACCTATCGGGGCAATTCCAACAGCGCGAGGCAGCCAATTATATCGATTTCGCCATTGACCTAGAAGCCGAAGACTTCTGGCGCATCGGACAGGGTGATAAAGCGCTGGGTACATTAGGAAAAGATTACGACAAAGAACCGGATCTCAAGCCCTACACCGAAACCGTCATTCACTGGCAAAATGACCAGGCCGGCCTGCAAAACCATCAAGTCGTCATTCCCGCCTCCGGCATTAAAGGCGCACTGCGTCATCGTACCTTATTCCATTATCGTCGCCTGCATAACGACTTTACCGATGGCTCTAAACCTTGTGAACGCACAGATAAAGAGCTTAAAGATTTATTTGGCACCATAGAAGAAAGGGGCTTGGCTGGTGCGATCATTCTGGACGACATTTATTTGGACAAAACGCCAGATCACAAAGTCATGATGCACAACAAAATCGACCGCTTTACCGGCGGCACCATTGACGGCGCCTTATTTAGCGAACAATTGCTCTATGGCGGTGGCTTTAAATTGGAAGGCCAAATAAAGGAAACTCAGCAATCAAGCGAACTGTTGCAAGCTTTTCGTTTAGCCTTATTGGATCTGGCGCAAGGGCGTCTAGCGTTAGGAGGCGGCTCCACCAAAGGCCACGGTTATTTCCAAGCCAAATCAATGCACTTAACCGCACTGGAGCAAGCTGAAAACAACAAACAGGAGAAATCCGCATGAATTTAACCAACGCCTATAACCAAATTAAAGCCGAGCTAAATGCGCAATGGATGAGTGAACTCAACACCGAGAGCCTTCAAGTGACATCCAATTCCCATTGCCAAAACGACCAGGCCTGGTCAAAAATCCGTGACTTTCAACCCAAACAAGGCTGGATTCAAACCCTTGACGAAGTGCATCTGATCGAAAACGGACAACTACCAAAAAACGAAGACAACCTAATTAGTGCCGAGTTGGTCAATGCCAACAACGAAAGTCTGCATATCCGCCCGTCAAGCAGAGGACAGTTAAGCCTAGTACACTTCACCCCAAACCAAGGGCAAAGCTACTACGTCATCCAAACCGCCCACCAAATCAAACACGGCAAAAAAAACGGCACCGCCCATTACAAACTTTACTGGCAATTCAACACCCCCCAAACTCAACCGGCGTTGAGTCGTTTAATTGAAATCAACCAACTGGAGAAAAAATAATGGCGTCGATTACTTCACCTTACAATTTTGTTCCTATGGCTGAAACTGTTCACATACCGAGTTGGCAACACATCTCTCACGATAGCCCTGAAAAAGATGGTTTGAGTGGCATTATTGAATATGAACTCAGAAACGTCTCACCCTTAATGGTGGGAGATAAGAGAATTGAAGATGAGAGGGGCGGAATAGTAGAGTTCTTTAAGACGCCTGACAACCAATATGCCATTCCCGGCACTAGTTTGAAAGGCATGATTCGCAATTGGCTAGAGATAGCTACGCATTCAAGGTTATCGATCATAAATGATAACTGGCTCAGTTATAGAGATCTTAGAAACAAGGAATACACTGAGCTATTAACCGATTCAGTAAACGGGGCATATAAAGCAAAAAGTCAAGCAGGTTGGCTAAAATTTGAATCAGGTGAATGGAAGCTTTATCCGGCCCAAGTCTGGAGAATAGAAAATAGCGAAATTCAGAAAACCTTTAGCATAACGATCAAAGATAAAGAGGCTGAAAAAATATACGCCAAACTTGGTGGTCTTCAAGCTGTCAATTTTGAGCCTGAAGACGAAAAAACCCATGCCAACCATACAGTGCCAATGGTGTACGCTAGTGCAACCAGCATAAAAAAAGCGACACCAGATTCAGCAAAAGGTTTTTTGATTGTAACGGGACAAATGCCTGGGCCTAAATTTCCAAAACCTGGCCAATCAAAAGGCAAACATATGAATTTCATATTTTCGCCGCCTTCAAGACAACCGTTGGAATATGAAAATGAGATGGTTTTAAAAGGTTTTTTGGATATAAACAAGGAAAAAGGTGACTTCCAATATCTGAAAAAACTTGGACATCAACATGGGATACCTGTTTTCTTTATTCAGTCTCAACAAAAAGTCACGCAAATCGGTATGGCGCAAATGTTCCGTTTCCCCTATAAACACAGTGTGGGGCAACTGCGATACCCTTCGCACATCGACAATGGCGATAAAGCAAAAGACTTTACTCAAATCCTGTTTGGTGATGTTGACAGTCACAGTGAGACAAGAAGTCAAAAAGGGCGCTTAAGCTTCTCCTTAGCTAAAGCTCAAACCGAACATATCACAACCCAGCTTCTACCCTCTACCGTCTTAGGTGCACCAAGAAACTCTTTTTATCCGGCCTACATAGACCAGAACGAAATAAAAGGATCTTATTCGACCTATAACCAAAAAGTAGCGAAACTATCGGGTTTTAAACGCTATGCGGTTCATAAAGGGTTTAATGCAAATGTGCTACCTAAGCCACCAGAAATAAAAGGTAAAGTCAATTACAAGGTCGCTGTTCAAATAAAAGCATTATCAGAAAATCAAATCTTTAGCGGTAAGGTTCGTTTTCACAACCTTAACAAGTTTGAACTGGGTGCCTTACTTTACACTTTAAATATTAGTAAACAAGAAGGGCTATACCACCAGCTTGGCATGGGCAAACCTTATGGATTAGGTAAAGTGAAATTTGAAAATATAAAGCTGGATTTAACTGAAGAACAAAATCTCTCTGAGCAAAAAATTATTGATAGTTTTATCGACTATGCTGACAATGAAATTCAATCGAAACAAACTATAAACCAATTGTTAGTCATGCAAAACGAAAATAGTTTTGCCGACGGTGAACTTAAATATTTATCCTTCCCGACAGGTTTTGTTGACACCATTAAGTCGGGTGGCAAAAACAAACTCCCTGCCCTCGCTGAAAAAGCAGCAGACTTAGCGAAAAAAATTGAACAAGAAAAAAATGAGCAAATACGGCAGCAAAAAATTAAAGAAGCCCAACAAGCTCAAAAGGATAAACGCAATCAAAAATCAGTTGTTGATACTTTGGTTAAAGAAAAGTTAAATGGCGAGATTAATAAAGCAGCTATTCATACACTATCTGAGTCCCCAAGTCTTTGGAAAGACTTGGCAGAAGATGACCAACAAGCGTTAGCGAACAAAATAAAAGTATCTGATTACTATAAAAATGCAAACACAAAAGTTAGAAAGAAAATTCGGCAAGCATTAGGGGATTTATCAAAGCGAATCATTTAAATGATCCTCCCATCCTTTCCCGACTTAACCGGCCTAGTGGTGAATTTGAAATTTACCGCCCGGGCCGAGTTCTCTTTAAATCACGAAATGGCCGTGGATGCCTTTTTACGCCACTCCCTCAATTTAGGCGAAAGCTACAGTCATCACCTATCCATTATCACGCCTGAAAATGGTCGCCTATTCTACCGAGAAGGCGACACCTATCGCTTTGTTGTCATTGCAATGGGCAATCAACAGCAAACCAACTCCATCTGGCACACACTGATTAACCATCTGCGCAAACTTCCCGATAGCGCCCCCATTACCGACAAACAAGCCCCGCTGCGTAACAACATCAAGCTCGAAAGTCTCAACGACCTTTTTGACGGCATTCCCGTATCCTCCAAAGAATCGCTTGATGCCTACACCCTTCAACGCGCAATGGAACAAGGTCTCGCCTGGCACAAAGCCGCTAACCTCACCGAACAACCGCTCGATATACAATGGTATTGGCAAAGCACCGTGCGCATATTGCACGCAGACCACAAACAACACAAAGGCGAACAACGCTATTGTCGCGACGCCGTTCAACTAACGCCTTTGTTATTATTAAAACGTATCTATGAAACACTCAATAATGTGGCCACCTATTTCGGGTTAAAAACCAACAAAAACACCACAGAAAATCACCAGGCCTGGTTGAAAGAACAGGCACAATATATCGAAATCCAACACCCGGATCTCTACTGGATAGACACCCCATACTTTGGCAAAGACGCCGAAAAAAACACCCTGGGAGGCATGGCAGGTAATTTTACCTTATCGCTAAAACCCGGCATCGAACCCGGGTTATTGGCCATGTTAATCCTCACACAAATGGTGGGTGTCGGCCAAAGACGCACCTCAGGCCTGGGCAAATATTGGCTGAAACATTCCCTAAAACATGCGCATCTTATTCTCGGGCTAAAGCCCAATCGAGTAACCCGCAGTCAAACATTGCTAGACTGCATAATTCAGCCCCACATTATCAGCCAAGCCATTGCTGAAATTGAAAAAAAAACCAATATCGACACCCTAAACGAACGAACTCTCTCACAAGTGCAAAGCGCCATTGGTCAGCTGAGAAAACACCAATACCAAGCCCCCAAATTACAAGGCTTCACCATTCCCAAAAAAGACGGCACCGAAAGATTGCTTGCCGTTAGCCCCCTCTATGACCGCATTTTACAAAAAGCCGCCGCCATCGTACTCACGCCGGGGCTAGACGCCATTATGAGCCAAGCATCCTACGGCTATCGCAAAGGTCTTAGCCGCCAACAAGTGCGCTACGAAATTCAAAACGCCTATCGACAAGGGTATCACTGGGTCTATGAATCCGACATAGAAGATTTTTTTGATGCAGTCTATCGACCACAGCTGATAAACCGGCTCAAATCCCTGCTCGGAAACGATCCACTCTGGGAACAAATTGAAAGCTGGCTTGGTCAAGACATTCACATAAAAGACACGATTATTGAGCGAACCCCAAACCTTGGGTTGCCACAAGGATCACCGCTCAGTCCGCTGCTGGCCAACTTTATACTAGACGACTTCGATTCAGATTTAGAAACACACGGTTTCAAAATCATCCGATTTGCAGACGACTTTATTATCCTATGCAAATCTCAACATGAAGCACAACAAGCCGCACACGCCGTTGAACAAAGCCTAAAAGAAGTCAAACTCAGCATCAATGTCGAAAAAACCCACATTATTCAGCTCAATCAAGGGTTTCGATTTTTGGGTTATCTATTTCGAGAAGATCACGCCATCGAAATCGCCGGCGAAAAATCCGACGGCCGCACCACCTTTGCAGCCGAACAAACCCCAACCAACTTACCCCCCTGGTTAGCCAATCTCGGCACAAAATCCCCCCAACCGTTAGCAGATGACGACCTCCCCAAAAAAAGTTACGGCCAAATTGAAACACAAGGAACCCACTTGGTATTAGCAGGCGACGCCCAAATCATCACCACCGACAACCAAAACCTGATTGTCAAAAAAGACGACAAAATCACCCATAAAATCAGTTTAGAACAACTACACGCCGTCACCCTCATCGGCCTACACACCATGACGTTGCCCGCCAAACACCGACTTCTAGAACACAAAATCCCCGTGCACATAGCCGACCGAACCGGCCGCTATCTAGGCGCCGTAACCAGTTTTCAACCCGCCCAAAACAACTACAAAAACTGGTTTATACAACTGCAAATGTGCGACAGAGAACCCTTTGCACACGCCATCGCACAACAAATTGTCATATCACGCATTCACAATCAACGGCAAACCCTCTTAAAAAGAAAAGCCCACCGTAAACAATTGCAACAAACCCTATCCAATCTCAAAAAACTGCAATACAAAGTCACCGCTGCAACCAAACGCTCAAGTTTAAACGGCCTGGAAGGCAGTGCCACCCGAGAATACTTCCAACAATTTAACCTATTCCTACCCGAATGGGCGCACTTCAGCAAACGCACACGCCGCCCACCTAAAGACCCCTTTAACGTATTGTTATCACTGGGATATACCATCCTATACAGCCACACAGACGCCATACTGCAAAGTGCCGGATTCATCACCTGGAAAGGCATCTACCACCAACAAAGCGCCGCCCATGCCGCTCTCGCATCCGACATCATGGAAAGCTACCGACACCTAGTAGAAAGATACGCAATCTACATTATTAACCATGGTCAAATTAAACAAGACGACTTTCGCCAAGAAAAAGACCATCTAGGCCAAGACACCATTCGACTCAGTGCCGAAGCTAGACGCCGCTACGTGGGCGGACTAATCAATCGCTTCCAAAAATTTAGCAAAGACAAAACCCTGCACCAACACCTATACCAACAAGCACAACAACTCAAAAACGCCATGCACAACCAACAATCTAGTCAATTTCAAGTATGGAAAGAACTCAAATGAAACACTACCTGATTTGCTTTGATGTCCAACACGACAAAACCCGCGCAAAACTCTCAAGGCTGCTGGAAAAATACGGCCCCAGAGTCCAAGGCTCGGTATTTGAAGTCAGTTTCAAAACCCCCGATCGCAAACGACAACTAGAATACAAAATCCACCAAATTATCAAACAATCCAACACCGAAGAAAACAATATCCGTTTCTACAACCTCAATAAAGACACCATAAAACACAGTCACGACATCAATGGCAATCCCATCGCTCAATTACCTGCTGCAATCGTTCTATAAACAGCGGCACCAAAACGCCACAAAGTTATCCGCACCAGAATTATAAAATCACAAAAAAAACAAATAAAAAAATAAAAAACATTTAAATCATTATGATAAAATTCATTTTTAATAATCAACATTAAAATATGGTGCGGGAACTATGAAAAACAAACAAAAACAACCATCCATACCTCACCAAAATACCCCCGGTAACCCATCAAACACACCCCAAATCATTCTGGTGCGGAAAATGCATTGCAACTCATTGAATAAGCAGATAGAATTTCAACCGGAGTTCTAGAACACCAAAGCCGAAAGGCTGTTAAGACATTAAGTTAGTTAATTTCATTAAAGAATCCTTGGTTCTAGAACACCAAAGCCGAAAGGCTGTTAAGACCAATGTTCCAGACCATCCCTTCAAGTCTTTGTACTGTTCTAGAACACCAAAGCCGAAAGGCTGTTAAGACTCCACAGCTGCAGTGCATATCTCGTGCGTCTGCTGTTCTAGAACACCAAAGCCGAAAGGCTGTTAAGACCATCGCTTTGCTTGTCAACTCTCCGACACATCGAGTTCTAGAACACCAAAGCCGAAAGGCTGTTAAGACTTTGATCCCTCTAATTGCTAACGCGGCTGTCTTGTGTTCTAGAACACCAAAGCCGAAAGGCTGTTAAGACAATATTTCTTTAAACTCTTTCTTTGAGTAGCCCAGTTCTAGAACACCAAAGCCGAAAGGCTGTTAAGACATCATTTCTTATCTCCATTTTTGTTTACTTGTATGTTCTAGAACACCAAAGCCGAAAGGCTGTTAAGACTGCGTTAGACCTTCTAACTGGTTTAATAACCCCGTTCTAGAACACCAAAGCCGAAAGGCTGTTAAGACAGCATTAGTTAAGTTAGCATTAGTTAAGTCTGTTCTAGAACACCAAAGCCGAAAGGCTGTTAAGACTTCTTTTTAAATTTGAATTGTTTTGTTTCTGACTGTTCTAGAACACCAAAGCCGAAAGGCTGTTAAGACTTCAACGCAAAGCCGTTTTCTTCAACTGCTTTAAGTTCTAGAACACCAAAGCCGAAAGGCTGTTAAGACTATCTTAAGTTAGCATTAGTTAAGTCTGCATATCGTTCTAGAACACCAAAGCCGAAAGGCTGTTAAGACTGCATTAGTTAAGTTAGCATTAATTAAATCGTTCTAGAACACCAAAGCCGAAAGGCTGTTAAGACTTTTAGTTAGGTTAGTTAATTTCATTTAATGAATCCGTTCTAGCAGCTTGTCGGACTTTCCGACCGTAAAATGTTAAACTCGCTAGGTATTTAAAATCCCCGAGAAAGTGAAAAATTCATGAGCGATAAGTTCCGCCAAGTCGACCGAAACACCCTGTTTTTGCTG
>Ga0210040_10002341_pt1 | contig 26853 bp, 27 predicted proteins | sample CryGeyCG12114_NA_FD_185462 | JGI IMG/M metagenome (GOLD analysis project Ga0210040, IMG submission 185462) | Groundwater microbial communities from aquifer - Crystal Geyser CG19_WC_8/21/14_NA (SPAdes) (version 2) | ecosystem: Environmental > Aquatic > Deep subsurface > Groundwater | place: USA... | reverse complement strand
TTATCCATCAAGGTAAATAAAAGTACCACTGTACATTGTTTAAAGTATATTCATGTCTTTTGAAATCCCCAGGTTGCTCCCTACAAGCATTAAGCAACCCAAAATTGTATCGTATTATCCAAAAAAACGATTCCTCTTTTCTTATTTTCTAAATTTAAAATACTTTGTACTTAGTTTTACATCATTTATATACCAAACCAGTAGTGATAAAATTTCCCCGGGATTCCCCGGGATAGAATATTTCCAATCCCGAATCCCGGGATTGTGAAATGGCCCCGGGATTATCATCTCTAATTGGTTTGTACACAAAGTTTCTAACCAGTGCAGCAGTGTCAGTGGAGTTTATATTCTCACAGGTTCAATGGAAAATTATTAAGGAAGCGTTTTCGTTGGTATCTATACAAGTTTGCTATGTTAGGTCCGGTCTAATAATAATTAAGTAATTATTTAAGGTGGAGGAGCAATGAACAATTCAAGTCAGTGTTCAAAGTAGTCACTCACAACCCTTTCACGTATTTACACTATTAGATAAGTACAATTTTGATCTGAGCTGAGTGAGCTATTATTGACGAACTTTATTAATTTTGCTATTCATGCCATGTCAAGTGTCAAATTAGAATGTTAGGTAAATTACAAGCATGCTAGGTTGGTTTCAAGACAACATCTAAGGCAGGCAAACTACAAAACTATATTTTCACTGATTGCTGTTAGAATTCTCGAAGAAATCGTAGGTTGCAATGATCAAAAAAATTTAATTTTTTCTAATTCCAAACTTCAAGATACTAAACAATTTGAAATTTTTTTAAAAAAACTATATCGTGTCCAAAAGTTTTCAAAACTTTACCTATGCGCCGATTCAAAACACTCTAAATTGAATTCAAAATGCAAACTTGCCACTTGAAATCATCATACAAAACCACAACGTTTCAAAACTTCACCTACGCGCCGATTAAAACCCTGTCAACTGAATTCATTACTCACTTCACTCAAAACAAAAACTCCCATCATCCCCAATTCAACATCATACAAACAAATGACTTTGCCAACCTCATTCTTTCGAGAATCCTTCCAAACAAAACTAACTACAAAAACACGCCAAGAAAACAACATTTTTATTCATACCACAGGTATCCCGAGCCACCAAATTACTTCCACGACTCAAATGCACATTGAGTGTGTGGAACGGACACGAAGACGACGGCAGAGGATGATGAAGGGACAAACGACGTGACGCTCCCGCCAGCAGCTCATCACGTAGTTCGATTGACAAATGATCCTCTTCTTCCCCATCCGACCCAAGTTCATTATGGTCCTCTGGGGGTCGGAGCAAATTATGATTACTGGTACTACTACTGCTGCACTGAGCTCCATCCTCACTTCGCCCCATGCTACTTTCCTGATTCCCCATTCTCCAGCTACATGAGGAAGACTGGGCTGCCTCTGCACAAGAAAAAAAAAATTAGCTTTTTTTCTTCCGCAAGATGAGAAATTATTGCAAACATATGCAAATGATGCAGAAGATGTTGTAGAGTGCAAAACATCGTGAAATCATGTTCAGTCATGAATTAAACACATTTAATATCAAATTAAATGTAAATATGTCGAGTCCGAGGTGTCTTAAATGAATTTTTTAACATTACTTTGTTGTTTTGGAATTTTGCGTAGGCTCATCTGTGGAAAGTCGGGAAAGTCAAACAGTTTGAGTGCCATATTGAAGCCAAGAGTTTTTAAATTTTTTCATTAAAAAATCAATACTTTTTACAATAGTTCACAGCACTATCATTATACTAACTAACTAACAGTGAGCAAAAAAACACAGAAGATTGATAGCTACAGTTAGCCCCAAAATGTATAAACAATCGTATGTACCGGAAAACCACAAAAATACTACAAGTCTACAAGTCAAGTTTAACCAATACGTACTCTACTCTACACATCCATATAATTGATATAATAGTTTAGAATAACAAAATTTCCACAGCATATTTCACTCACTTTTACGTCTCATTCACTTTTCGTTACGCGTATCGATTATTAAATTACACAAGCTCTTTTCCCTTCAACTTTTCAAGTGTTATTTTACTCTACCAATACCTACTAACTATTGTTTTTTATCAGTTAGCAACTTTTGATACAAACTAACTATTACAAAGATTGCCACTTGTTGAAACAAATGAAATTTGTGCTTAGAAATGCAAAAAACCAAACAAAAAGACGAATCCCAAACACCCACTTGTTCAATCAAGGAAATAATATTCAATAGAATTGTCAGTCAACTCACCACAATCTATTGCTGGCTCTATTCTACCCAGAGTACTGAAGCGAAAAGGCTTTTTCCTGAAACTTTTCTATCTAGGGCCGACATGCACATAATAACATACTGTTCGTCCATAGTTTCAGTTAGTAATTGAACAGCTGGATCTGTATACTACTAACTAACTAGCCGTAAAAGTTTTATCTATTGCAAAGGCAGGTATTAGAATTCCCAAGCCATGTCTCTCATAAAAAATGTATTTTTGCTATGAATATTCCTCCATGTCTGTGAATAATATAACCGCCCAAATTTTTATCACGATGGTTCACACCCGTATACAATGGGACAATGGGAGCAATACTTTGCCCATGTTATGTCAAACAAGATAGCACAGCTAGGATAATAATATCAGCTTTCTGATGATCATGGTTAGTTAGATAGTTATAAATGAAAATGAGTTACACAGTCATTCCATTATTCAACTGTGTTTGAAAGCATGAATTAGCTTTGCCACAATATCGAGCACAGTCAATATTTGCACTCTGTGTTTTGTCACATTGTGCAATCATAATAGCTTAGAGTAGCTCAGCAAATTGCCTGTCTTTTCTCCGCAAAAGTTGTGTGTACACAAATAAATGTATCATAATGTTTACCTACTTTTGATCTCTTATTAATTCAACATATGGGATAAAACAAACTTTAAGATTACAATTTCTTCCATTCTTAAAGACGCAATTCGTTCTATAATAGTTGGTTTTCCCCAATCCGCGTGAGTGAATATAATTCCCATTAATTGCAATTAGTTAGTTAGCTAGCGCTACTGTGACAGTAAACTGGATTAAATTTATCTTAAATGAAGAATTAAAGACAGAATGCGTTAATTGGACACAAAGTATAGGAGTTTCCCTCAGCTCCGTTATAAAGTTAGTTCGTTTCATCGTGTAGCACGCAGGGCTACCGTGGTGAACAACTTTCGAGCTGGAATGAACGAGTTTGTCTTTGTCATGAAAAAGTTAGTTAGTACAGAAAATCTCTCAACTGTTTTTTTCTCTGCAACCAACCGACAGCCTCACGTTCACACACGGAATAATCTCGCAGACTATCACAAAATATAGGAGAGTAAGTAAGTTCAGTCAATTTCCATTAGTGAACATGCATATTCACTCCCTATGGGGTTTAATTTATTTGTAATTCGAAACGAACATCCTTCGTAATGGATAATAATACAGTGCCCACTCACTAACTAACTAACTAACTACAGGTAATTATTATACACAATACTGGCTTTGAGTCTCATCATTTATGAGGGTGGTGGAAATTCACTAATTACTTTGATGTGCGTCAATCTATGCTGAGACGGGAACTTTTTACCTGAGTTTGAGGAGCTAAAGGACCTGAACAATTGCCAAAGAAATTTCACAGATGAACGATTCAACATGTAATTGCTGTACTATATAGAACTTGTAGTTGTCAGTCCCTTTGCTTTGTAGACAATAAACTTTCACTCGTATATTTACTCACTCACATAATATTGGGTAAAAATAAGGATGCAAGAAGAAACCCGCTTTGATTTCATAGCTAAACGAACTGTTCCCAGCTGCTAGACAGCAATGGTAAATATAATGCTCGTGCACTACCTTAACTAGTAAACATACTAATGTACTACTTCATATGCGGTTCCAAAGGTTAATAATTCGAGGTATGGAAAAAACTGGCTTTTTATTATTCAGTCAAGCCATATTGAATAATAATATTATGTTGTTTATAATGGAACGTGACTTTTGAACTCTTCAGAGCTAATGAGAACATTTTCGACGCATATGGTCTCATTACGTACTACGTAAGTCAGTGGAGAGCATTTATTGACATTTCACGTCAAGATCAATAAATACTCGCGTTCATTTTATCAAAGCGCGGTAGGCTGGTTATACAGTTAGTTAGTTAGTTAGTAATAAAAGGGAAAGTCAGTTTGACGTATAATTTTAGTATTTATGACTCGTTTTATCTATCGTCTAACTAAATACGTATGTACGGACGTGGGAACTAACTATAATGTCAACTTGTGACGGACCACGAAGTCTTATGAATTAAACCCAGTGCTCGTATTATTTTGGGATAGTGATAGTGAAGTGAGACACAGAAATACATAGTTCCACTGAATTTAGATTAAAAGGTCATAAGTCGGACTAAAATAGCTGGGTATCTTATCTAAATTCAGATATTTTCTTACCTTGAGGCGACAACCCAATGGTATCCAAGGATTCCAATTTTTGCCTTTTACAGCAAGATGAAAAAGGATCGTGGAGATGGTCATGTTTGGCTTTGATACTATTACGGTGATGTTTGTGCCCAAATCGTGACTGGAAACCAAATATGAGTCACAGATTAGCTAACTATAATTAGTCAATCCAAAGTTTTGGATTCAAATAACAACGACATACTTTCACATGGGACATGAAACTAGCAGCTTTGGCAATGATAGATGAACCTCGGGGACTATGTGGGACCGTTTCGTCTTCAGGTGTACGCGTTACATATGGACAATGACTTGGTGAATCCTCCTCAGTATCCCCTCCCGTCCCTGTCGAGTCCCCCGACAGATTCCTCCTCCGGGGGTTCTGAATGAAATCCAATGTCAAGAACGACATTAGTTGGGACAAATTAGTTAGTTAGTTAGATAAGATTGGCCTTCTTAAATCTTACATCATGTACCAGATTGGCATCGGAACGAGACAAGAATCGGGTTAGTCTTTGAAGTCTCCCTCGGGATAAACGGGGACTTGCAGGTTGACTGGAGTAACCCGAATTCGGAGGAGAGATTGTTGACAATTTTCCATCTCTGCCTACTTTGTCCATCTTTCATACTGAAGTGATTCCCCTGGCTGTTGGTAGTTAGTTTGTGTCCGTGTGCGAACAATTTGTAAACAACTAAAACTAACTGGCGCTGGCAACTAACTAACTAGCTATTCAACGTTGGTCGGTAATTATTCTACTGTTGTTTTAACCGACTCCATCTACAATTAAGAGTATTGACTGATATTGCGGCAGTTTTGGTTGAAGAACTGAAAGTTTTTGGTTGTCAGCTGTTCTCATATTATTCTGAAACAAATTTTTGTCTTGCTCACTCCGTTTTCACAATCTCATCTTCTGAAACAATACAAATATATTTTTAAGTTTTTAAGGTAAACTCCAGAGCTGCTTGAGTTCTTCCAATAATAACTAATACATTCTTATGGAAGATTATACAGAATCCATATAAAAATCTTAAGAGGCATAAAAATAACCCAAAGAAAAAAAATCCGCACTACGACGTTGTAGTGCGATATGCATTCGAATTGCAGCTAAAATGCAGCAGTAGCACTGCAAACTTGTGACTAACTTTTTTCACTAGGAAACATGTGTTTTTTGTTTTCCCACTTTGCCACACTACTACTGGATAGCTAGTAAATTCAAATGATGGGAACTTTGCTCACCTAGTCAGTCTATATATGTTTTTCACATGCATGTGCATGTAAGTTTTTGTAGGTATCCAGTCAATCCAGTATAAATTATCGATGCCAGGCAATGAACTATGTCATATTGCTAAGTACTACACATATCTCCTGTAATAAATGTTTAATCGTGACCTCACATTTGATTAATGGACGAATATTACACAGCTGTGCCATAAAAATGACTGACTAACTAACTGACTTATGATTTCCAGAAAACTATACTACTAGGCATAGATATATAAGTACACACAATCCTGCATGGGTTTCACTGCTACCATTGTAATGTTCACAATTTTAAGCCAAATCGTGGATTCACAAATTAAACACGTCACATCCCGGCGATCCCAAATTCATGGACACATTTCGCATTTGTTTACACAATGAGAGCCCGTACATAACTAACTAGCAACTAAAACTTGTTTGCAGCACTGCTATAAATAGCGGACTCACATCAGAGTGCCAAAAACACACTTGAAAGCAATTATAATTGCCCGTATGGAAAATGTAAACATAATATGCGGTTTGACTAATTGGCTATTCTTATATTGCATTTAATTACACATTCATTCCACCTTGATCATAGACATAGATAGGTAGGATCCATAATATTTGTTCAATACAATCTAATTACATGTTATAGTTACATTACATGTTAATTAGTTGGTTAATACCATTACCTTTTATCCCAGTATTTGGTGTACATCCCATCCGGGTAGTTTTCACGCACTATGTAGCCCAAAATGCTACAAACAAAGTAAGTGTACCGTTTTTAATAGTTCCCAATAGGCAAACAAATAGACACGAGGTATTTGATGATGTTTGCGGGCGTATGCCCGATGTATGTGTCTGCCTAGGAATCTCTTTTCGTCGTATCTTATATGTTTGGCGATAATACTTTCTGTTCGCACTACAACCCGACCCGCGTTTTCTACTAGAGTATATCGCACACTGCAGACTTCGGAACACACAGAGGCATCCGATCCGAATGTTCAGTTCACACACACACACAGCGAAGGAGGTAAGTTGGTGGAAAAGGAAAACCAGGAACATGTTGAACCAAAACACGGCACTGCAGAGAAAGTCATACTCAAGGGTAAAAGTCGGGCTTTCGAATCCTGATCAAGAGTTGTAGCAATTTAAAATTCCTAAGCTAATGAATATAGGGTGATAAAAATCAGGGTAAACTTACATAGCATTCAGAATGTGAAGATGTTTTGAAAAACCTCTAATCTGGCTAAGTTTTAAAAGTATTCATCAAAACTGTATGAAACGAATCGAATAAAAATCTATATGTTTCTGTGATCTGATTCCGCTCTGCTTTTCTAGGGCTTTAGAGCGTGAACAAATATAATCCAGCAGAATTCTTTACTATAAAACTACAACTGATGTCTGTTCCATAAACATAGGATGTAAACGTGCAGGATTTATGTGAGTTTCCTTCCTGCAGAAAGGATAATGCCCCGAGTGTGTCCGATCTTTATGCAGTACAATGCACAGTGAAAAGTGTAGGTGAACTGGAGCCACAATTTTTTGCTTCCCCATGTATTCATTTTCGAGACCGGAAACTGGGCTATACCTTGATGAAATGGAACATCTAATTATTGTATGGGCTTGGCATCCTCCGCATTTGGGGTATGTTTGTTTGTGAGCCCTTGTTCCTGCACGCACATTTAGAATTGACTTGTACAATCTTAAGTGTTTTTAAATTGCCTTGTTTTTTTAAGCACAATGTGATATAGAGTTGTAGTACTTGGAAGACGAATGAAAACATGAAATCAATGAACAATTCAAGTCAACATTTCGTCAGTATACACACATGCTTTATTTTCATACCCGTTTCATGATCCCTAACACACTATTACTGTAAAAAGAGGTAAACTTGGATTGTAAAAGCAATGAAATAAACAGGAATTAAAATGAGATAATGGTAAGAAAATACGGTACTAACTAACTAAGGTAAATAACTAACTAACTAGGGTCATGTCTTCACCACAGTTGAAAATCGGATTTAGTTTATAGTATAACAGTTTATATACTTTTATGAACACATCACTATGAAGTTAAAACATGGATTTTTAGTCCACAAGACGTGTAAAATACTATAGACGAAAAGATAGTGCATAGTTAGATGGCAACGTCAAAATCAATAGATTTAAAAGTTAGTAATAATTAAATAACAATAAAAATCGTTTTGCTTCACATGCACGCAATGGACGACTTAAAGCTTAAGCTCACACTAAAATTATTAATAAAATTGGATAAAAACTTGTCAAATAAAACATGGCATTTTGATAACTTAACGCATTATTTCTAAATAAAAACCTAATTTGAAATTCCATACACAGTTTGTATGTACACATTCATGTAAGTTTTCAGTAGTCTAAACGATACACTTTAAAATTGCAAATCGTGCAGTAATACGTGTGAGATTTTACTCCAAACTCCAGATTTAATAAAACTAATAATTTCCAACAGAAAACAAACGTTTTTTCACGCTCAACATTAAAATTAGTATTGTTGCCGTCGTCTAGCAGCTCTTTGCTTATCAAATCGAAGTTCCATCTCTTCTAAAACTTTTGGTGTGTACCGAACCACCAATTTTACTGATCCGATGGCAGCTTTTAGTAACTCTACGGCCTTTTCGTGATTTTCCCCGTCTACAGACTGCGAAGGACAAAAAAAACGATTACTTAGTTGAAAGCAACTCAAGAGATACACTTTTTAGTCAAGGAGTATAATATAACGTACCACCCCATTGACCGAGAGTAGTTGATCCCCTCGCTTCAACCCCCCATGCCTGTCTGCAACACCCCCAGGAATGATTCGAGAAATGTAAATGGGAGAATTCTGTTCTTTCCCTCCCATCACATTGAACCCAAGTCCTTCTTCAGTTTTGGGCAGCTCTACCACACGGGGATGAGCATGACCTTCTGAAGCAGCAAATGCAGCGACCGTAGCTTTTGCTGTGGCAGAAGCCCGAATATCAGGAGAGCCAGCAATGTCCACAGTTTCATATACATGTTCGTATACTTCTCGAACAGCGTTGAAAAAGTCACTGGACAAGACTTTTTGCAAAGCAGCCAATTTGGTGGCTGGAACTTCGCCACTTTTTTGGAGCACGTCTAACAGTTCAATAGCTCGTTTTACATCTGCAATAATAGACAAGGGATTGGCATTGTTGGTACAATAGTTAGTTACAACTTTTACGGAATCAAAAGTATATACGGAAAGGTTTCGGATTTTTACCTTTAGCCAAATTTAACTGGTCCATCATTCTATGAACACAAATTTACAGTCGTCCCTTCTACGTACTAGTTTACAGAACACTATAATACTGAAATAGGGAGGTTATGTATGTCCTTCGACTACAAATTTTTAAGCTATTTAATTAAATCGTTGGAGTATTGGAAGAAGGGAGAACTTTCATTTCCTCTATAATAACAAAATTCATACTGCGCGCCAATAGTATGTTCAATCTAGTTTAAAAGATTTTGCCTGGGGTAAGCTAAGATTACTGTGTTCGTGGTTGGTCGGTTGGTGTGTATACCAATGCCAAGTCGGCCTCTCCAAGCAATTTCCGCCTGTTTATTCCCAAACCAATATTGCTAGATTTCATATATTGTCAGAAAGGTTTATAGATACTGATACATTGTAGCAAAAATCGATAGTTCTTTCCGGTTCATCCTTCTTCTCAATCTAATTGGCTGCCCATCATGGTTTTAATGTGGTAATCAATCACTATCAGCATTCCTGTCCTATGAATAAGAAATGAACGTTTCATTCTATAATGCAAGCCCCAAATCCAAATGCTACTCTGCAGACAAACACAAATTGACTGCTCAAGAAATTGAAGGAAATGAATAAGTTTTGCTAGCCACCGACCAGCACTACAAATTGTTTACTAGATGTAAAATTATGCACATTTATTAGGCATTCAAAATTCCTTTTTTTGCACAGTGTAACAAGTAACGAAGAATTCAATACTACTTTTGCAAGTTATATATTCAAAAATGTCTCGTACAGCTAGCTAAACTTTGTACTGTACATCAGCATAAGAAAAAAAAGCCAAAAAATTACACCGTAAACTACTTTCATAGTCCAAAAAAGTCAAAAATAACAATATGCAACCTAAGTTCCAGCATCAACTTATATAATCCAAGATAATACGATAAAAAATTTAAAAAGAGATTCCATACACACTAAAGCTAACTACCATCCAGTAGTCGTATTTGCCAAACGCCGCATTCGTCTGCAAAAAGTAGAAATCCACGTCAGTTTTGATTCAAACGAATATTTTCGAAAAACAATAAAGCGCCAAAAGATTTCATACAAAACTAACCTTGTATTTCGATCCTGATCTCGAATCTTCTTTTCCATCTCTGCATCAGTAAGGGTTTCCAAAAACGGAGCCCATGGATCCGCATCGGATGGATGCCGAAAAGGTAACTCCACAGTGGCCAATGGAGCCTCGCTAAATGCGTACGTCTTTGTGTGCCAAGACAATTGCCCACGAATGGAGTATGCAATGGCTGTGACGAATTCCCCTCCCAAACCAAGCTCCGCACAAAGACGCACAGCAAATCTTTCTGGGCTGTTTTCTTTTTCACTCATATCCCATTCAATTTGGTCCACTAGAGATGTGTTTCCGACGTGAATGTTCAACTATTTTCAATAATTGAATTCTTTATTTCTGTTTAACTAATCAATTACGGCACAGTACACAGTTAGAGTTAGAAACATTACTCACTTTTATAATCACGCGCTGGTCCATTTGTTCATCAAGTAAATTGTCGGTAGGGAACGCTTCGATTTGTTGTCTAATTGACTGTGCAATGGCAGGGACAAACGCTGACGGATTGAGATCCAAGTCGTCACATAAGATTTCAGCAAACTGTTCAGGAGTTACCAGACTTTCTAGATATGAGAATATCATCACAGGATTGATAATTAGGATACACTGATGAAATCTGAAAGGTTTTCAATAGAATGCGGATCAGTTACCGTTTTTATTCCACGTAAAAGTGTCCCGCAATTTCTGTCCTTCAATTTCCATATCCAAACGAATGGGAACAAGCACTTCAGGTTGTTGTGCATTTTCTTGTACAGCAGCTGGATCCGTATCGTCAAAACTGTAATTTATGCGAAAACTATGTTAGAAATAGTTGAGAGCATTCGAAACTTATTTTTATTTGAAAAACTCACCAAATGGGGAACGTTCGAATTTTCTTTGAGTTCACTTTATTTCTGCTAATCGGAGTAGCCTGTGGTACGGCATCCAGATGGGAACTATTTGGTAAAGATGGTACCCACTGGGTAGGTTTTTTCGCTTTCGATTCTCTATATATGGAAAATTGAAACATGAATACACAGCCAAAACACATTTTCTGACTATGAGTTTACTAATTGTAAGTATACGCTAAATTAACAAACCTGGGAACAGGCGGTTCTGAAGAATGGACCGACACAGCTTTGTACTTGTCATCATTGCCTTCCAAAATTTCTTCCACCTCCACCGAGCGAAGTAAAGTTATATTCGAAGCCAGTACATGCTGACTCAATCCTGTGCACAACATTTAGAAATTTCAAATCACAGTTTGTTATACAAGGGAATACAAAATTATGAGTCCTACCTAATTCAGCAAGCTTTTTTCGTTCCTCAGGAATCACGTTTCGCCTAGAGAGCCCTGGATATTTTTTGTACAGGGATCCACGAAACATACGCATGTAATTTCCGACCTGAAAACGCAAACAAAACCTAAAATTCAATACCTAACTTCAGTCCTTTAGTTAAAAAGTTGTATGTTAATTCGTTACCTCTGATCCAATACAATAGAACTCTCCATTGTCCTCTAGTTGAAAACTGACCGGCTTGTCTCCGTACGTTCTTAAAGCCATATCTTGTTGCTCTTTAAGTTTTTTTCTGGCACAAATAAAGAAACAGCTTCAGTTTATGGTTCTGGTTTACTGACAACCTAGACTAAAGTAAATCCCTGAACAGGATTACTTTCTTCTAGTTTTAATAATTGACCCTTCTCTTCCGTAAACTGACAGGTAATTAAAATAATTAACTTGTTTCGATTCCGAATGTCTAAGTTTCCCTAAGATTTGAATTTCTAGTTTTCGTAACAGCTAGGGTATACGCGTTTTCTATGGTAAGGGAATATCAAATAAAGCGCTGATACAAGCTTATTGCAGCGACCAATCATAGCTTTTTTTACTGACGCTATTTGAGGAAGCTACAGCTTCTATAATTAAATAAATAGATGGTTGGTGTTTCTGTAGCTAGCCATTTTTCGAAGACAAAAACGGTAGCTGAACTTTATCTTTATCTTTTTGCAAACTTTTTTTACCGAGTGTGATAAATTATCATATTTTAGTTTTAATTATAACTGCATCGAGAACTCGTCATAATGAAATTAATTTTACCTTTACTTGACTCAAATATAGCTAAACAGCAAACAACTTAATTTGCATTTAGTTAACCGAAATGTAAGGAGTTAATTAACTTACATACTAGTTAGCAGCCCTGCATATTCTATTACACACTATTGTCTATATTGTAGGAGCATTTATATTTCCAGGAACACAGGAATACTGCAATACCCCGTAACTTGCCTAGCATTGTAGCCACACATCACCCCCGCATGCCAAGCTAGCAAAAAAGTGAAATATCGAAGAAATTCAGGAGCTAAAAATAAAGTCACATTCCCCGCTTATGAGCGACCAGTCCCCATTTAAGGATGTGAGAAATACAATATTAGTATGGCTCTAATTTTAGCATGGTCCAATGCTTTTCCCAAGGAGCTCATCTACATATCATTATGAAAGCAGGAGCGTATCACACACACCATCATATTTTTTTAAGATTGATGAATACGAGCTTCCTGCAATACAGTATATACTGCCGGATCTGTTTCACCGGGATTTAAATAATAAATGACCCTTCTTGAAATCCGCTCTTTGAAAATGAATGTTAAAGAATTTCTAATTTTGTCAATCATAATATTGGTAAAGGCTACACCCAAATTCCATTGATGATTGGAATTGTCGATATGTGTGCATAATGATAATGAATTACGTACCAATATAATTAAGACATTTTAACACAGGGTTTCATGTTTACACCTAACCTGTATATTTTTACGGCCAGCAGTAAAACAGTCCATTTGGCACCGAATCAAAATAAATGGGGATGAAAATGTTTGCAAAGATACTAATGAACAGTTCACTGTGTTCCTTCATACACGAAGGACAGGAGAGCGTCTTTTTGGTTTGCTGTAGTTTCTTCTTATTTTCCGTTACACTCAAAAAGGTAAAAAAAACTGACTAACTAAAACCGTGCGCAGATTGAGAAAACTAACTTGCATTTTATCAATTTAAATACAAAAAAAGCTAAATTTTAAAATATTTTTTCAGCCACAGGATGGTTATTGAGAAGAAATTCGCTCCCGGTGAGGAGCCCGACCCGTCGGAATATTTATTTGTCTCCACGGAACTTCGCTTGAAATTCCAAAGCAAACCGTATGACGGTAAAACCGCTTGTTGGGTTCCAGATGATGTCGAAGGATTCATGCAGGGAGAGCTTAAGGGCACAAAAGGGGATATGTGCACTGTATTTGTCCGGAATGAGGTAACTAGAACTGGACGTATGCAAATAGAGTGGAATAATTTGAATTGACCTAATTAGTGTGTTTGAAAATGCGACTACAGGAAAAACAATTCAAGAAAGATCAAGTGGGTCAAGTGAATCCTCCCAAATATGAGATGGCTGAAGACATGTCCAACTTGACATATTTGAATGACGCCTCTGTGTTGAACAATTTGAAACAACGATACTACAACAAACTGATCTATGTAAGCAAACATAAATTATCTTTTATCATTGCCTCATTTGGATCACATAGTGCATAATTTAATCATTTTAGACATACAGTGGACTTTTCTGTGTGGCTATCAATCCTTACAAACGGTTCCCCATCTACACAGAGAGAGCAATGAAAATCTATTATAACAAACGTAGGAATGAGGCTCCGCCACATATTTTCGCCATTGCTGAAGGAGCATACCAAAACATGGTGAATGGTGAGAAAAAAAATTGAATATTGTATTATCTGTTCTGTATACGTATGTAGTTCGATCATTCAGAATAGAATAATAGTAGTTCTGAGCAGACTTATATTTGTTTGCAGATGTGAGCTATTAGTTAAAAAGAATAGTGGCAAAAAATTGCAAGCTATGTTTAGAAATCAGGCATTCTTCCAAATAATATCTAAAGAATAGATATTCATTATCCTATAGCTATTAATACAAAGGGCAAGGGTATATACTATGTTCAGCAAACCCAGTATGGGGCACGGGGATGCAAAAATATTAACGCATGCTTGAATTTTCTTTTACAGACCGAGAAAATCAGTCAATTCTTATTACGTAAGTGAACTAACTATAACAATACATTGTATTTTGCTGTTTTTATGATTTACCAATGATTTTGCCGTATAATTAAATCTAGTGGAGAATCTGGTGCTGGAAAGACAGAAAACACGAAAAAGGTTATTGCCTATTTTGCCTCTGTCGGCGCAACAAGCAAATCTGCAGCAAAAAAGGTTTTGATTTAATCACTCTCGCAGCAAAATGCTCAATTTTTTAATTTTGAACATTGGTATGGTAAACTAAAAATTAATTTTCAGATCTCACTGGAAGATCAAATCATTCAGACCAATCCTGTACTAGAGTCTTTCGGAAATGCTAAAACCACCAGGAATGACAACTCTTCCCGTTTCGTAAGTATTTAAGCACAGCTCATAAGTTGAAAAAAACTGTTGAAAAAAAAGCTTTTCAACTCAGAACTTTTTATGTAACAGGGAAAATTCATTCGAATTCATTTCGGTCCAACTGGAAAATTGGCCGGTGCTGATATTGAGAGTTGTAAGTTCTTTTGTGAAAACCTCTTATCAAACAATACATACATTCGTGATGCATGGATGGATACTAAAAAATTCCTATGTCATTTGCAGACTTGCTTGAGAAAGCTCGTGTCATCTCTCAAATGCCATTGGAGCGTTGCTACCATATTTTCTACCAGATCATTTCTGGTGCTGTGCCTACAATGCGAGGTATGATTCCCGAACCAATATGATAGGATATTTGATATTTTTGGTCTGCAATGCATATTATCTGCAAGCAAAATATATTTGAGAAAAATACTCACAACAAACTTTGTTTTGTTTCAACAGACGATTTACTCTTGAGTGACAATGTGCGAGATTACCATTTCGTATCCCAAGGAAAAATCACCATCAACGGTGTAGATGATGCTGAAGAAATGTTGGCCACTCATGTATGCATAAGAAAAATATAAAACTGATATTTTTAGCAAACATTGTAAATAATACTGTTATGCATTTTAACCTGTAGGAAGCTTTCGACATTTTGAATTTCGACCAAGTGGAGCGTTTGGACATTTACAAAATCACTGCAGCTTGCATGCATATTGGTGAGCTCAAGTTTAAACAAAAGGGGCGAGAAGAACAGGCTGAACCTGATGGCATGGATGTAATAAACAATTTTTACTATTTTCCGTATTTTACTTAAAGCAATCTCTGAAGCACTAATTATAACACACATTCTTATATAGGCTGGTATAAATTGCGCTAAATTGTTGGGAATTGCTGGTGAAGGGCTCTACCATAACATTTGCAAACCCAAAATCAAAACTGGTAACGAGTTTGTCACCAAGGGTATGAATGTAGTCCAATGTGGTTACACTTTGGGCGCTATGGCTAAGAACATGTACGATCGTCTGTTCAAGCATCTTGTACATCGTTGTAACGAGACTTTGGACACTAAACAGAAAAGAGCCAGTTTCGGTGGTGTATTGGATATTGCTGGTTTCGAGATTTTCGACGTAAGCATGTTGGGGATTAAAAAATTCAAAATTTTTCAATACTGGAGCAACTGAAGTTTTAAAATCAATTTTTTCGGGTCAATAGGAAAACGGTTTCGATCAGCTTTGCATCAACTTTACGAATGAAAAGTTGCAACAATTCTTCAACCATCACATGTTTGTCTTGGAACAAGAGGAATATAAAAAGGAAGGTTTGGATTGGATCTTTGAAGATTTCGGTATGGACTTGCAAGCCTGCATTGATTTGTTTGAAAGGGTGAGCAAACATAATCCTTGCACTAGATTGACGCAAATTTAAAACTTTTAATAACACTATTGGGTTTTTAACATGTTTTCAGCCTATGGGACTTTTCGCTTGCTTGGAAGAGCAGACTATGTTCCCAAAATCTAGCGATGCTACATTCATTGACATGTTGAGAACCAACTGCTTGGGCAAAAGCCCTTGCTTCAACAAACCAAAACCACCAAAACCTGGACAAAAGGAGGCTCATTTTGCCATTTCTCACTATGCTGGCACAGTAAGTCTGAATACCAAACATGGATTTTCAAAAATTATTTGAATCAATAAAAGACTAATCTATTATTTTTCTAGGTCCCATACAACATCACAGGATGGCTTGAGAAGAACAAGGATCCATTGAATGACACTGTGGTCGACTCTTTCAAAAAAGGAACCAACAAATTGCTTGTATTCTTGTACCGCGACCATCCTGGTCAATCTGGAGACGCAGATGCTGGAAAGGATGCCGGTGGGAAAGGAGGAAAAGGTATAAAAGTGCTGATGACAACATTTTAACAACAAACGAAGATATTAACATCTTATGAAGATACCATAATCTGTAATATAATACCACGATTATAACAGAAAAATGTAACACTTAACCATTTTAGGTGGTGGCAAGAAAAGAGGAGAAGGTTTCCCCAGTGTCTCCCCATAATTCACAGGGTTAAAATCTCAAATTATTATATTTCCCCACTGTGTTCGAATTGCTCACTTGAGACCAGTATTTTATCCCAGAGATATGAATGACCCAAATGAAGTCTTATATTTAGTATCGTATTCCTATTATTCAATAGAACTTTACCTGTATGAGATTCCGACCATTCCGAATACCGATTTTGTATCATCCTGAAGCCACAAATGATTTTGTGTGCGCAATGAATGAAATGATTGAATGACGGATTTATTCCCCACTCTGTTAAGATTATAATGGATCCTAAAACTATATCCAACACTCCAGTAGAATTAGACCTTATATTTAGTACATTCTAGTTTTGTACCCCCGAGTTGAATCCAAATACAAATATTAAGAGACAAAACGGCCATGTTATCCTTGTGTGAAACTGGTAAAATTGGTATTGGTATGTTATATATCCCTTTGAATATTTGCACTTTTGACACCAAATTTGAAAATATCCAATTTATCCCCCCGCGTGTTTTTAAAACCTTGCGGTGGTAAACACGATTATTTCTTCTCCTGTAAACTAGTTTGCCTGAATAGGACAATTCTTTAGCAAACTATCTGCTCATTTTTATGAAATCTATCCTCCCTATGAAACCCAACCATAAAAGGATACTGATGATCCTGGTTCTGTAGCTACACCTGTTTGTAGGTTGCCCACATATGGTTACACACAAGTTACTGACCATTTGATATTATTGGAATCTAGGTGGAGGAAAGAAAAAAGGTGGTTTCGCCAGTGTCTCTTCATCATACAGGGTTAAAACATATTCAAACTTTTCCCCTTGTATTTTTGAACTTTCTCCCTTAGTCCAGTGAAAAAATTCCAGACCTAAGTTACTTCTGGAATCAGAATTTGTAGTTTTTCCCTATAGTTAGTTGACTAGATCATTGGTACAACCAAAATCATATGCCTCTGTTCCTGTTTGTGTGAAATCTGTCGAACATGAATATTACATGGAATTCAGATAGACCGTATTTGTGTAGCATTCAGAAACCTAGCATCTTATTAAACAACTAACCATCCCCGTATACCATATTACTACTAAAAAACAAGCTAACCCTGAAAAATGAATTGAAGTTCCTTATGTATACAAAATTACTTCCAAAATCATAACGGGCTACAATACAAGTCCCGGGTGAATTAGTTTTACCCCTTCGTTGTGGTTTGCCCCACCATGATGAATTCCTATACTGACTTCTCATATTTTGCAATTAACACAGGAGCAACTTAATAACTTGATGACCACATTGAAGGCCACACATCCCCATTTCATTCGATGCATTATTCCTAACGAGGTGAAAACACCAGGATTGATTGACTCACATTTGGTCATGCATCAGCTCACCTGTAATGGTGTGCTTGAGGGTATCCGTATTTGCCGGAAAGGATTCCCCAATAGGATGGTCTACCCTGATTTCAAACACAGGTAAAATGAAAACCCAAGTAGCCATTTCTTCTATGCAATTTGAACATATAAACTAACTGACGGCGCGTTCCCTATGCATAGATACATCATTTTAGCCGCTGAGCAAATGAAAGCAAACGCAGCAGATGACAAAAAGATGGCCATCTCTTGTTTCGAACATATCGGACTAGAGGCAGACAAATACCGGGTGGGACATACTAAGGTATTTTTCAGAGCTGGTACCCTGGGTATTCTTGAGGAATATCGGGATGACAAAGTGGCTGCCATTGTCACATGGATGCAAGCTGTAGTCCGTCAATTCTTGGCACTCAAGAGGTATCAGAAGTACCAGGAGCAAAGGATTGCTTTGCAAGTAGCCCAAAGGAGTATTCGGGCATATATGAAACTCAAGAACTGGGAATGGTTTGCTCTCATGAGAATGATAAAACCATTGGTTGCAAGTTCCAAGATTGGGGAAGAATTGGAGGTTAGCGAGTGCTATATGCTTATGCTTATATTAGTTATTTTTGAAAATATACTATGGCTTTAGTTCGTAAGTAAATTGACAAGCTAATGCTAAAATTTCTTAATTTTTCCCTTTTCCACCTTCTAGAAATTGGAAGGAAAGGCAGCCAAAATGGAGGAAACTTTGGCCATGGAGCAGCAATTGAAAGTGGAATTCACTGAGAAGACACAGCAAACCAAAAAAGAGTTGGAAGAAGTTATGAGGGAACTTGAAGCAGAACGAGCTAAAGGTGGTGACTATACGGAAAAATTGGCCAAGATGGCTGCACACAAAAAGGATGCAGAACAGCAATTGGCTGTAAGTTTTTTGTTACTAACTGAATGAATACAAACCTTCCATTCGATTTTACATAAATTCTCAAGAATTTTCATTTTAAAAGTCAATACAATTTGCGTTTCAGGACACTCAAGAACAACTTCAACAAGAAGAGCAAGCTCGCGCAGAATTGCAAATCAGCAAAAAGAAATTGGAACAAGAGGTTGGATCAGTACGCAAAGAGTTCGAAGATATGGAATTGGCTTTGTCCAAAATGGAAGGCGATAGGAACACAAAGGATCATCAAATCAGGACTTTGAATGATGAGATTGCCAGGCAAGATGACTTGATCAACAAGTTGAACAAGGAGAAGAAACATTTGCAAGTGAGTTATAAAAACAAGTTTTTAAGTAATTTTTTCAATGCTTATTTAGACTTGAGAATTGTTATTTGTGAAAAGGAACTCGGAGGCAAAACTGGCGAGGAGTTGCAAGGTGCTGAGGACAAAGTGAATCACTTGAACAAGGTAAAACAGAAGTTGGAGCAAACTTTGGATGAGTTGGAGGACTCTTTGGAGCGAGAAAAGAAATTGAAGGCAGACATGGAGAAGACCAAGAGGAAGATCGAAGGGGATTTGAAATTGACACAAGAAGCTGTTGGCGATTTGGAGAGGAACAAGAAAGAGTTGGAGAATGCTATCAGCAGAAAAGACAAGGAGATTCAAACTTTGGCCGGAAAATTGGAAGATGAGCAAGGTCTATTGAGCAAATTACAAAAGCAAGTCAGGGAATTGCAAGTAAGGGTCTAACTGTCTAACAAATGAACATATCTATCAAACAGAACACTATTCGAATAACAACACAAAGTATTCACAATCATAACATTCGTTTTGTTTTGCAATAGGGTCGCATTGAAGAGCTCGAGGAAGAATTGGAAGCCGAGCGTCAAGCCCGTGCTAAAGCTGAGAAACAGAAATCCGATTTGGCTCGAGAAATCGATGAGCTCACTGAACGTTTGGATGAAGCTGGTGGGGCTACTTCAGCTCAAATGGAGCTCAATAAGAAACGAGAAACTGAGTTGGCAAAACTTCGACGGGATTTGGAAGAATCTAACATTCAACAAGAGGCTAGTTTGGCTGCAATCAGAAAGAAACATAATGATGCCACCGCAGAGATGGGCGAACAGATTGACACTTTGAACAAACTTAAAGCCAAGCACGTACTCACTACATTGTTTTAGAACTTTAGATACCGCATATGTATATAGGGAAGCTTTAACAATGTATGTTTTCATATTTAGAGCGGAACGAGATCGAACCCAAATGGGAGGGGAACTGAATGACGTGCGAAGTGGAATGGACCGATTGGCAAATGAGAAAGCCGTTTTTGAAAAACAAAACAAACAATGGCAATCTGAGCTGAATGAGTTGCAAGTGAAGTATGAAGATGCTACAAGGACAATGCATGAAATTGAGCAGGCCAAGAAGAAACTTGGAATTGAGAACAGTGAATTGTCCAGAACTTTGGAAGATGTGGACAGTCAAATTTCTCAGCTTAACAAGCTCAAGGTCTCGTTGGCCACTCAGCTTGATGAAGTCAAACGGTAAATTGAAATCAAAGTCACAAGACTTACCTAAACCTAATAGAATCTTTAATCTTTAACGTTCTAAGAGCGTATACTTAAACATTCTTATGAATATGATGGGCAATTTAGAATTGCTGATGAAGAGGCACGTGAGCGATCAGTATTGTTGGGTAAATTCCGCAATATTGAACACGACCAAGATGGTTTGAGGGAACAATTGGATGAAGAAGCTGCAGGAAAAGCTGATTTGGCTCGACAATTGAGCAAGGCTGCCGCAGAAGCACAGTTGTGGAGGGCGAAATACGAATCTGAGGGAGTTGCTAAAGTTGAAGAGTTGGAAGAGACAAAGTAAATCTATAACACAGTAGGATAATATTATGTCTAAATTTTTTGAATACACAACATATTAACAACTTCTTTTCTTAATAGACGTAAATTGCAATGCCGATTGACCGAGGCTGAAGAAACGATTGAATCTCTCAACACTCGTGTTATTGCTTTGGATAAAACTAAGCAGAAATTGTCAACTGAACTCGAAGATATGCAACTGGAAGTTGAGCGCAATCGCTCACTGGAGAATCAAATGTTGAAAAGACAAAAGAATTTCGACAAAATTGTTCAAGAACTTAAGTCCAAGGCGGATGATCTACATCATGAATTGGATGGATCTCAGAAGGAATGCAGAAACTACTCTACTGAACTTTTCAGGTAAGTATTGTCAGAAAATATTGCAAGGCTTGCACGCCATCTAACGCTAGTATACAGCCAAAAAAGGTTCAAATCAAATTCTCCTGTAATGTCGGGATGTGCGCCAAATAAAGGTGCACACTATTACTTACCAAACACTTTAAACTCGTTACAGGTTGAAATCCATCTACGAAGAATCTGCTGAGCAACTAGACTCGGTTCGTCGCGAAAACAAAGCTTTGGGAGATGAGATCAAAGACCTCATGGACCAAATCGGAGAAGGCGGTCGCCACATCCACGAACTGGAAAAAGCTCGTCGTCGCCTGGAGCAAGAGAAGGAAGAATTGCAAGCCGCTCTGGAAGAAGCTGAATCTGCTTTGGAACAAGAAGAGGCTAAAGTTCTCCGTGGTCAATTGGAATTGACCACTGTCCGTCAAGAAATCGACAGGCGTCTGCAAGAGAAAGATGATGAGTTTGCCAACTCCAAGAAGACTCATCAACGCGCTCTGGACCATATGCAAGCCAGTTTGGAAGCCGAAGCCAAGGGTAAGGCTGAAGCTTTAAGGATGAAGAAGAAATTGGAATCTGACATCAATGAGCTGGAACTTGCTTTGGATGGAGCCAACAAAGCCAACAATGAAGCCCAAAAGAACATCAAGAGGTACCAAACCCAACTCAAGGAATTGCAACAGGGCTTGGAAGAAGAGCAACGGGCACGTGACAGTGTTCGTGAAGCGCTTTCCAATGCTGAGCGTCGGGGCAATGCTTTGGCCATGGAGTTGGACGAAAGCCGAACATTGTTGGAAACAGCAGACAAAGCCAGAAGAAATGCTGAGCATGAGTTGGGAGAAGCTAATGATGGTATTAACGATTTAGGAGCTCAAATGCAATCTTTGAGTGTGGCAAAGAGGAAGTTGGAATCTGAGATTCAGACTCTCCATGTATGTTGGGATGCACTGATTTACCGCTTAACTGCATTGTAATTGATTTAACAAATGGCTATAATATTGATGTATTGTTTTTAGAGCGATCTGGAAGAGATTGTAAATGAGGCCCGCAGTAGCGAAGAGAAAGCACGTAAAGCCATGTTGGATGCTGCTAGGCTTGCTGATGAACTCCGCGCCGAACAAGAGAATACCCTGGCAGAAGAGAAAGGCAGGAAATCATTGGGTAGGCAGAAGAATGTCATTTGTATACTGTATAAATAATATTTGAAACATTTTTATGAAATTTTTATACAGAGATCCAAATGCGTGACCTTCAAGGCCGCCTGGATGAAGCTGAAGCCGCAGCCCTAAAAGGTGGAAAGAAAACTATTGCCAAATTGGAAGAACGCATTCGGTCCCTGGAAGGGGAACTTGATGGTGAACAACGCAGACATGCTGAAGCCCAAAAGAACTTGCGCAGAAATGAGCGGCGTATCAAAGAACTCAGTTTCCAGGCAGAAGAAGATAGAAAGAACCACTCCAGGTACAGTATTAACCCCGGATTGAATATTTATCTTCTGGTAACAAGAGAAATGGAAATGTGTATGAATTAATATCTTATTTTCTAGGATCCAAGATTTGGTTGACAACTTCCAAAACAAAATCAAAGGATTCAAAAGGCAGATAGAAGAAGCGGTAAGTCATGTGAAAAGTTCACTTTTAAGATTCCAAACACAAGAAATGCTTATACTAACCACTTTTATACAACCTTTTTGCAGGAGGAGATAGCCGCATTAAACTTGGCCAAATTCCGGCAAGCCCAAGCGCAATTGGAGGATGCTGAACAAAGAAGTGACATGTGTGAACAAGCTTTGAGCAAGATGCGTGCCCAAGGAAGAGCTACCTCTGTCATGCGACCAGAATAATTTTACTTTCCTTTTGATTGATTTCACCCAATGTTTTTTCAGGGAATCACCTTATGTGCATTCCTATGTGCCACTTGTGGCGTGTCCTTGTATAATTCATAGTAAGTAGGTTAGTAAAATGCAAATAAATTGGCTGTTGCTAATTGGATCCCCCGTCTATTTATTGTAGTAACAAGTTGTTCATTGCCCTTTATGGCACTCATGGTTTACAGATTGATGCGTAAGCTGTGTGAATTAAGGCATTTCACATGACTCTCGTCAATTTTACGAAGTCTCTAAAATAAACTATCGTACATTCAATATTCACAACATTATGAAAACAAAAACGCAAAAAATTCACAAAAAATTCATCTCCACTAGTCATTGGAATGAATTTTGTTTGAATCTAATGCAAACTCTACTAAACAAATACAACTCTTCAACTAGCATCATGAATTTTAAATATTCGACTCTCTATTTGAAGTAACTTTTGTTAAGACTTTCTTGGGCAATTTGTTGATATCACATTTTGAGCCCATTCTGATACACCAGTATTCCTTCATTCCTTGTGGAAATTTGCAACTAACTGATATGTGCAAGTACATTTTTGTGCCGGTGTAGCCCTAATTCAGACAAAAGAATGGATTGTGCTACAACTATGCAATCTAAAAATACACATCTGAAGAGCCAATGAAGTCTTGACATGGGAATCCATTTATGGAGAGGAGAAACACAATGCCGTTTTATTTTAGAACTTCAGTAGAACATCAAGATTGACTTCTCTCATTTCCTGCATTTGAGAGCTAGCAACAGTGCTATTATAAAACGCATATGAAATGCACATCTGGTGGAACAATTATACTTGCTCAGCTTACCATGTCTCGTCTAATTTCTCCGTACTAATCTGCAATTATATTTTCCAATGCTATGCACAAATGCACACACATGTACTGTAGACCGGATTTCGTCTTCCCAATGCATATTCCCCGAAAAGCTGAAATAGAATACCGCATGCCGGGCATGCCCCAAAATCTCAATAAGAAAGCCAGCATAGAGAAGTATATACAGCAGGCAATTACGGTTTAATATCAAACGGGTTAAATTCTTGGCAAGATCTCAAATTAAATTGGAATGAAAATCCTGGTCACAGATTTGTCCCCAGTTCACTGTGTTCCTCTATACAGGAAACACAGCTAGGCGAGCGTGTTTCTTTAATTTTTGTTCTCCATTTTCTGTTTTACCAAAAAAGGTAAGGGATATTTGTTTTCCTACACTTTTATGTTACAAATTTCTGCTTTCTCAAAAAAGCGTGCAATATTGTCTACTTGAAGTCATATCATAAAACATTTTATAAAAACTAACAACTTTTCCCTCAAAAAAAATTTCCACTTTTTCAGCCACAGGATGGTTATTGAGAAGAAATTCGCTCCCGGTGAGGAGCCCGACCCGTCCGAGTTCTTGTTTGTGTCCACTGAACTTCGATTGAAGTTCCAAAGCAAACCGTATGACGGTAAAACCGCTTGCTGGGTGCCAGATGAAGCTGATGGGTTTGCCCAGGGTGAGATCAAGGGCACAAAGGGGGATATGGTGACCGTTTTCGTGAAGAATGAGGTACAAGCCCGATTTTCAACCAATAATGTATTTATGATAAATATTAAGAAGATAGGTGATGGAAATATTTTGTTTTGTTAACTATAGGAAAAACAATTCAAGAAAGATCAGGTGGGTCAAGTGAATCCTCCCAAATACGAGATGACAGAAGACATGTCCAACTTGACATATTTGAATGACGCCTCCGTGTTGAATAACTTGAAACAACGATACTACAATAAGCTGATTTACGTAAGTAAATTGAAAGAATGAAAACACAAAAAAAAGATACTTTAGTTACTATATTGCTAACTTGAATTACAGACATACAGTGGTCTTTTCTGCATCGCTATCAATCCTTACAAGCGTTTCCCAATTTACACTGTAAGGGCCATGAAGATCTATTACAATAAGCGTAGGAATGAAGCTCCACCACATATTTTCGCCATTGCTGAAGGAGCATACCAAAACATGGTTAATGGTGAGTGAAAGCAAAAAAATATGTCTTTTATACACCACATCATATATCTATATCTAATACCGCAAAAAATCCCAGTCTTTTTAAATGGAGCAAAAAAATCTTTAAATTGGCTTTGTTCCAAAACGTATCCCTACAGCAGCTAAATACACTATGTTATAAGTTCAAATTGAAAATTAATTATGATTGTTCTTATCCCTTATAGACCGAGAAAATCAGTCCATTCTTATTACGTAAGTTTAGAATGATTTAGAAAGTTTAAATAATACGATTTTAACTGAAATCAAAATAAATGCATTACTTGCAGTGGAGAATCTGGTGCTGGAAAGACAGAGAACACGAAAAAAGTTATTGCCTACTTCGCCTCCGTCGGCGCAACCAGCAAATCTATGGAGAAGAAGGTACTTCCGAAAAACAATATGCAGTGTAATGGTGCAGAAAAATTTAAAATCCCAACAAAATTGTCCTTAATCTCGAATTTGCTTAATTTTCAGATCTCACTTGAAGATCAAATCATTCAGACCAATCCCGTACTAGAGTCTTTCGGAAATGCCAAAACAACCAGGAATGACAACTCTTCCCGTTTCGTACGTAATATTAAGCATAGCTAATAAGTAAAAAAACGATCAGTTTTTTAACTCAGAACTTTTGATGTAACAGGGAAAATTCATTCGAATTCATTTCGGTCCAACTGGAAAATTGGCCGGTGCTGATATTGAGAGCTGTAAGTTCTTTTGTGAAAACCTCATATTAAACATACATAAATTAAATCCCTGATGCATGGATGGACACTAAAGATTTCCCAATGTCATTTTCAGACTTGCTTGAGAAAGCTCGTGTCATCTCTCAAATGCCATTGGAGCGTTGCTACCATATTTTCTACCAGATCATTTCTGGTGCTGTGCCTGGAATGCGAGGCAAGTTATCCAACTTGACCATATAAAACATTAAAGCCCAAATCACTACCACGAACTAACTAATGTTTATGTTTTTTACTACAGAGGACTTGCTCTTGACTACCAATGTAAAAGATTACCATTTCGTATCCCAAGGAAAAATCACCATCAACGGTGTAGATGATGCTGAAGAAATGTTGGCCACTCATGTATGCGCAAGCATAACATAAAACGAAAATAAAATAGTTTTCAACTCACACTTCAATATCTAATCATTTGTATTGTACATTAAAGGAAGCTTTCGATATTTTGAGCTTTGACCAAGTGGAGCGTTTGGACATTTACAAAATCACTGCAGCTTGCATGCACATTGGTGAGCTCAAGTTCAAACAAAAGGGACGAGAAGAGCAAGCTGAAGCTGATGGCATGGAGGTAAGCATTTCGATGTTAATTTCGCTCACCTTGTAAAATTGAGTAATTTACACAAATAATCTAATGATTTTCTTTTCACAGGCTGGTATCAACTGCGGAAAATTGTTGGGAGTCAGTGGCGAGCAAATGTACGCCAATATTTGCAAACCCAAAATCAAAACTGGTAACGAGTTTGTCACCAAGGGTATGAATGTAGTCCAATGTGGTTACACTTTGGGCGCTATGGCTAAGAACATGTACGATCGTCTGTTCAAACATCTTGTGCTTCGTTGTAACGAGACTTTGGACACTAAACAGAAAAGAGCCAGTTTCGGTGGTGTATTGGATATTGCTGGTTTTGAGATTTTCGACGTAAGCATGTGGGGGATTAAAATATTTTTCAATACTGAAGTAATTGGAGTTTTAAAATATTTTTTTTCTGGCAAATAGGAAAACGGTTTCGATCAGCTTTGCATCAACTTTACGAATGAAAAGTTGCAACAATTCTTCAACCATCACATGTTTGTCTTGGAACAAGAGGAATATAAAAAGGAAGGTTTGGATTGGATCTT
>Ga0210040_10002340_pt1 | contig 26859 bp, 33 predicted proteins | sample CryGeyCG12114_NA_FD_185462 | JGI IMG/M metagenome (GOLD analysis project Ga0210040, IMG submission 185462) | Groundwater microbial communities from aquifer - Crystal Geyser CG19_WC_8/21/14_NA (SPAdes) (version 2) | ecosystem: Environmental > Aquatic > Deep subsurface > Groundwater | place: USA... | reverse complement strand
GGGCACGCGCGCTTCATCGGCAACATGCTGGCCGGACTCGGCCCGGCGCCGGCGGTGATGGTGGTCGTCGCGGCCGACGAGGGCTGGCGGCGGCAGTCGGGGGAGCACCTCGCGGCGGTCGACGCGCTGGGCCTGACCGCCGGCGTGCTCGCCGTGACCCGCAGCGACCTGGCCGACCCCGGTCCGGCGACGGCGGAGGCGCTCGAGCACCTGCGGGGCTCGAGCCTGCACGACGTCGAGGCCGTGGCGGTGTCCGGCGCGACCGGGGCCGGGCTGGACGAGCTGCGGGCGGCCCTCGGCCGGCTCGTCGAGCGGCTGCCCGCACCGCGGCCCGAGGCGCCGGTGCGGCTGTGGGTCGACCGGTCGTTCACGGTGCGCGGCAGCGGCACGGTCGTCACCGGGACGCTGGCTGCGGGCGTGCTGCGCACCGGCGACGAGCTGCAGCTCGGCGACCGCACGGTGCGGGTGCGGGGGCTGCAGAGCCTGGGCCGGTCCTACGACGAGGTCGCCGCCGTCGCCCGCGTCGCGGTGAACCTGCGCGGGGTGGAGCGGTCGGAGGTCGGCCGGGGTGACGCGCTGCTCGCGCCCGGGGCGTGGCTCGCCACTGCCGGCATCGACGTCAGGCTGTCGGTGGACCCCCGGACGCTCCCGGCCGAGCTGCTCCTGCACGTCGGCTCGACGGCGGTGGCGGCACGGGTGCGGCCCCTCGGCGGTGACACCGCCCGGCTGCAGCTGCACCGTGCGCTCCCGCTGCGGGCCGGTGACCGGGCGCTGCTGCGCGACCCGGGTGCCCAGACCGTCGCCTCCGGCGTGCTCGTGCTCGACGCCGACCCGCCGGCGCTGCGCCGGCGCGGTGCCGCCGCGGTCCGCGCGGCCGACCTGGTGTCGGTGGGCGGCGTGCCCGACCTCGGCGCGGAGGTGGCCCGACGCGGCGCCGTGCGCCGGGCCGACCTGGCCGCGCTCGGGGTGCCCCTCGACGACCTGTCCGGCGTGCTGGCGCAGGGGGAGTGGCTCGTCGACCTCGCGCGGTGGCAGGCGTGGTCGGCCGCGCTCGGCGCGGCCGTCGACGCGCACGCCGCGGCGGCGCCGCTCGACGGCGGGCTCCCCGCCGAGGCGGCGCGTCAGGCGGTCGGCCTGCCCGACCTGCGGCTGCTCGCGCCGCTCGTCAGCGCCGCCGGGCTGGCCGCAGCCGCCGGTCGCGTCCGCCGTCCCGGGACGGCGGTCGACCTCGGGCCGGCCGAGGGCGCCGTCGCGTCGCTGGAGGAGCGGCTGCGGGCCGACCCGTTCGCCGCGCCGGAGGGCCCCGACCTGGCCGGCCTGCGGCTCGGGCCCCGTGAGCTGGCCGCCGCCGAGCGCGCCGGCCGGCTGCTGCGCCTGCCCGACGAGGTGGTCCTGCTGCCCGACGGCCCGGCGCGGGCGATGCGGGTGCTGGCCGGGCTCGATCAGCCCTTCACGCTCAGCCAGGCGCGGCAGGCCCTCGGGACGACGCGGCGGGTGGCCGTACCGCTGCTCGAGCACCTCGACCGCCGCGGCTGGACGCGGCGGATCGACGGATCGCTGCGCGAGGTCAGGAGATAGGTTCGCGGTCCCCCGACCTGGAGGTCCGCCGTGCCGCAGGAAGTCCGTGCCGTCGTCGCCCTCGCGAAGGGGGAGCCGGTGTCCGTCCAGACGATCGTCGTGCCCGACCCGGGGCCGTCCGAGGTCGTCGTGCGGGTCGAGACGTGCGGGGTCTGCCACACCGACCTGCACTACCGGGAGGGCGGCATCAGCGACGAGTTCCCGTTCCTGCTCGGTCACGAGGCGGCGGGGCGGGTGGAGACCGTCGGCGACGCGGTGACCACGGTCGCGCCGGGCGACCGCGTGGTGCTGGCCTGGCGGGCGCCGTGCGGCACCTGCCGGGCGTGCCTGCGCGGCCGGCCCTGGTACTGCTTCGACAGCCGTCACTCGGGCTCGCCGATGACGCTGCAGGACGGCACGCCGCTGTCGCCGGCGCTGGGTCTGGGCGCCTTCGCGGAGAAGACGCTGGTCGGCGAGGGCGCGTGCGTGAAGGTCGACGAGCGCGCCGACCCGGCCGCCGCCGGCCTGCTCGGCTGCGGGGTGATGGCCGGCTGGGGCGCTGCGGTCAACACGGCGCCGGTGCGGCAGGGCGACACCGTCGCGGTGCTCGGCTGCGGCGGTGTCGGTGACGCGGCCATCGCCGGAGCGGTCTACGCCGGAGCGCGGCAGGTCATCGCCGTCGACCTCGACGACCGCAAGCTGGAGTGGGCGCGCGGGTTCGGCGCGACCGACGTCGTGAACGCCGGGGCGGGCGACGTGGTCGAGGCGCTGCGCTCGCTGACCGGCGGGTTCGGCCCCGACGTCGTGATCGACGCCGTCGGGCGGCCGGAGACCTACCGGCAGGCGTTCGACGCCCGCGACCTCGCCGGGACGGTGGTGCTCGTCGGTGTGCCGACCCCGTCGATGCAGCTGGAGATGCCGCTGATCGAGTTCTTCGGCCACGGCGGCGCGCTCAAGTCGTCGTGGTACGGCGACTGCCTGCCCTCGCGCGACTTCCCGCTGCTCATCGACCTGTTCCTGCAGGGACGGTTCGCGCTCGACGCGTTCGTGACCGAGCGGATCGGGCTCGACGACGTCGAGGAGGCGTTCTCCCGGATGGAGCGCGGCGAGGTCCTGCGCTCGGTGGTCGTGCTGTGACGGCCAGGGTCGAGCACCTCGTGACGTCCGGGACGTTCAGCCTCGACGGGCAGAGCTTCGACGTCGACAACAACGTCTGGCTGCTCGGCGACGACGACGAGGTGCTCGTCATCGACGCGCCGCACGACCCGGACGCCATCGAGGCGGCGGTCGGCGACCGGACGGTCGTGGCGATCGCCTGCACGCACGGGCACGACGACCACGTCCGGTGCGCGCCCGAGCTGGCCGAGCGGCTGTCGACGTCGGTGCTGCTGCACCCCGACGACCGGGTGCTCTGGGACCTGGTGCACGCCCGCCACGAGCCCGACGGCCCGCTGCGCGACCGCCAGGTGCTGGAGGTGGCCGGCACCCGCGTCGAGGTGCTGCACACCCCGGGCCACGCGCCCGGCGCGGTCTGCTTCTCGGTGCCCGACCTCGGCGTCGTCTTCTCCGGCGACACGCTGTTCTCCGGCGGCCCCGGGGCGACCGGACGGTCGTACTCGTCGTACCCGACGATCCTCGACTCGATCCGGACGCGGCTGTTCGCGCTGCCGCCCGAGACCCGGGTGCTCACCGGGCACGGGCCCGAGACCACCGTCGCGGCCGAGGCGCCGTCGTACGACGAGTGGGTGAAGCAGCTCGACAGCTGAGCGGCGCCGATCGGCATGGTCACGTCGCGACACGCCGGCGCGTCGCCGGTGATCATGCCAGCGGCGCGGAAGGCTGAGACCGAGCCAGCTAGGTTGCCAGCCTGACTAGGTGGCCGTACTGTCGAGCCATGGACGAGGAGCGCTGGCCCACGGAGTGGCTCCGTGGCGTGCTCGAGCTGTGTGTCCTGGCCGTCGTCGCCGAAGGGGAGACCTACGGCTACGCCGTGATCGCCAGCCTCCGTGAGGCGGGTCTGGGCACGGTGAAGGGCGGCACGCTCTACCCGGTGCTCGCCCGCCTCGAGGTGGAGGGGCTGCTCGCGTCGTCCTGGCGCGACGGCGACAGCGGGCCTGGCCGGAAGTACTACGCCGCGACGCACCTCGGGCGTCAGGCGCTGCAGGACCGCACGGACAGCTGGCGGACCTTCACCTCGCGGGCCGGTGGCCTGCTCGAGCCTCGGACGGCGGACGCATGACGACCTCGATCGACACCTACCGCAACGACCTGCTCCTGGCCCTGCGCCTGCGCGACGTCCCCGGTCCCCGGATCGCGGAGGTCCTCGCCGAGGTGGAGAGCCACGCGAGCGACACCGGCGAGGACCCGCGGGAGAGCTTCGGTGCGCCTCGCGTCTACGCCGAGCAGGTCGCCTCGGCGCTCGGGCTCGCCGGCCGGGCCGGCGTGCACGGCTGGCTGCTCGCGCTCACGGGTGAGCCGGGGCTGCTGGGCCTGCTGTCGCTGCTCGGCGGATGGCTGCTCCCGCAGGGCCTGTTCCACCTCGGCGCGGGGACGACCGGGCCGGCCGGTGTCCCCGCGCTCGGCATGGTCGCGCTCGGCGCGCTGCTGTGGGCCTGGGTCTACCGGCGCCTGTCCCGGCAGCTGCGAGAGGCGCCGGACCGGGTGTGGGACCCGCGCACGGGGGCGGACATGGCGCCGCCCGTGCCGCGCTGGGCGACGGCCGTGATGGTCGGCGTGCCGGCGTTCGGCCTCGTCGCCTGCTACGCCCTGGGCCTCGGGGCGCGCTGAGCGGCTGCCGCGGCCCGGCGCGCCGCCCGGACGCCGTCGCCGCGGTGCACACGTCGTCACACGGGCGTGACCGTCGGGACACGACCGCGCCACGCCGGTCCGGCACGCTCGTCACGTGCCCCTCCCGATCCCCGCGCCGGTCGTCGCATGAGCGTCTTCCGCCTCATCTGCCCGTACGCCCGGCTGCCGGTCGAGCGGGGGGTCGCCGCGCTCGTCGACGGCGCGCAGGTGGCCGTGTTCCGCACGCCCGACGGAGCGCTGCACGCCGTGTCCGACGCCGGCCCGTCCGCCCGCGCCGTGCTGCTGTCACGGGGGACCGTCGGCAGCCGCGACGACCGGCCGACGGTGGCGAGCCCGGGGGACTCGCAGGTGTACGACCTGGCGACGGGCGTCTGCCTCGACGACCCGGCGGTGCGCCTGTCGGTCCACCGGGTGCGGGTGCGCGACGGGCTCGTGGAGGTCGCGGTCGAGGCCGCTCTCAGCGCCTGACCCGGCCGCCGCGCCCGTCGCCGTGTCAGCCGCCGTCGGGCCCGGGCAGGGCGATACGGGCCCACACCCACTTGCCCCGGTCGTCGGTCGCGGCGCCCCAGTGGGTGCTGAGCTGCTTGACCAGGCGCAGGCCGAGCCCCTTCTCGCTCACGCCGGGGCGGTACGGCAGCATCCGCGGCAGGCCGGGCCCGTCGTCCCACACGCGCACCAGCAGGTTGCCGGCACCACGCTCGAGCGCCAGCACGACGGGCCCGCTCGCGCAGGCTGCGGCGTTGGCGACCAGCTCGCTGGCGACGTCGACGGCTGCGTTGCGCACCGAGGTCGGCACCGACCAGCGGTCGCAGGTCTGGACGGTGAAGACCCGGGCCCTGGCGGAGGAGGTGCGGTCCGCCGCGAACTCGGTGCGGCGGACCAGCGCGACCGCCGACTCGTCCGGCTCCTCGGCCTCGGCGCCGACCTCCGGCTCGGCCCGCAGCCGCGCCAGCGCCTCGCGCGCGCGGTCCACGCTGGTCCGCGCCAGGTCGTACGCCGGGTCGGGCGCCCGGTCACCGGTGGCATCGCGGCGCGACAGGGCAGCCGCGGCGAGCTCGAGCTGCAGGTCCAGCTCGCGCAGCAGGCGGCTCGCGGTCGGCCGTACGGGTCTGGCGTCCTCGTCCACGACGGCTCCTCGGGTGCGACAGGCCGGTCCGCTGTCCGAGCGCCGCCTGCCGGAGCGGCACAGGGCCAGTGCCCCCGACCCGGTGTCCGAACCGGTCAGCGGGCACGCGGCGCCGTAGCATGAGCCCATGCGGGCACCACTGGTCGACGGCTTCGGCCGGGTGCACACCGACCTGCGCCTGTCGCTGACCGACCGCTGCAACCTGCGCTGCACCTACTGCATGCCGGCCGAGGGCCTGGACTGGCTGCCCAAGCCGCAGCTGCTCACCGACGACGAGCTCGTCCGGCTCGTCGGCGTCTTCGCCTCGATGGGCGTGCGCACCGTCCGGCTCACCGGCGGCGAGCCGCTGCTGCGCCGGGGGCTGCCCGGCCTCGTCGAGCGGCTCTCGGGCCTGGACCTCGCGCTGTCGCTGACGACCAACGGCGTCGGCCTCGAGCGGCAGGCGCAGGCCCTGCGCGACGCCGGGCTGCGCCGGGTCAACGTCAGCCTCGACACGCTGCGGCCCGAGCGCTTCCTCGAGCTGACCCTGCGCGACCGGCACGCCGACGTCCTGCGCGGCCTGGCCGCGGCCAAGACCGCCGGGCTCGAGCCGGTCAAGGTCAACACGGTGCTCATGCGGGGGGTCAACGACGACGAGGCACCCGACCTGCTCGACTGGGCCCTCGAGCACGGCTACGCCCTGCGCTTCATCGAGCAGATGCCGCTCGACCCGCAGCACGGCTGGGACCGCGGCACGATGGTCGACGCCGACGAGATCCTCGCCGTGCTGAGCCGCACCCACCGCCTCACGCCGGTCGAGGTGCGCGGCAGCGCGCCGGCCGAGCAGTTCCTCGTCGACGGCGGTCCGCAGACCGTCGGCGTCGTCGGCTCGGTGAGCCGGCCGTTCTGCGGCGCCTGCGACCGGCTGCGGCTGACCGCCGACGGCCAGGTCCGCAACTGCCTGTTCGCGCGCGACGAGTCCGACCTGCGGGCGCCGCTGCGCGAGGGAGCCTCCGACGACGAGCTCGCCGAGCGGCTGCGGGCCGCGGTCGCCGGCAAGAAGAAGGGCCACGGGATCGGCGATCCCGGGTTCGTGCAGCCCGACCGGCCGATGAGCGCCATCGGCGGCTGAGCCGCAGCCCTTGCCACTGCCCCGCCCGAACCGTTCGTGCAGGGGTCAGGCGAGGCGGGCCTCGAGCCCGGCCCGCACGCCGGGCCACTCGGCCGTGAGGATCGAGAAGTACGCGCTGTCGCGCACCGAGCCGTCGGCGCGCAGGCGGTGGTGGCGCAGCGTGCCGTCGTACCGCGCACCGAGCCGCTCGACGGCCCGGAAGGACCGGGAGTTGCGCGCATCGAGCTTGAGGCTCACCCGCTGGGCGGCCAGCTCGTCGAAGGCGTGCCCGAGCAGCAGCAGCTTGCAGGCCGGGTTGACGTGGGTCGCCCAGACCTCGCGGGCGTACCAGGTCCAGCCGATCTCGAGTCCGTGGACCGCGAGGTCGACGTCGAGGTAGGACGTCGAGCCGACCGCGCGGCCGTCCACGACGACGGCCCAGGCCACCCGGTCGGGGTCCGCGTCCGCCGCGTCGACGACCGCCGTCATCGCGGCGGCGTCCTGCGGCTGCGGCACGCTGAGGAAGCGCCACACGTCGGCGTCCTGCGCGACGGGCAGCAGGTCGGGCACGTGCGCGCGGGCGAGCGGCTCGAGCCGGACGCCGGAGCCCTCGAGGACGACCGGCTCAGGCGCTCGCATACCGGCTGATCACCTGGTCGCCGAAGCGCGCCATCTCCTCGCGCTGCGGGCTGAACTGCAGCAGCATGAGGTCGACGCCGGCGGCCTCGTACTCCCGGATGCGCGCCGTCACCTGCTCGGGCGTGCCGACCAGGCCCGCCCGCAGACCGCGGTTCGACACCGAGTACTCCTCGAGCGAGACCTGCGACTCCAGCTGGCTGCCGGCCACGAAGTCCTGGTACGACGCGTAGGCCGCTGGAGAGCTCTGCACGTCGAGGATCCGGGCGAGCTCGGCCTGCGCCTGCTCCTCGGTGTCGCGGACGATGACGTAGCCGCTGACGCCGTAGGAGAAGTCCTGCTCGGAGCGGGCGTCCATGTCAGCGATCTTGGCCGCGATGACCTCGGGGGCGTCGCCGTGCATGACGTACGCCCCGCCGTGCCGGCCGATGACCTCCTTGGCCTTGGGCGACTCCCCGCCCATGTAGACGGTCGGCAGCGCCGAGGGCTTGGGCTCCAGCACGCAGCCCTGCAGGTCGTACAGCGCACCGGAGTGCGTGACGGTGTCCTCGGTGAGCAGCCGGTGCAGGACGGTCAGCCACTCCTCGGTGCGGGCGTAGCGGGCGTCGTGGACGTCGAACGGCGCGCCGTACTGGCTGGCCTCGTCCTTCCACCAGGAGCTCACGACGTTCAGGCTGATGCGGCCCGGCGCGATGCTGTCGAGCGTCGACAGCGCCTTGGCCGTGAGCGTGGGGGAGTGGTAGTTCGGGCGCACGGCCAGCATCAGCTCGAGCCGCTCGGTGACCGCGGCGACCGCCGGCGCGAGGGTCCAGCAGTCGAGCGAGGGCGCCCGGTGGCCCTTGATGTCGTTGAGGTTCAGCTCGGCGATGAGCGACAGGTCGAAGCCGGCGGCCTCGCTCTCGACGGCGAGGGCCTTGACGTACGACCAGTCGGCCGCCATCCCCTCGTCGTCGACGTTGCGGAGCCAGCCGCCGAAGATGGGCATCCAGTAGCCGAAGCGCATGGCGGAAGGCTAGCCGCGCCCACGGTGTGCGCCGGGTCACCCGCCGGTTGCAGTGGGAGCTGAGTGGGAACTCCTGCAAGCACCCCACTCGACTCCGAAGGAGGCCTCCGTGGCCGACACCGAGAACGCCGTCACCAAGGACATGCTGGTCTCGGAGCTGCAGAACCTGCTCCGCCTGACCGCGTTCGAGCAGACCATCGCCGCCGTCCGCCGCAGCCAGGCCGCCACGACCTCGATCGCCGAGGAGCTGCGGGCCAACTACGGCAAGTCGGTCGAGCGCAGCCGGCTGCTGTCGGACGCCGTGCGCCAGGCCGGCGGCGTGCCGGACGTCGTCGGCTCCGCGCTCAGCAAGGCCGGCGCCTTCCTGCAGACGCAGGTCAACCAGGTGCAGACGCTGCAGGGCGCCCTGCTCGGTGACCTCGCGCTCGAGCACCAGCTCCGCGAGCGCACCCGGTACGCCCGCACGCTCGCCGAGAGCCTGGGCTACTTGCAGCTCATCCCGGTCCTCGAGCGCCTCGACGTCGCCCACACGGCCACCATCGAGTGGCTCGAGGCCCGGCTGACCGAGGTCGGCCGCACCGGCACCTCCGCCCTCGAGGCCACGCCCGTGCAGGCGCTGGTCGGGGCCACGCGCAAGGTCGCCATGCTGCCGTTCGGCGTCTTCGCGGCGACCGTCAACCGCGGCACGAGCCTGCTGCGGCGCAGCGCGTCGACCGCCACGGACGCCGTGACGTCGGCGGCCGGGACCGCCGCCGAGACGGCGCGCGAGGGCGTGCAGACCGCCGCCCGCACGGCCGGCGAGGCTGCCGGGACGGCCGTCGACACCGTGACCGACGCCGCGTCGACCGCTGCCGGTGCCGTCGCCGAGGGCGCCTCGTCGGCGGCCGGCACCGTCGCCGAGGGCGCTCAGAACGCGGCGCAGACCGTGTCGCAGAGCGCCACCGTGACCGCCGACGTCGTCGGCTCGGGCGCCGAGACCGTCGCGCAGGCGACGTCGCAGGTCGCCGAGAGCACCGGCGAGGCCGTCGAGGACGCCGCCCGCGCCACCGGGCAGGCGACGCAGAGCGAGGTCGAGCAGGTCCTCGACGTCACCGACGTCGACGAGGACAAGCCGCCGTTCGCCGGCTACGCCAGCCTGTCGGGCGACAGCGTCATGCGCCACGTCCGCGACAACGACGACGTCGAGCACCTGCGCGAGATCCTCGCGTTCGAGCAGGCCCACAAGAACCGCAAGGGCGTCGTCGGCGCGCTGGACGAGCGCCTCACCGAGCTGGCCGGCGCCTCGGCCTGAGCCTGACCTCGTACGACGCGACCCCGTGGGCACACGCCCGCGGGGTCGCGCGTTGTGCAGGCATGGACGAGAACCGCGCTCGGCGCGTCGCGGAGGCGCTGCGCTCCCACGGGGTCGACGCCTCGCTGAAGAAGGCCGGGGTCTACCAGTTCGGCATCTCCGTGCACCTGCCCGACGGGCGTGAGGCCGTGTGGGACAGCGACGGGACGGCCGGCCTCGAGGCGACGGTCATGGCCGACGGGATGCTCCGCGGGTTCGTGCCGACGATCGAGGGGTCGGAGCACTTCACCGACGAGCAGGTCGTCGACGCCATCTGGCACACCGACTACGACGCACCGATCGGCCGGCGGCGCGAGACGGCGCCGCCGAGCGCACCGCCGCTGCCGCCGCAGGGCGGCGTGTTCCGGCGCTTCCTCGACGGGTTCCGCTACTGAGCGCTCGGCGGGCCGGTGGGTAGGACGACGTCATGAGCGAGCAGCCGACCGACGCCCCGACCGACGACGAGCCGCTGGCCGACGTGCCGCCGGTCGCGGGCGGCACCGACGACAGCCCGCCGGCTCAGGGGGAGGGCGAGGACGACAGCTGGTGAGCCGCAGGTCCGGCGGTGCCCGCCGCGCCGTCCGTCAGCAGGCGCAGCGGTAGCCGAGCCCGCCCGTCAGCTCGCTCCACAGCACGTCGTACGCCGGCTCGGGGTCGTCCGGGTCGTGCACCGCGTCGACGAGGTCGGACGGCCGGCCGGCCAGCAGCGCCGTCCACTCCGCCTTGGTCACCTGCTCCTCGGGCACGGTCGCGGCGCCCGCGCGCACGAGCGGCACGTAGTCGCGCAGGAACGTCCACCGCACGCCGTCGCGCTGCGGTCCGCTGTCGTACGCCTCGCCGACCGCGTCGCGGTAGGCCAGCAGCGGCAGGTCCACGCCGGCGGCGACCGGCAGGCCGATCCACTTCCACGCGCGCGTGTTGACGTCGAGCAGCAGCCGCCGGCCGGTCGCGGCGTCCTCGACGAACTCGATCTCGCTGATGCCGGAGTAGCCGAGCTCCTGCAGCACGCGGACGCCGGCCTCGGCGATCGCCGGGTCCCAGCGCGCGTCGGCCAGGCACGACGTCCCGAAGTCGGGCGGCCACTGCTCCAGCTTGCGCCCGGTGAACACGCCGCGGGGCGTGCCGTCCGGCGACACGTACGACGCCACCGACCAGAACCCGCCCGGCCGCGTCTCCACCCACTCCTGCGCGACGAGCGTCAGCCCGACGGCGGCCGCCTCGCCGCAGCGCGCGACGAACGCCTCGGCGTCCTGCACCACGAACACCTTGGCGCGGAAGGCGGTGTAGAAGCCGCGGCTGTCGTCGGGCTTGAGCACGCACGGGTACGGCACGAGCGCCGCCACCTGCTCGGGCGGCTGCTCGTCGAGGTACCAGGTGCGGGGGATCGCGACGCCGAGCGCCTCGCACGCCCGGTACAGCGAGGTCTTCGCCAGCGCCCGCTGCACGACGTCGTACGCCGCGCAGCTGTAGCGGTAGTGCTCCTCGAGGCGCGGCCGGTGCCGGGCCAGCGCGAGGACCCAGTCGTCGTTGGTCGGCACGAGCACCGGCCGCTCGGCGAAGGACGGGCCGAGGGCGGCGAGGTGGTCGGCGAGGGCGCGACCGTCGTCGACGGTGGGCCCCGGCACCAGCCCGAGGCCGGCGAGGTGGCGGGAGGACTGCCCGAGCCCGCCGCGCTCGTCGTCGAGCCCGACCACCGGCACGCCGGCGCGTCCGAGCGAGCGGGCGACGGCCAGGCCGGTGATGTGCGTGTTCATCACCAGCGCGGCGGGCGGGGAGGCGGGCAGGCCCTCCGCGAGGACCTGCTGACCGGCGAGGGCGAGCACCCGGAGACCCTACGTGCGGTGCGGTCGCCCGCCGGGTGAGACTGCAGCCATGGCTCGACTCGCCCGCCGCTCCCGGCGCCTGCCCCCGCCCGTCCCGCCGCTGCCGCTGCCGCCCGGCCGCGTCGTGCTCGTCCCGGGGCGGGGGGAGTTCTTCCTGCGCGACAGCGGCGGCGACGGGCCGCCGGTGCTGCTGGTGCACGGGTGGATGTTCCCCAGCGACCTGAACTGGCTGCCGTCCTACCGCCCGCTGCGCGACGCCGGCTACCGCGTGCTCGCGATGGACCTGCGCGGTCACGGGCGCGGCCTGCGCACGGGCGACCCGTTCCGGCTGACCGACTGCGCCGACGACGCCGCCGCGGTCCTCGAGCAGCTCGGCGTCCCGCCGGTCCTGGCGGTCGGCTACTCGATGGGCGGCCCGGTCACCTCGCTGCTCGCCCGTCGGCACCCGGACCGGGTCGCCGGCTTCGTGCTGTGCGCCACCGCGCTCGACTGGAGCGACGCCCGGCAGAAGCTGTTCTGGCGGACGATGGGCGGCCTGCGGCTGCTGCTCGGGCTGTTCCCGAGGGGCGTGTGGACGGCCGGCATGCGCCTGGCGGGCGCGCCGTCGCGGGAGAGCAACTGGGTGGCCTCCGAGCTGTCGCGCGGCAGCGCGCGCGACGTCGCCGAGGCCGGGCGCGAGCTCGGACGCTTCGACAGCACCGGCTGGGCCGGTGAGCTCGGGCAGCCCCGGGCGGTCGTGCTGACGTCCCGCGACCGTCTCGTGCCGCCGCGCAAGCAGCGGGCGCTCGCGGCTGCGCTGCAGGTGTCGCCGCTCGTGATCGACGCCGACCACGACGCCTGCTCGGTGGACGCGGATCGCTTCGTCGCGCTGCTGCTGCGGGCGCTCGGCGGCCTGCGGACGGCGGCCCGGCAGACGGCCTGAGCGTCGGCTTCGCGGGGGGCCGCCCGGCCGACAGCTCGACAGGCTGCTGCGGCCGCCGCTCGGCATGATCACGCCCGACACGCCGGCGTGTCGCGACGTGACCATGCCACCGGCGGGCCCGTGCCGGCGACCTCAGCAGGCCGCGACGCCGATCAGGCCGTCGCGGGTGACCAGCTCGGCGAGCGCCGGCTCGTCGAGGCCGTCCGTGCCGGCGGGCCGGGCCGGCAGCACGAGGTAGCGCGTCTCGGCGCTCGCGTCCCAGACGGTGATGTCGACCGCGTCGTCGAGCTCGAGCCCGAGCTCGCGCAGCACCGCCCGGGGGTCGCGGACGACCCGCGAGCGGTAGGCCTCGCTCTTGTACCAGGTGGGCGACGGGCCGAGCAGGGCGATGGGGTAGCAGGAGCACAGCGTGCAGACGACGACGTTGTGCGCGTCGGCGGTGTTCGCGACGACCTGCAGCCGCTGCTCCTGCAGACCGCCGCCCATCGACAGGCCGAGCTCCGGCAGGGCGGCGTTGGCGTCCGCGAGCAGGCGGGTGCGGAAGCCGTCGTCGACCCACGCCCGAGCCACGACGCGCGCACCGCTCGCCGGGCAGGCGCGGGCGAGGAAGGCCTGCAGCGCGCGGTCGAGCTCGACGGGGTCGACCAGGCCGCGCGCCTCCAGCAGCGCCTCGACGCCCCGGACCTGCCGCGCGATCGCGCTGTCGTCGTGGTCGTCGCTCATCCGTCCTCCAGCCGTGACTCCCAGACGTCCACGGTGACGCTGTGGTCGCCGTCGCCGAACAGCTCGCGAGCCGGGAACCGCACCGTGTAGACCGGCTCGGGCTCGGCCGGCAGGCCCTGCGCGCGCAGGTCGGCGAGCGGGTGGCGGCCCTGCGGCTCGACGACGGTCCCGACCGCGCCGCGCGCGTAGCGCGGCAGCCGGCTGTGGTGCGGCGGGTCGACGCGGGACGTCCGCACGCGGTCACCCGGCGCGAAGCGCACGCTCCACCTCCTCGGCCGTCAGCACGCCCTTCTCGACGCACAGCGTGCGCACCGCGCAGAACCACCTCTCGTAGTAGCTCGCCGCGAGGTAGTCCTGCGGCGGCATCCGCTCGACCGCGTCGCGGAACTCGTCGAGGTCGTACACGCCGGCGCCGATCAGCGCCCGGTTCATGGCGAACACGTGCGCCTCCCAGTCGGCGTGGAACGGCGGTTCGGCGTCCTCGCGCTGCACCGGACCGAAGCCCTGCACGCCGCCCACGTCGTTGACCCGGCTCATGCGCCCGGACCCTAGCGGTCGCGGGAGGAGCAGCGGTCGCGTCGGCATCGGGTCGTCCTCGGCGGGGAAGGGCGTGGGCGTGACCGACGGACGCCGTGCACGGCGCGCACCCGCCCCCCTCCGCGCTCGGCGGCCGACGCCCGCCCGCCTCCGTCCTGCGGCGCGCTGATGGCAGCCGGACTGGTCGCGCTGCTGGACGACGTCGCAGCGCTGGCCCGGGTGGCGGCCGCCTCCGTCGACGACGTCGGCCTGGCTGCCGGACGCGCGAGCGCCAAGGCTGCCGGCGTGGTCGTCGACGACACGGCCGTGACGCCGCAGTACGTCCGCGGGCTGGCGGCCGAGCGCGAGCTGCCCATCATCCGTCGCATCGCCGTCGGGTCGATCCGCAACAAGCTGGTGTTCATCCTGCCGGCCGCGCTGCTGCTCAGCCAGTTCCTGCCGTGGTTGCTGACGCCGATCCTGATGTGCGGCGGCGCCTACCTCAGCTACGAGGGCGCGCACAAGATCTGGGAGAAGCTGAGCGGGCACGGCGCGCATGCCGCGCACGACGCCGAGGCGACGATGGTCGACGAGGACCAGGTCGTCTCGGGCGCGGTCCGGACCGACTTCATCCTGTCGGCGGAGATCATGGTGATCGCCCTGAACGAGGTGAGCGACCAGGGCTTCGTGGCCCGCGCGCTCATCCTCGCCGTCGTCGCGGTCTGCATCACGATCCTCGTCTACGGCGTCGTGGGCGTCATCGTGAAGATGGACGACGTCGGCCTGCGCCTCGCGCAGGGCGGGTCGGCCGGCCTGGCACGCCTGGGCCGCGGCATGGTGCGCGGCATGCCGAAGCTGCTCACCGTCATCTCCGTCGTCGGCACCGCGGCGATGCTCTGGGTCGGCGGCCACATCCTGCTCGTCGGTACGGACGACCTCGGCTGGCACACCCTGTACTCGTTCGTGCACCACCTGGAGGAGGCGGCGCACGAGGCTGCCGGAGCCCTGGGCGGGCTCGTCGGCTGGCTCGTCAACACCTTCGCCAGCGCGGTGGTCGGCCTGGCAGTCGGTGCGGTGCTCGTGCTCGTCGTGACGCTGATCGGCCGGGTCCGCGGCACGGGCGAGACGGCGGAGCAGTCCAGCCACTGACCCGGGTCCTCAGGGGTGCAGGCCCGCCAGGCACAGCTCGAGGTGGCGACGCCAGTCCAGCCCCGCGGTCGACGTCGGCGTCTCGCGGATGCCGCGCAGCGCGACGAGCACGCCGAACAGGTCGCCGACGGCGATGCCCTCGCGGCAGGTCCCGTGCCGCTGTGCGTCGGCGATGAGCAGCGCCATCCGCTCGTGCAGCTGTCCGCGCAGCTCCTCCACGGCCGGTGAGCTCCACAGCCGCAGGGCGCAGCCGCGCGGGGTGGCCTGCACCTCCGCGACGGTCCGCACGAAGGCGGCGAGCCCGGTGCCGTCGGGCAGCGCGCGTGCCCGCTCGGCCTCGTCGACGTACACCTGCAGCAGGTCCGACAGCAGCGTCTCGAGCAGGGCCTCTCGGGAGGAGAAGCGGCGGTAGACGGTGCCGACGCCGACCCCGGCCCGGCGCGCCACGTCCTCGAGGCCGGCGCCCAGCCCGTGCTCGTGGAAGACCTCGGCGGCGGCGTCGAGCACCCGCTCGCGGTTGGCGGCAGCGTCGCGGCGCAGCGGGCGGACCGTCACGTCAGCGGGCGGTGTCGCTGACGAGCGTGCCGGAGGCGACGAGCGCGAGCTCGGGGTGGCGCACCTCGTCCTCGAGCTCCTCCGGCTCGGGCTGCGCCGGCACGGGCACGAGCAGCGCGACCAGGGCTGCGACGGCCGAGCAGCCGGCGAGCACCGCGAACCCGTGGGTGTAGCCGGCCTCGACCGGCAGGCCGTCGGCCCGGGCGCCGGCGGTGACGACCGACCCGAGCACCGCACCGCCGATCGCGCCGCCCACGGTGCGGATGTTGGCGTTCATGCCGCTCGCGACCCCGGTCTGCGACCGCGGGACGGCCTCGACGACGAGGTTCGACATGGCGGCGAAGGCGAGGCCGAAGGCGGCGCCACCCAGGCCGGTCGCGGCGAGCACCTGCCAGGTCGAGTCGTGGACGAGCGCGAGCCCCAGCTGCGACACCGCCGACAGCGCCGCACCGGCGACGAGCAGGTGCTTGGAGCCGAACCGCGCGGCGAGCCGGCCGGACAGCAGTCCGGCGGCGAAGGTGGCGAGGGACTGGGGGAGCAGCAGCAGCCCCGACACGGTGACGGAGGCGCCGAAGCCGTACCCCGCCCGCTCCGGCGTCTGCAGGAACTGCGGCAGGAAGGCGTAGCCGGCGTACATGCCGACGCCGAACAGCAGCGACACCAGGTTGGTGGTCCAGACCGCCGGGATGCGCATCATCCGCATGTCGATGAGCGGGGCGTCGCTGCGGACCTCGGTGCGCACCCACAGCACGCAGAGCAGCGCCGACGCGGCGAGCAGGCCCAGCGACAGCGGCGAGGCCCAGCCCCAGTCGCGGCCCTGGCTCAGCGGCAGCAGCAGGCAGACCAGCCAGGCCGACAGCAGCCCCGCGGCCCGCACGTCGATCCGGCCCTCGGTCCGCACCGGCGAGGCCGGCACGAACCGCCACGCGGCGAGCGAGGCGACGGTCGTGAGCACCATGGGCAGCCAGAACAGCCAGTGGTAGCTCAGCGCCTCCACGAGCGGCCCGGCGACGACGAGCCCCAGCGCGCCGCCGACGGCGAGCAGGGCCGCCGCGGTGCCGATGGCCCCGGCGACCTTCTCGCTCGGGAACTCGTCGCGGATGATCCCGAAGGTCAGCGGCAGCACGCCGCCACCGACGCCCTGCACGACGCGGGCGAAGATGAGCACGCCGATGGTGGGGGCGAGGGCCGCGATCAGCGAGCCCACGGCCAGCGCACCGAGCGCGACGACGAGCATCCGCTCCTTGCCGACCTTGTCGCCGATCCGGCCGACGATCGGTGTGAACACCGACGCCGAGAGCAGGTACGCCGTCAGCAGCCAGGTCACCGTCCGCTGGTCGGTGTCGAGAGCCGCCTGGATCGTCGGCAGGACCGGGTTGACCATCGACTGCAGGAGCGAGAACGCCGAGACGCCGGCGCAGAGCACCGCGTAGGTCAGGCGGAAGTCGGTGCGTGCGCGTGGCAAAGGAGAGCTCCGGTGCTTGGGGGGTGCCTCGACGGTACCGGGAAACGGAGGACGACCTCCGGTTCCGCGCGCGCAGGGTGACCAACGGCACCCTGAGCGTGGTGCTGCGCCGATGCGCGGCGCGACGATGGCGCGCCGTTCACCGGGACAGCGACGTCCCGCTGTCCGTCCTCCTCCGCGGAGAGGAGGAGGTCCTCACGACGCAGTGTGGTGCGTCACACACCGTGACTTCACAGGGTTCGGCGCTATCTTCGCGATCAACACTGCGCCGCAGGTCGCGTCGCACGCAGTCAGGGAGCATGCATGGCGAAGAAGACGGTCACGACGCTGGTCGACGACGTGGACGGCTCGACGGCGACGGAGACCGTCACGTTCGGCCTCGACGGCGCGACGTACGAGATCGACGTGAACGACGCCCATGCCGCTGACCTGCGTGAGGTCCTCGCGCCCTTCATGTCCGTCGCACGTCGGCTCTCCGGGTCCGGCGGTCGTGGGCGGTCGACGCAGAGCGCGCCCCGCCAGCGCAGCGGTTCGGACACCGATCCCAAGGCGGTGCGCGCCTGGGCCGAGGCTCACGGCGTCACCGTCAGTCCGCGTGGTCGGATCAGCGCGGAGATCCTCGAGCAGTACCGGGCCGCCGGGAACTAGCACCTGCACCGTCACCTGCGCAGGCCCAGGACGCAGGTCGGGACGTCCGGGTGGTCATGCCGGACGGTCCGCCAGCCGGCTCGTCGGGCATGTCCCGCTGCTGACGGGTACTGACTGCGCGCCAGCTCGAGCAGCACGACGCCGTCCGCGGCCAGCCACGGGCCCGCGGTGTCGATGAGCTCGCGCACCCGGTCGAGCCCGTCCGCGCCGGCATAGAGCGCTCCCGCCGGTTCGTGGTCGCGCGCCTCGCGCGGCAGCTCGTGCGCCCGGTCGCTCGGGACGTACGGCGGCACCGCGGCCAGGACCGCGACCCGTCCGCGCAGCCGGTCGGGCAGGGCGTGCAGCAGGTGTCCCGCGTGGACGCCGGCGCCGTCGGGCAGGTTGCGGCGGGCGTGCTCCAGTGCCCGCGGGTCCACGTCCGCGGCGTGCACCTGCGCCCCCCGGACGGTCGCGGCGACGGCGGCCGCCCCGGGCGAGGACCTCCGCCTCGTCCTCGGCGACGACGCAGCCGGCAGCGCGCAGCCGCGCCACCAGCGCGGTCCGACCGCTCGACCGCGACGCGTCCCGGGCCAGGCCCGCCGTCATCGGCGGCCGTACGCGACGTGCAGCAGGCCGTCGTCGATGCCGTCGAACCGGCCGCCGACCGCAGCCATCCGGTCGGTCACGTCGGCGAGCCGTCGGTAGGCGGCCGCAGCAGCACGCAGCGTGGTGGCGCGATCGGCGGCGTGCAGGAAGCTCAGCGCCTCGAGCGTCCGGACCAGCCTGCCGTCCTCGACGGCGTGCACGCGCAGGGCGCTGCCGTCCGCGACGAGGTCGCAGGACGGGCCGACCCGCGCGCGGGCGACTGCCCAGCGACGGCGCACCGGACCGGTGCGCACGTGCTGCCGCTGCAGCTCGGCGGTCAGTGCGTCCGGCAGGGCCGGTCCGTCCACCTGCACGAGCCGCGCGCCGTCCCAGCGCACCACCGCCGTCTGCGGGGCAGCGGCGACGTCGAGCACCGCATCCCCCGGGCCGGCCGGCTCGTCGACCAGTCGCAGCCGCCACCCCGACAGGCGGGGGGCCTGCTCGGCGGCCGGGGCAGCGGTCGGCTGCGCCGGCCGGCGGCGGCGCGACGCGCGCTCGGCGAGCAGGTGGCCGTTGCGGACCGGTTCGGTGAGCCACCAGCCGGCATCGGAGGCGGCGACCAGCTCGTCGGCGACCCCGCGCAGCGCGGCTGCCCCCTCGGCGAGGGTGCTCACGGTGTCGAGCTGCCAGCGGTGACGGACGGCGTACTGGGATCCCGGCCACGGCGACGCGGGGCGGGCAGGGGGCGGTGTGGTCATGGCTCCTCCACGGCACCGCCGCCGCTCCCGCGCGGGAGTGCGGCAGCACGAGGTGCCGGGCCGGCGCGCGGGTCGACGGCCGTGCGGTCGTCGGGGCTGGCGGGTCCCCTCGGCGTGAGAGCACGACCGAGGTCCGGCGCCTGCTCGAGCAGTGTGCCACGACGACAGCGGCGCAGGGCAGACGCCGGTCGTGTGCCGCGCCTGCTGTACTTCGTCCATGGACGCCGTCGACGTCGTGACCGAGCTGTGGAGCCGCATCGCGGCACGGGACTGGCACGGCTTCGGCCGCCTGCTCGCCGACGACGTCGTGCTCGAGCTGCCGGTCACCGGAGAGCGCATCCGGGGCCGGGCCGACGTCGTCGCCGTGAACGCCGAGTACCCGGAGGGGTGGTCGATCGAGGTGCTGCGGGTCGTGGGCGCGGGTGACCAGGTCGTCAGCGAGGTGGAGGTGCCGCTGGCCGGAGTCGCCGTCTTCCGCGCCGCCTCCTTCTGGACCGTCCGCGACGGCCTGGTGGTGCACGGTCGGGAGTACTGGACGAGCCTGCGGGCTGACGAGCCCCCGGCCTGGCGGGAGCGGTACGCCGAGCGCCTGTGATCGGCGCGACGCGTCGGCGCCGCCGGCGTGCGTGTCCGACCGGCACGGGCCCCAGCCGCCAGCGACCTCAGCCGTGCAGCGGGTCGACCCGCCGCAGGAACCCCCGCACGTCGAGGTACTGCGACAACGACCCGCGGTGCTCGTCGCAGGCCACCCAGGTCTTCTCACGACCGGCGGTGTGCAGCTTCGGGTTGTTCCACACCAGGACGTGGAGGGCCGCCGACCGGCAGCCCTTCGCCGAGCACACGACCTCGTCGGGGTCCTCCCCCTGCGCTGGGATCACCTCCCCATCCTGCCTGTCCTACCGTTGCGCTGCGTGGACCTCGCGACGCGGCGCATCTGGGTGCAGTGGTGGGCGGCGGAGCTCCGCCAACGGGCGTGGGGGCGCCTGCAGCTGCGCAGGGTGACCACGGTCGGTGCCAAGGCGGTCGTGCTCGGCTGGCCGCGCGTCGACGCGACCGACCTCGTCATCGGCGAGCGGTTCCGCATCTGGTCGGCCCACCGCCGGACGGTCATCAGCGGCGGCGGACGCCTGCGCATCGGCGACCGGGTCTTCGTCAACAGCGGCAGCGTGATCATCGCGGTGAAGGAGATCGTCATCGGCGACGACGTCGCCTTCGCCAACGAGGCGTACGTCATGGACAGCAACAGCCACGGCGTCGAGGGCCGGTCCCACGTCGAGGCGCCCGTGCACATCGGCGACGGCACCTGGATCGGCGCCCGGGCGATGGTGCTCCCGGGCGTCACCATCGGCAAGCGCGTGCTCGTGGCGGCCGGGGCGGTCGTCACCCGCGACGTGCCGGACGACGTCCTCGTCGCCGGGAACCCCGCTCGGGTCGTGCGGTCGCTGGACTACCCGCCCGGCTGCAGGCGAGCCTGGCACGACGACTGGGGCTGCCCCTGCCCGCAGCTCGCCGACACCGCCTGACACCGCCTGACACCTCCGGGAGCCCGCATGACACCGCCCGACACCCGCACCGAGCCGCCGCTCGCCGGCGACGAGGCGACGCTGCTGACGGCGTTCCTCGACCACCAGCGGCAGACGCTCGAGTGGAAGTGCGCCGGCCTGAGCCCCGTGCAGCTGGCGACCAGGACCGTCTCGACGTCCGAGCTCTCGCTGCTCGGGCTCGTACGCCACCTGGCGGCCGTCGAGACCGGCTGGCTCGTCGGCTTCGGCGGACTGTCCCCCGCCCTGTGGCCCGACGTCGTGCGCGACCGGGACGAGCAGTTCCGCGTCGACCCCGCCACGGTGACGGCGGCGGACGTCGAGGCGGCCTGGGCGACGTGGCGGGCGGCTGCGCAGGCCGCGCGCGAGGTGGCCCGCCGGCTCCCGCTCGACACCGACGACACGCCCTTCGGGCGCGACGAGACGTTCAGCCTGCGCTGGATCCTGCTGCACCTGCTCGAGGAGTACGCCCGCCACAACGGGCACGCCGACCTGCTGCGCGAGGCGGCCGACGGCGCGACGGGGGAGTAGGCCCCGGGCGCGTCAGCCCTCGCGCCAGTCGTCCGACGGCAGGTCGGAGCCGCCGTGCGGCCCCATGAGCAGCATCCCGCCGTCGACGACGTACGACGCACCCGTCGTGTAGGACGCGGCGTCCGAGCACAGGAAGGCCACCGTCGCAGCGATCTCGTGTGCGCTGCCGACGCGTCCGAGCGGGACGCCCGGCCGCTCGACGGTCGTCGGGTCGACGTCCTCGTTGCCGGTGAGCGGCGTCGCGATCTCTCCGGGCGCCACGGCGTTGACCGTGATGCCGTGCTGCGACAGCTCGAGCGCGGCGTTCTTCACCAGCCCGCCGAGCCCGTGCTTGGCGCTGACGTAGTCGGTCGAGCCGACCCGCGGGGCCGTCTCGTGCACGCTCGTCACCGCCACCAGCCGGCCGCCCTCGCCGACAGCGACCATCCGGCGCGCGGCGCGCTGCAGGCACAGGAACGCACCGTCGAGGTTCACCTTCATCCGGGTGCGCCACTCGTCGTAGGTCAGCTCGAGGAACGGACCGCCGCTGCCACCGCCGGCGTTGCTCACGAACGCGCGCAGCGGGCTGCCCAGCGCCTCGGCCAGCTCGTCGACGACGTCCGCCGCCTGCGGCAGCTGCTCAAGGTCGAGCCGGCGCACCTCGGCCCGGCGGCCGAGCGCACGCACCTCCTCGGCCGTCCCCTGAGCCCCGGCCTCGTCGTCGTGCCAGGTGATGCCGACGTCGAAGCCGTCCCGGGCCAGGGCGACGGCGGTCGCCTTGCCGATGCCGGAGTCGGAGGCGGTGACGATGGCGCAGCGCGCGGCGGGAGAGGTCATGCCGCGGCTGTGCCCGCTGTCAGGCGGTGCAGTCCAGGACGAGCTTGCCCCGGGAGCTGCGGTCTCGCAGCGCCTCGTGGGCCCGGTGCGCCTCCGACAGCGGGTAGCTGCCGCCGAGGACGGGCGTGAGGGTGCCGGCCTCGACCATGGACAGGAGCTCGGCCATGGGCGGACCGAGCATCTCCGGGCGGGAGAAGCAGTGGGCGAGCCAGAAGCCGATGACGCCGCGGCTGCGCGACATCAGCGCACCGGGCTCGATCGCCTGCGTCGGCTGGCGCGAGGCCATGCCGAAGGTCGCCAGGCGGCCGAACGGCGCCAGCGCCGCGAGGCTGGCGTCGAAGGTCGGCCCGCCGACCATCTCGAGCACGATGTCGACCTTGCGGCCGCCGTTGGCCTGCTCGAGCTCGCCCTTGAGGTCGGTCGCACGGGCGTCGACGGTCACGTCGGCGCCCAGCGACGTGGCCAGGTCGCGCTTGTCCTGCGAGGACGCGACACCGATGACGGTGCCCGCGCCCCAGGCCTTGGCGAGCTGCACGGCGAGCGTCCCGACACCGCCGGCGGCGGCGTGGACGACCACCGACTCGCCCTGCGCCAGGTGGGTGCAGGTGCGCAGCAGGTGCCACGCGGTCAGTCCCTGGACCATCAGCGACAGCGCCTGCCCGTCGCTCACGCCGTCCGGCAGCGGGAACGCCGCCGCGGGCGACACGAGCGCCTTCTCGGCGTAGCCGCCGCTCAACGAGAACGCGGCGACGCGGCGGCCGTCGGGCAGCGTCCCGACGACCTCGCTGCCCGGGACCAGCGGCAGCGTCGTCTTCGACAGGTAGGAGTCCTCGACCTGGTGGGTGTCCGCGTAGTTGACGCCGGCGGACGTGACGTCGAGGACGACCAGGCCCTCCGGAGCGACGGGGTCCGGCAGGTCCGTGAGGGTCAGGACCTCCGGGCCGCCGAACTCGGTGATCTGCACTGCGCGCACGCGGGCTCCTGCGTTCGGGGACGGTTGCCGCACGCTACCGACGGGCCTGCGACGGTCGCACCGGCGCCCGAGTGCTGCGCCACCAGCGCAGCGTGAGGCGGGTGCTGAAGCGGGTGGCCCAGGCGATCGCGGCGACGAGCAGGACGGAGGCCGCCCAGCCGAGCGGACCGTACGACCAGAGCCCGACGACCGTCGTCGCGAGCAGCAGCAGCGGGCCGATCAGGGCGAGGACCGCGAACACCGCCACGTCCGCAGCGTGCCGCAGGAGGTGTCGCGGCGCACGCCGGGTCGCCGTGCGGCCGTCCCCTGCACCGGGGAGGATGCGCATCGTGACCGCCCCCTCGTACGACGGCATCGACACCCGCCCGCTCGACGCGCCGCCGGTCGACGCCCTGCTCCTCGTGTCCTTCGGCGGGCCGGAGGCGCCCGAGCACGTGCTGCCGTTCATGCAGAACGTCACGCGCGGGCGCGGCATCCCGCAGGCCCGGCTGGAGGAGGTCAGCCGCCACTACCTCGACGTCTTCGACGGCGTCAGCCCGATCAACGCGCAGGCGCGGGCGCTCAAGGCCGCGCTCGAGGGCGAGCTCGCCGCCTCCGGACCGGACCTGCCGGTGTACTGGGGCAACCGCAACTGGCACCCGTACCTCACCGAGGCGGTCGCCCGGATGCGCGACGACGGGCGCCGGCACGCGCTGGCGGTCGTGACGAGCGCGTTCCCGTCCTACAGCGGCTGCCGGCAGTACCGCGAGGACTGGTGGCGGGCGCGGGCCGAGGTCGGGGCCGGCGCCCCGCTCATCAGCAAGCTGCGCCACTACTGGGCCGAGGAGGGCTTCCTCGGCCCGATGGCGCGCAACGTCGCGGCGACCGACCCGGCGCCCGGCGCCCGGCTGGTGTTCACCGCCCACTCGATCCCGCTGTCGATGGCCGGGAGCAGCGGCCCGCCAGACGTGCCCGACACGTACGTCGCGGCGCTGCGCGAGGCGGCGGCCGGCGTCGTCGAGCGGCTCGGCGGTGCGTGGGAGTGGGACCTCGTCTTCCAGTCGCGCAGCGGGCCGCCGCAGGTGCCGTGGCTCGAGCCCGACGTCGGCGACCACCTGCTGGCGCTGCACGCGCAGGGGGTGCGCGAGGCGGTGATGGTGCCGATCGGCTTCACCAGCGACCACGTCGAGGTGCTGTACGACCTCGACCTGCAGGCCCAGGAGCAGGTCGCCGGGCTCGACGGGTTCACCGCCAAGCGCGCCGCCACGGTCGGCACCGACCCGGAGTTCGTCGCGATGCTGCGCTCGCTCGTCGTCGAGCGGCTGGCGGGGGAGGAGCTGCCGTCGCACGGCGCGCTCGCCACCTACGACCGGTGCCCGGTCGGCTGCTGCGCCGCGCCGGTGCGGCCCGCGCGGTAGGCGCCGGCGCGGGCGGGGCGTCCGCGCCCCCGTTGCCACCGCGATCATGCAGTTGGTGCCCGCGAACCGGGCTCGGTCGAGCGTGAGCCGTGGCAACAACTGCATGATCGCGCGCCGACGCGCCGACGCGCCGACGCGCCGACGCGCCGACGCGCCGGCGTACGGCAGGCTCAGGCGTCGGCGGCGAGCATCGCGGCGCCGGGGTCGACGGCCAGCTCGACGGGAGTGCCGCTCGGCAGCGTGCGGGCCCGCTCGGACGGCACGTCGACGCGTACGACGTCGCCCTCGGGCAGCGCGACGCCGAGGCGGGTCACCGGCCCGAGGAAGCTCTGGGTCTGCACGACCCCGCCCAGCGCGCCGGCGCCGTCCGCGCGCACCTGCAGGTCGCCGGGCCGCACGAGCACCCGCACCGCGCTGCCGGCGGGCCGGGACGCGACGACCGCGGCCGGCAGCCGGGCCCCCGTCGCCAGCAGCACCGCGCCGTCGGCCACCGTGCCCCGGAAGGAGTTGGTGACCCCGATGAACTCCGCGACGAAGGGCGTCGCGGGCCGCTCGTAGACCTCGGCCGGCGCGGCGAGCTGCTCGAGCCGGCCGCGCGACATGACGCCGACGCGGTCGCTGATCGCGAGCGCCTCCTCCTGGTCGTGGGTGACGAACAGGGTGGTGATCGCCAGCTCGGTCTGGATGCGCCGGATCTCCTCGCGCAGCTGCACGCGCACCTGCGCGTCGAGCGCCGACAGCGGCTCGTCGAGCAGCAGCACGCGCGGCTGGATGGCCAGCGCGCGGGCCAGCGCGACGCGCTGCTGCTGACCGCCGGACATCTGGTGGGGGTACTTGGCGGCCTGCGGGCCGAGCCCGACGAGCTCGAGCAGCTCGCCGGCCCGCCGCCGTTCCTCGGCGCCGGACACCTTGCGCAGCCGCAGCCCGAAGCCGACGTTGTCGCGTGCCGTGAGGTTGGGGAACAGGCTGTAGGCCTGGAACACCATGCCCATGTCGCGCCGGTGGGCCGGGACGCCGGTGACGTCCTTGCCGCCGACCAGCACCTGTCCCCGGTCGACCGTCTCGAGCCCGCCGAGCACGCGCAGGGCGGTCGTCTTGCCGCAGCCGGAGGGACCGAGCAGCGAGACGAGCTCGCCGGGCTCGACCCGCAGGTCGAGGCCGTCCAGCGCGGGGACACCTCCGTACGCGCGGTGCAGGTCGACCAGGGAGACCCCGGCTCCGGACGTCACGAGGGTCCTCCAGGTGAGGGTGAGGGGGACAGCGGCTCCACCTCGCGGGCGGTGCGGCGACGGCCGGCGACCGTCGACAGGACGAGCAGCAGGACGAAGGCGAGCAGCAGCGCGGCGAGCGACACGGCGATCGACAGCGCCGCGTCGCGCTTGCCGATGAGGTTGACCGCCACCTGCAGGTTGGGGAAGTTCAGCAGCGACGCGAGGGTGAACTCGCCGAGCACGAGCGCCACGGTGAGCAGCGCGGCCGACAGCACGGCGGCGCGCACACCGGGCAGCGCCACGCGCAGCAGCACGGTGCCCCACCCGGCGCCGAGGCTGCGCGCGGCCTCCGACAGCGTCGTGAGGTCCATCGCCGTGAGCCCCGACTCGAGGGCGCGGAACGCGTACGGCAGGACGAGCACGACGTAGACGAAGGTCAGCGTCAGCGCCGAGTCGCCGAGGAAGTAGGTGACCCACGAGTACAGCGGCGCGATGCCGACGACGAGCACGACGGCGGGGATCACCAGCGGCAGCAGGCAGAGGTACTCGACGACCCGGCGCAGCGCGGGCACCCTCAGGTGGACCCACACCATCGTCGGCAGGAGCAGCACGAGCATCAGCACGCTGGTCAGGACCGCGAGCTGCAGCGACGTGACGATCGCCTCGAGCAGCTGGGGGTCGTCGCCGATGGCCCGCCAGGCGCTGAGGTCGCGGCCGCCCTCGAGGCCGCCGCGGGTGGAGAACTCCAGCATGGCGAACAGCGGGAGCAGGAAGAACACGCCGAGGACCAGGAGGATCCCGTAGCGGAACAGGCGCGTGCTCATGCGGTCGACCTCACCGCAGCCACCGCGACGTCCGCCGCTGCAGCAGCGCGTACAGCGCCATGACGACGGTGACGACGAGCACCATGCCGAGCCCGAGGGCGCGGCCCAGGTTCTGCTGGCCGAGGATGACCTCGCTGGTCTGCAGCGCGCGGATCTGCAGCGGCACGATCGGTGCGCCCTGCGACACCAGCGCCGCCGCCGTCGCGTACGCGGAGAAGGCGTTGGCGAACAGCAGCAGCATCGAGCCGAGGAACGCCGGGGCCAGCACCGGACCGGCGACGCGCCGCCAGTAGGTCCAGCCCGTCCCGCCGAGGCTGCGCGCTGCCTCCCGCCACTGCGGCTTGAGCCCGTCGAGCGCCGGCAGGAAGACGATCACCATGAGCGGGATCTGGAAGTAGGTGTAGACGAGCGCCAGGCCCGAGAGCTCGAAGATCCACGCCCCGCCGGCGAACAGGTCGACGCCGCGGTCGCGCAGCCACACGGTGACGAGCCCCTCGAACCCGACGGTCGCGAGGAACGCGAAGGCCAGCGTGACGCCGCCGAACTGCGCCAGCACGCCCGACGCCGACGTGACGACCCGACGCAGCATGCCGTCGGGCCGGCCCGTGACGACGGCCCAGGCGAGCAGCGCGCCGAAGACCGCGCCGGTGACGGCCGTGACGGCCGACAGCTGCAGGCTCCGGACGAACGCGTCGAGGTACGGGCCGCGCGCCGCCGCACGGACGTTGGCGAGGGTGGGTGTGCCGGCGTCGTCGACGAAGGCGCCCGCGACGACGACCAGCGTCGGGTAGAGCAGGAAGACGGCGACGTAGACGAGGAACGGCAGAGCGCCCAGCCAGGGCAGCCACCGCGTCGCACGCCCACGCACCGGCGAGGGCCGCGCCGCCGGCGGG
>Ga0210040_10002339_pt1 | contig 26865 bp, 22 predicted proteins | sample CryGeyCG12114_NA_FD_185462 | JGI IMG/M metagenome (GOLD analysis project Ga0210040, IMG submission 185462) | Groundwater microbial communities from aquifer - Crystal Geyser CG19_WC_8/21/14_NA (SPAdes) (version 2) | ecosystem: Environmental > Aquatic > Deep subsurface > Groundwater | place: USA... | reverse complement strand
AAAAAATCGTTGTGCATTACGACTATAGCAAATCACAATTGCCAATACAAGATATTACTGACTATCAATTTGGTGAAATTCAACTACTCTTACCGCCGAATGCCACACCTTAATTAGATACTAACTGAGAGGATTTCATTCATGTTTTCGTGGTCATTGTAGGAATGATACATACTCTGCAATTTTTTATTCACAACTAGCTTTTAATGGGAACCGGCTTGAATGAATACAATTTTATTAGCTAGTATCATTATAGCACCACTTTTTTCAAAAAATACTAAATATTCATATACTACAACACAATGCAAATTACACATCTTATCCAAATAACATTTCTTCCTTTCTTTTTGCAAAAAAATAGCTAAACCAGAGCTAACTAACTAAGTAACTAACTACCTTACCAACTAAAAGAGATGACTCGCTACATCAAATGTGTGCATCATCACCATATTTCGGATGAGCTAAAAAACATTTCTCATAGCCAATAGCTTGTTAGTAATAGTTAGTCAGTCCGTCCGTAGTATATAAATACCACGTAACTAACTAACCAACTATGTGTGTACGGAGGATATTAGTTACAGCCTGACGAGCAAGTTTTTTTGAAAAGATGAGGCATCCTTTTCCCTGTGCTTACATTCATTACGTTTTTGTGTGGTACACAAAGGCTTAAAGTCAAACTATGGAGGCAGTACGAAACCTAAACGAAAAACTGCATCCGCCACACTATATTACTTACTTACTACACTACAAGAACAGCACCTAACTAACTAACTAACTAACTAACTAACAAAACCTGAACTCCGTTGAAGCCCAATGTAATAGTCAAGGCAGTCAGTAAAAGTACTATGTACTATGGAAGTAACCATATTTTTGGGCTGCTGCACACAGCTTGAGTAGTAAAGTAGTAGTTCATCGTATAGTCGTGCATCGTACTCGTGAAGACTACAGAGACTGCTGTTTTGGATTTGTTCTCTGACACTGACATTGAAAGAATTACACGAGGTTTGGTAACAATTGATAAACTTTGTGTTTTTTTGCGAATATATTGTGAAATTTTCAAAAGTTTTAGTCCCCTTTGTGCTAAATAGTGGACATTTATAGGTGGGAAGAATAAGAATATAAAAGTAACTAAATAGTTGCATAGTTGGTAAGTAGTGTTGCGTGTCAAAATATTCAGAGGAAATGTCAATGGGATGTGATTTTGGAAAGTGAAAAATTTAGGAATATAAATCCATTGACTAAATTGATGTCAACAGACGCAGTAATATATTTATGAGTTTTGTGGTTTTTTGTGTGCAATTGAACATCAATATTGCATTTCTCGTGCGTCATTTGTTATTGTTATTTTCGTGATTTATCTTCGACATTGGTCAAGGACACTGAATGGATTACAGACCTAATCAACAAATAAATGCCTCAAAGTTGGATACAATGTTGGTTTTGCCTGGAAATAGAGTTGTCATTTAGTTGGTTGGGTTGGATTTAACAAATTTCATCGCTTTCAATAATGTGTCATCTTGAAGTTTGACATTTGGACTATTTGTCAATTTTGAAAAAATGCTTCGTCGAACATTTGTGTTTTTTGTTGACGGTTGACAAACAATTGAAATAGTTTATAAACATTTGCTCTACTGTTTTTTTGTGAGTTTGGGAAATGGATATTATAAGTTTAGTGCCTCGTAGATTCAAATTCATTTAACCAAGATATATCCTAATTGGATGGTTCGTGGAAAACAAGAATAATACAAAATCACTAAATACTGTGACCAGCAAATATTCATTCAACTATTTTGATTCGTCATCATACATTTGCTTTTTTGTGCAGTTCCATAGTTCCATTGCACTTTCTAATTCAAATTACATACTATGTATAATATAACAACTAACTGACCTGGCTTGGATTCATTCACTCTCCGATATCATTCAAACTTCCCTATCTTGATAAAAAAGTGATAAAACCAATTGGACATACGAATCGAAATTACGTTCTTCAAATTCAACCTCAAATCAAACGAACTGGTTTGTATCAATTCAAAGAAAAATATCAGCCCAAAACTAAAATCCAATCATCAATTTAGTGAAAACTCATCATCCTTCATGATCTTCCAAAAGAGTGAGTCTCACTTTTACTAAATCTTGCTGACTTATAGCATCTGTTTCTCTTACTAACAGTTCTTGCTGTTAACTAGCTCCCTTTTTAATCATGCAGGCAATCTACATAAAATTAGCTACAAAATCCCAGCGATTTCCTCAGGAAATCTACGTACGTCTCTTCTAGTTTTGTAGCCAATCCAAATCAGGATATTTTACAGACAGATTGGTTGCCAAATCATCCAGAATGAGCCAAAAACAAGTTAATTAGTTATGTGACCATTTGTCATTCCTCCGCCTCCGGAATTACATAAAATGTTCATGGCAGGCCAATAGTCTTTTGGTAGCTAATGTAGGAAAATATATATATAATCAGTGAGGGAGCAGTCAAGAGTATAGAGAAAAGCAAGTAGCATTGAACTTAGAAAGCCAGCTGCGTCGACCTCGTCCTTGTCCTTGGTCTCTTCTGTTGCTGGGCTCGTATTTCCATCCCTGTGTACATACTTACCTTATATAGCCCATGTATAACTAGCTAAGTAACTACTGAAGCTAAACTGCTGGCTGCCAATGTGGAGTATAGGGTGCCCATACTCAACAGAATACTCGGTGGGGCTTATGTAACGTGAAATGCTGGCTGGGATACATAAAAAACTGAAATCTGCTTGACGTTTCACAAATATTGATCTCATGCCATATGTAATCAAGTGGACTCTTATGTCATTCACGATGCATATGCATTGTTATTCAAGTTGACATGTTTTATAAGTTTAGTTAGTGGAAGCCAGTGAACTAACAATTCCTGGCTGGTTTTGCATAAATTGGATGCTTAAAACGATGCTTTTTTGTCTGCTTGGGCAAATTACTTACCCTATTTATGGTGGCGATTAATGGAATATAAAAGATTTTTAGATATGGTAGGATATTAGTGGAAATAGGAATTGAGACATTTTGAGAGTTAGTTAGTTGAGAGGATTGAATTCAGTGTATTTTTATGTCGGGAACCGATCTTTCTTTATGAGTTAGCTATGACTTCTGGTCAATGGAGTATCGTATGATGACTTTATATTATTCATGTGTTCACTTTATAGATGGCTGAAATGGAAGAAGCCATTGAAGCGGAGTGTGACGAAGAGATAGCACGAATATCTTCTCTCGCAGACGATCCAACAAAAGAGAGCGGTCAGCTTTTGAGATCAGCGAATTTTTCTGGAGGAGATAGCGGTCACGGCATTACCTTAGGTCGCCATGATCCTCCCCGACCAATGTCATGGGATGGTGCTTTGTCAGATACTGAAGTACGTTCGTCATTACATTTTTCATTTCATATTATTTGCTCATCACGTTATGCAAATGTTTGTTTTGTTTTACATTCGGGATGTGTGGCTATTTGCTGTGGGCTTTATACAGTTAACTGTCTGGCCCTGTGGGGTTTAACGAAACGTTCATTTGCGTGTTTGATCGATTTAATAGGATACATTGATGGTTTAAGATTCAGTTTAAAGTAATAAGTAGGTTTGGAAAATTTTGCCTAGTAATGTAATGTAATTCAAACCACTGAGAGTTTATTAGATATTGATTTTGCAAATATTAAATATCCAAAAATGTCTTCATTGACTGTATTCAAGTCTAGAAGATACAGTGGCATTTTCATATTATGTTAGTTTAAAGTCATTGATCGCTTACTTGATTTTAATAGACCTTTATTTATGATGAATAATAAGCACGACATGTGTTCGTTAGTTAGTTAGTTAGTTAGTAGCAGTAGTATATACTGTGTGCAGTAATGACAACAGAAATATGCATGAGGAGGATCCATATGATCTTTGCAGCTAACGACCTCATTCCATTAAAAGCAATGTTTATTCTGTTCTCAAGATTATTAGCACTTGTGTGACAAGTAAACGGTGATTTGCTCCTTGTGAATACAGTGTGGCTATGTTGGTTTCTTGTTAGTTAGTTATAGTTAGTGTACGCATTGGAAAACATGCTTGGAAGCAGTTTTAGCAAGTTAGTCTTGAAATTGGTACTGTCTAGTAAGGTTATCGTTCACGATTATCTAGGCTAGCGTTTTTTCCGTGCATGCATAGTGAGGCATCATGTAATGAGTGAGAAAAGAGACTGATTGCAGTTTTAAGCTAAAAAAATCCAAGTTTTACAGTTCGGTCTGTATCATTTCAAACTGGTTCTATCTGTCTGGAAATAATGCAGTGTAGTTTGTCGGTTATAGTTAGTAGTTAGTTAGCCAACAAAGCTGGATACATTTTAAAGCCATTCATGAGAGCCAGTTTTTGAGTCAGTCAATTGATAAACAATACACATATATTTATTTAATGTTGCATTGTCTGGATTCAACCCATTTATTCATTTAGTGACCTTCGTTGGTTTCCTTTGGAAATGCACAGGATATACTAATAAAAAATGTATCTTTCCTTTCACAGGAAAATGAACCGGAGCCCGAGGTGAAAATAAAAGAAGAGTCACAGTGCACAGATGTTGAGTTTTCGTCTCCCAAGCCCTCGTACATGATTTCCGGTTGCGCTCCAATGCACTCTCCAGACTTGAATGCCCCTATGAATTTAGTATCTCATAGCAATCCATCTCCTGTGACCCTTGGTGTGGAAACCACCTCGAAAAGAGAGCCAAATAATCTTCACCATTGTTTTGAGCCCCATTCACAAACGTTCTATATTGCTTCTCAGCCTGACAAGAGCAACTCCAAATTCATCTCTTCCAACAACAATAATAAAAACAATAAAAATGGTGGTAGTGGTAACAATGTGCCGCCACAGCTTCCTTCATCTTTGCCACCGAAAAATAATAATAATGGGGGAACCAATATTGTGAGCAATAATAATCACAAAAATATCAATAATGTGAGCATATGGAACTCAACTGACAATAATAATAAAGTGGTCAATATCAATAATAACAACAATGTGAGTGGTGGGAATAGTAGTGGTGCTAATAATAGTTGCACGGGGAACAACAATGCTTTTGTCAACAATCATTCAGCAGTTTCAAGTGGGGGTTTAGTTTCTGGGAGTAATGGGAGTCAGCAGCAGCAACCACCAATGAATTTGTCCTTTCCGAGAATCCCACCTTCCCCAGACTCTGCTCTGGGAGGTTGGTCCACTCCATCGTCAAATCTATCTCGTCACAACTCAGATGCCTCACAAAGAAGTTTCTCATCCTCTTCAAATAATACGACGCCACCTTCTCCGTCCAACTCCCCATTGTTGTCCCACAATAGGGTGGTTAACAAAGTGGACGATTTTGGTAAGTGTGTATTTGACATTGCAGTTTTTGCAACAAGCTATATACATAGTCTGTACAACAGCACATGAAATTGTGTGTGAAATAACATTACTAGCGTGCTATATATTGGAGCATAAGTAAACATATTTTTGGATTTCAGACGCCGAGCAACAAGAGGTTTTACTTTCTTCGAATCTCACCTCTCAAGGAATCTCCAGACAGCAATTAATTAATAGGTAGTTACAAATTGAAACTCTAATGTAGCGAAGTAATGCCAAGAGCTGGACGTAATTCTATAAATACTTAATTCTTTGCATTTATGTTGTACACAGTCCATGTCCCATTTGCGGGGATAGAATCTCAGGATTTCACTATGGAATCTTTTCTTGTGAATCATGCAAAGGATTCTTCAAGCGTACAGTGCAAAACAGGAAGAATTATGTGTGCCTTAGAGGAGCTTCGTGCCATGTAGCCATTTCAACTAGGAAAAAGTGCCCTGCTTGTCGTTTTGATAAGTGTCTTCGCGTGGGTATGAAATTAGAAGGTAAAAATGCTCAAAACATTTTACTGTTTTCCCCATTAGTTGATTTTTTAAAATTTTTTCCCCATATTATTTTTTGTTTTTAGCCATACGAGAAGACCGAACTAGAGGAGGTCGGAGTACATATGCGTGCAATTACACACTCCCTCCCGCAACAAGCGGCGTATCTCAAGCGGACAATTTGCAGTCACATCAGCCGCCTACATGGGAAATTCCTGACCTTCTCAAGGTGTGTGAGACGCTTTGCTAAGTATTCCCACGCAAAAATATGTGGGAAAGTGAATTAAACTATTGTTGGTATAACATAAGCTCAAAAATTAGCTTTCTGATAAATGCTAACTTTGTTTAATTTGAAAATCTGATCTAAAATTTTCTTTAGCAAATAAGTTATTTAGTTTCCAGCGAATATACATAACTTGGTCGTTTCGGAAAATAGTTGCTAGTTTTTAGTAACTCAACATATCTCAACTCCAATGTTAGGATGACTAGGAAAAGTAATTTTCATGACATTTTATTTTTACAGGAAATCGTGGAATGTGAAAGTCTGTGGCACTTATCATCCGATGGAGATCAAGAATCTGATTTGAGAAAAGGCAGTGACCACAGTAATGGGAGTAATAGTAATAGTAGTCCGAGCTCATCTAGTAATGCAGACTATTTAGCTGAACTATGTGCTGCGGCTGATCGAAGGCTATACAAGCTAGTAAAATGGTGCAAATCTCTTCCCCTCTTTAAAAATATTCAGGTAAATTAACATTGCGGTGTTCTGTGAGCATATGCGAATTCGCAAATTGCATGTAAAAATGAACGAATGTTTGTATCTTTTTATTACATGTAGGTGGACGATCAAACAAAGTTATTACTAAACTCATGGTGTGAGTTACTTCTATTTTCTTGTTGTTATCGTTCCATTCCAATGCCCATTGGAAGCATTCGAGTTAATGGGCGGCTCACATTGAAAGAAGGGGATCCTCAAGTCAATCAATGTATTTCCCGCATGATACATTTCACAGATGATTTGAGAAGGCTCAAGTTGGACACGGTGGAATATGCTGCTCTTAAAGTTATCATCCTCATGTCTTCTGGTAAGCTTTTATAACCTGTGATATCATTCATATCATGCAATGGTTATCCAACTAAAAATTCTATTAGATATAAGATTATAATATATGAAGTACAGGGCCATGTATTTTTTGCTCGTACATTTTGTCCTTTCTGGTAAAAAATTGAGTGGTCGTAAATCAATGTAATCATTGTAAGTGTAGATTTTCAATTCTATTTTATGTGGGATGAGAATGATAATTTTAAGAAATGAAACTATAATATTTAGCTACTTATAGTGCTAGTAGTTTAAAAACTAAAATATATAATTTTAACAATTTTCAGAGGTGGATTCATTACAAGAAGGGAACAAAGTGCGAGAATCCCAAGAAAGACTACTCCAGTGCTTGCAAACTTATACTATAGCTAGATGCCCTGAATTTCCGTCCAAGTTTGGTGAACTTCTATTAAAAATTCCGGAACTCCAAAGAATCTGTCAAGTATGAATATGATACTTACTTTTATCTGGCAATGATGGTATTATGTGTGATATTTTAATTAGAATGTTTATGATTAGGTTGGGAAAGACATGCTGACAGCCAAAACTGATGATTCCTCTGGTTTCAATCTATTGTACGAACTCCTTCGAGGGGATCACTAACTTTTCCTGAAGCCAAATATGCAAGACATTAGGAAAATAATGATCATATTACAATTCTCTCTTCTACTTACTTACTGCTATACTACCTTATGACATTTTGAACACTGACATAATAATAATATTAAGTAAAACGTAAAATTTTAAACAAATCATTACACTATTGTTGTCAACAACGTTTAAAAACCATAATTTTTGTGCTATATGCGGGTACCAGTCATTCATTATTACATTATATGAATCTATTGATCTTGTTTTTATTATGTGAGTGTTATTTGTGTATTTTATAATAATAGTTTGTATACGTTGTTAACATATTGTTATTATGCGCATTGTGGAGCTCTCACAGTATTTATATATCGAACAAGTACATTTTTTGGACGAGAAAAATGTTTCTATTGCTAAACTCCAAGTTTTTTCAACAAATGGCAACAACTCCACCTTTAAGTAAACGAAAAGAGGCTTTACGTTAATATTAGCAATTATAGTTAGTCTCTAGTTAAAGTACGCATTTTTGTTAACTATGATGGTCAATAAGTCATCAGTTTATAAATTATGAGTAGCTCAGAAAGCAACCAACGCCATGATTTTTTGGGTGGGTTTCTTTAAGGGAAAAATAATTATCATGTTTTACACTGTGCCAAAATGAATTAAAATGTTGGCTTTATTTAAAATAACTTCTGGTCTGGAGAAGATATTTTTTCTTTCCCATCTTTTTTTCATATACAGTAATGTCGTTTGTTTGTGTTCAAAATAAAACAGTCATACGTATTTTATATAGGCTTCGATTTCTAGCATACTGAAACCATGTAACATTTATATATTACTCTCACATTTGAGAACTACACAAGACAAAACAGGTAACATATTAGTCGTACATAAAAAAAATGCATATAGGAAAAGTAACGAATGGTATATAACATGCAAATTTCTCTATAACAAGAACACGGACCTTATGTAAAAAATAATAAAATACAATAGCAGCAACAAATCTGCAGAATATCCATTCAAAACCATTTGAAGCTCAAAAATTGAAAACCCGCAGTCAAAACTAAAAGCCATCATTTAAATGCTAAGTCATTTTTAATGACTTGTGTGGTACTCTTTTCGCTAATATTTAATTACAAAAACAACTTTGGATACTTGCAAACATTTAAGTACATCAAAGGCAGTTTCTGAAGTTTGTTCTTGTCGAGGTAGCACCAAAGACAAGAATAATCATACGGTTCGGTCCAACATGTCCATTATCATTGTATTTTTTTGTACAAGATTATCGTACACAATTACCTGACTATACATTACGCTTTCTCACACGTGTAAAAAAGAAAACACATACAAATGCTACTACAAACACCAATGAAGATCACGGAAAGTTCAAACATGAATGCACTCATAATTTACTACGCAAAAAATATCCCATAGTAAAATACATGAAAGAACTGTTGTGCTATCTCTTACCCGAAACGCCGGTAAGAGAAGAATATAAAATTACACACAGGCTTTTCGACTACAATAACACAAAGAACTAGCTAATAATAATTAAAAGTATAGAAAAAATGCATCTTCTGAATTTTGTTCGCACGCACAACCATAATGCATCCCTACACGCCCGCAAAAGATCCCGATAATTTCTTTAAGACCACAAGGTGACTTTTTCCAAATCAAAGAACGCCTCTTCAACGCAAACAATGTTATTAGTTTTAGTTATCTACAACTAGTTCAGTCGTCACGTTAAAATAGAGCGCACTGCTTCATCTATATCAGCAGATGAGGCTATCGGTAGGCCACCATAGTTGGTACTACTTGTGGGCACTCCGAACTGATCATATTCAATCTATTTAAACAGAAATTACAAGAAAACAGCATGAATTTATTTGCCTTGAAGAAATTAGTTTGCTAAATACACATTAAACTGTCATTCTTACCTTCTCTGCTTCTTCCGGCAATCCAGGAATATCTGTACCCCCAAAGCTAATAATGGAATCCACAGCAGACTGTACTTGCTGATTTACAATCGTATCCCGTTCGATTTCCTTAAGTTGACCGTCTACCATTTCACGCAACTTTGGTTTCCAACTCATTGGAGGAGGAGGTAATTCCAGATCTTCAAGAAAATTATAATTTTGACAAATGCACATTTACTACTGAAATATGTTAATTACAAGTTTGTAAACGTCTTACATTCCCCTTGACTAGTGAGCGATCTATCTTGTTCCATCTTCATTTTTTCTTCCGTGACAAACGCTCTCTCCAACATCACTCTTTCTGCACAGCTGACTTCCTTCTGTGAAATCCAAATGAAAATTTATTAAAATCCAATCTTTATTTACCTAAAAAAATCAATCTTGCACGACAGTGAATTACAAGCATCAACATACCATAGAGTCCTTTAAAAGCAAGGCACGGTACTTGGTCATCATCCCTTGGAACTTGTCCATCAAGGCACACGATTTGTCTGCAAACTCTGAGTCAAACTCATCAAACTTGATATCATTCCTATCTCTATAAATGTGATATTTCATCAGCCGTTCCACCGCATCCTTTTTACTTTTAAAAGGAACTTGGTAATCGGGCTCTAGGACGTATTGCTGGTCCCGCTGAAGCAGCATATCAAACCTGAAATGGAAAATGCAACCCCTAATCAGTCTCACAAAATCTTAAATTGTATTTGCACGCCATTTACAAACAACAATAAGCAACTTACTCTTCTTTCCTCCATCGAGCCCGTTTCTCCTCCTCCGCTTTCAAGTTGGCAAGTCTCAATTCCTCAGCCTTTTTCTCCTCCAGCCGGGCAATCGAGTTGGCTTGGATTTGAACAACATGTTGAGGACCCAAAGCATTGGTTGTATTTGTCGAAGAATTAATACTGCTGGATACAACAAATGTGCTCCCTGGAGGTGTCACCTGATACCGTTTAGACAAATCAAATACAACATATGATCGTTTATTCAAGTCCAAACTTACGTTATATACTTGAGCCATTATTTCTAACGATTTCTACCACCGTGAACAAACTGTCAAAATTCATAATTACATTGTAAACAAAACCCAGAAATGAGAGAAAGCTGGAAGAAAGTCAAAGAATAAAAATTCAAAATATAAATACACCACAAATCAAACTCGTTCTACAGAAGACAGAAATGCTGAAAAGGCGTTTAACTACTACATAACAATCCAATTCGCAATGCTTGTGACGCATTAAACGCGCATGCTCTAAAAATGAGAAACAAACAATGAGAATGAGTTATGGACAAAAAACATGGAATTTGTGTTTTCAGGAGTATCATGCAGGATGGACGAACACAAACTATAATCATTGTGTAGGCTATTGTATTATAATTTCCATGCAGGAAAGCCAGCTAATTATTTGTTAGTACTTATTGCAGTAAAAAATTACAGAATAAAACAATTTGGGGAAAACACGCTGACTTTTTCACTAATGTCTTTTACCTTCTCATGAGTTAAACTGGATTCAGTCGAGGAGGACATGAAGTGTCCCTGGTCAGTCTTATTATTTGTTGTTCCAAGTAATACTTTGGAGGTCTCTATGAGATTGTTCAAACTAGTGGTGACCATATTGCAAACATTAGTAGCAGCATCCATTTGTGCAGTATTAATAAAAGTAGTAGTGTTCCCACCACCACTGCCAACTACATTATTATTTGTGGACACAAAGATTTTCCCAAGCGAGGAGGACGGGATCGAGTTATTGTTGTCAGTTTGAAAGTTTGCAGACGATGAGACAGGTACGGTACTAGTGTTCCCAATGGTTGTTATTATGGTGGCTGTCGCATTATTTGTGTTACAGTGACTATTAGTAGTTCCCAGGTTGGCCGAATTATTAGAGCCAATCCCAGTGGTGCCCGAAAGGATGGAATTCAAAGCAGAAGCCCCGGGTGTCGTTGTGGATGAATTTTGAGTTAATTGCTGCCATATAAATAAAAATGCCAAAGGTGAATAAAAGCAAAGTGGGAAGGAAGAGGTGCAATTTCAAATTTTATCACAGAACCATTTAAATATCATGGGCTCCTATCATGAGAACAACTACTATTCATCAGGTTTCAAAAAATTTAACTCGTGTATGCAAATTCATTCATTAGGTAGTATCAGTCCACTTTATTAAAGTTTTGAGCAAATATGGCTTCTTGTAAATGTAAAATCAAACTGTTTTCAAGACATTCATATCATCACGGAGAATTTGACTTCAAAAAATTATCCTATAATGCGCCAGACTATGCTATTTAAATGCTATCCAACTACTATCATAAACGACATCATGTAGCATGAAGGTGCATATAATGGCAAAAGTGTTATTAAAAATCCCGTAGCCATTAAATACTATTAGTTTTACCCAAACGCTAAAATCCCACCACATTGTAATTTTTAAAAAACTCCCACCGGCTTATTGTTATACAACACACAAATCACTCAACCTAAACTATCAAGAGTTCTCCAAATACATACAGACAAACTCTATCCAAATAATTTAGTGTTGCTCAAAGCTACCCTACAAATACACCTCACAACTATACAGAAGTTTTAGCAACTTACATTGTTCAGATGATGAGGTGTGGGTACAGGAACTCCAGTGGCAATAACTTGTTGCTGCAAAACAATCAGTTTCTCATACGCAGTCTGCTCCGTAATATTCCTACTGGGCAACATAGCTAGTCGATTGATTTGAGCTTGGATGTTCCGCAACAGCTGATTATTCTGCGGAGTCAGTTGCACAGTCTGAACAATACGGGTAGGACCCGCAGTTTGAGTAGTGACTACAGAGACTGCTGGAGGGGCAGCAGGAGGAGGATGGTTAGGCCCAGGCACAACAGCATTTGGTGGTTGAGGGACCGGTCCTCCAGGAGATGCCAAGATCCCATGGGGTGTAATTTTGGGGATAGGATTACTTACAGTAGTTGGACGCACTGGAGATATAGCTGGAGCTGGGACTTTAGGGATTGGAGGAGCGCTACTTTTTACAGCAACGACCGGAGTAGTAGGTTTTTTAGTCCCCCCAGAGTTCCCAGATTTATGACGAGGAGTACCAGGAAGACTAACTTTTTCTGGTGTTGGAGATCTAGCACCACCACTCGCCACAGCATCTATAATCGCAAATAGTTCATCTCCTGTAGTATTCTTTTTAGGAACATTATTGTCAGATCTTCGTCTGCTACTTGTCGTCACAGGACTACTGTTAACATTATGATTCATTTCAGTCTTTTTATTATTTTCCGTATGCACTTCCGTTATTCCTGAATTGCCACTTTTCTTTCTGGATTTATTATTGCCCAGCGGTGTTCCTGGAGATGAAACCATTTTATTAATGCTATTCCCCGACTTCTTCTTTTGCGATTTCTTTGGGCTTTCAGAATCGGTAGTGTGGACGGAAGGTAAACTGTTATTCCCAGCATCTACCCCATTAGTTTTATTGGACGTCTCATAACAATTCATACTGTCATTCAATACCGAATCAATAGAATCAGACAACCCATTCATTTGAGTATTGGGAGTGCCAAATCCAAACGAGAAGTCAAATGAACCATCATCTTGTAAATCTTCATCCATAATCCCAGATTGTTTCAGCAGCTGCTCCAGATCTAACGTAACTTTTTTCTTTGGTTTAGCCCTGGATCGCGACTTTTTAGGCGGTGGTGCTTCCGTTTCATTATTTTCAGTTGAGCTGGTCCGTTTGGGAGCACTTTTAGGAGTCACAGGAGTAGACGCCGTTGATACAGGTGTCGGTGGTTTCGCATTGACGGTAGATGGCGGAGCTGGTACAGCCTGATTAACAACAGGTGCAACTGGTGTAGGAGTAGCGTTTTGAACAGGCTGTGGCGATTGTTGAATCAAAATTTGCTGTTGCTGTTGTTGCTGCTGCTGCTGCTGAGGTTGCATAAGGATTTGCTGTGACTGCTGCTGGATTTGAATTTGCTGTTGAGCCTGTTGATGCAATTGGAGTTGCTGCTGTGCTTGCAGCTGAATCTGCGGTTGCTGCATGTGTATCTGTTGTGGAGTCCCGAGTTGTGCTTGAACTTGCGTAGCGAAATTGTCAGTAGTTTGGATTTGGCCTAAAACGGATGTGGTCGCTCCACTTGTCACAGTATTCTGAGGATACCTGATGGCTACCCAAGCTGGTCCATTTGCTGTTTGGATTTGTTGTAACCCATATCCTGAGGACGGCTGCTAAATAAATTGAATGAGAATGTGAACATAGTTTACTTCACCTTATTTCAAATTACTACAGTTTACAGCATTTTCTATTACCTGTGCAACTTGAGAAACATATCGGACGATTGGTTTTCCTACGCCGGATACAGCATTTTGAGCATTTTGAGCACCAATCGTTCCAGTTGGAGTTTGAATTGTGAGCATTTGTGGTTGCGTTTGCTGCTGTCTCACAATAAACTGAAGTCCAGCGTTCTGATTCGTAGCCGACGCTGTGGGCACCAGCACCGGTTGTCCAAACTACAAATTAAAAATTAAGTTAATTTTAAATAAATTGTTTCATTACCCGTTCTATTTTCCCATTTCCCTTTAATGTCCTTTAATAAGAAAAAGAAGACGTAAAATTCTTACCTGATTGAGAATGATAGTTCCCGCTATCTGAGTCTGCTGCTGAGTGTTCACAGCATTAATGCCACTGACTTGTGAAACCATGACTTGGCCTAAACCTGCGGCACTGCCGATAGTATAAGCCTGTTGCTGAGGTCCTGTAGAGATCGTCATATTCGCCCCACTCACCGAAGACACTACTTGACTAGCAATCTGCTGTTGCATACTAGCCACTTGCTGCTGTTGCTGATGATTGGCAGCCACAACAGTTGAGTCGGACATATTCATACCATTGTCACTACTGCCACTACTCACAGCAGCATTGGCATTATCACCCACTGGTTTATTATTGTTAGCATTACTACTGTTATTGTTATTACTACTACTATTACTAATAGTGGAGCTCTGACTGGAAGTACTTGTTCCACTACTTAAGGACACTGCAGCCTCAGGCTTGGGCAACAACTGTGGAGGATTTTTCGGCTTCACTTGATTCACAATATTGGAAGCATTTGCTGTACTAGCAGCGGTGGCCATCAGTTGACCACCAGTAGTTTGGAAATACGTTCCATTCGGACCCTTAGTAATAGTTTGTAGTTGCTGAGGTTGAGCCATGGACAGAATTTGAGGCCCGGAAGGCAACATGGCGTATGTAGGGGTGCCTCCAGTCGCAACTAATGCAAGGTTAGTACCAAAAGCTGTTTGTGTCATGCCCGCCGCAGCCATCAGGGTAGATTGATCCACTGTGATGTAGTTCTGTGCTTGAGATGCATTTTGAATCATAATGTTTTGGCCTTGATTTGTAGTCATCAGGCCAGTGCCAGCACTCGTCAGAATTTGTGTGCTACTTACTCCAACATTGGCTAAACTAACGGCCAACTGACCACTGGAAGTAACCGACGAGGAAGTTTGCAGTTGGGCTGAGGAAAATATCGGTGTAGTCGAAATACCATGTTGTCCATTAGTGGTGATGGTTGAAGAAACTAATATAGTAGCAGTTGTTCTTGGAGGAGCACTTTTTGTGGCTAAGTAAACGGGTGCAGATTTATGAGAACTTGTTTCACTAGTGGGGGCTTGATGAGACGAGGATTTAAAATTAATTGATGGGATTGACGGCAACGTGACCACAGTGGTTGAAGATTTGGGAACCACAATACTACCACTAGTATTCACAGAATTGACGGAGTTACTAATAGTCTTATTATTACTAGTACTAGTACTACTACTCGTGACACTGAGAGAGGCACCACTACTTGAGATCAGATCAACTGATGACGAATTTGTCGAATGCAAACTTTGAAAAGACGAGGATGTGAAACTATTATTATTATTACTAGTATTATTCGTACTTATACAACTATTACTGTTGTCTGTAGTAGTTGCAGTGGCAATAATACTTGAACTGGATCCAATCGCAGCATCGATCAGCCCTTGGACATTTTGGAGTGAGCTTTCTTCCTGATTCATAAAAAAATTGTGGGCTGTTGACGACGTCGCTAAAGCAGAGGAATCACAGCCTTTGGTAATTTCGAAACAACTGGTCGTCGTCACCATGTCGCTGGACGTAACTTCGAGAGCATTAGTAGTGGTGCTGGCTAGAAATTGCTCTCCACTACTAGCTGTCCCCATGGTCATCGAGTTGTTGGCACTACTACTACTACTAGTTATCGATGACCCATGGCTATTAAGAGACTGGAGCACCCCATTGGCCACCGAACTCGAGGGTAGGTTATTGTTGAACAAGTTATGAACAGCTTCCGAAGATGAGAGGGCATTTTCAAAGTCCGATGGCACATAAGACTGGGAAATGTCTGTCAGATTATTCGAAGTTGCTTCCAGTGTATCAAAGAGTGTCTCGTTTGGCGAATCCACTTCGTAGTCTCCCCCTTCCAAAGAGCGTGCCAGTGAGGCCACAACATTGTCCACGGTCTCTGCTGAAGGCAGGAGCTCCGAGTCGGATGTAAGTCCTCCCAAAAATGACTCCAATGCGTTCGGATCACTGTGGTTTGTGTACCAACAAAGATTATCATCAAGATTTATTCGTATAACACAGGGAAATCAGTTAGTCCTTGCTTGTGCTACATGTGTTGTACATCACAGTACTTGCGCACTATGGTTTCAAATTGGGGTACAAAACCATTGACTGCACTTTAAGGTTAGAGACCAGACATGCTGCTACACATTGACAACAAAATATAAACTTTGGAGAATAAAACAGAATGGAAAGTGGATAATACTAAATGGTGAAAGGCTCAGAAAGGTATATCGTAGTTAGTAAGTCGAGTGATATATTCATCAGTATATGTGTGCGTGTGCAGTGTATTATGACGACAGAAGCAAAGATGAAAATAATAAAAAAGTCAACAGTCTTCTCTGCATAAGTTCATCGTTACATACCTACATGAGTTAGTTGACTGTAGCAGTGCATGCATGAGAAAAAAATGAATGGCCCGAAAGCATATTTAGCATTAGTAGTCCTACATACCTGTCTGCATGTCTGTACAGCTTTCATACACTAAATAGCTAACTAACTAGAAGTTAGTGTGCTGAACTACTATTGGCTAGCATTTTTTTCTCGCCAATACTAACTAACTAAGCCCCATAGCGTCAACTAGATAGTCTGTACAATCTGCCTATTGTGAACGAGAAAATTCACATAGCCATGCAAATCTCATAGGTGTTAGTACAATGCATAGCAGCGTACAATAGCTATGACTTCATACAGAAGCAAGAAGCAGAGAAGGCATACCAGAATATATTTATTACAAAAGGGAAATTTTAATCACGAATGGTAGAGATGTACTGCGTACAGCTATGCGTATAGTTGTTGAAATGACTACGTAATGGACTTATGAGAATTCACTCAATTTTATGCATGCAGTCAATATAAATCAAACCAACGCTGAGATTGAGAAGTCATCCATTGCTGAAAGCTAGAATGACTTTATTCAAGCATGGATGATAATGCTACTGATAGGGCAGTCAAGAATTTTTCATGTGGTTTCATCTTCAGCAAGCCTTGTAGTTACTTCAAAGGGACTTATTATTTCATTAATTCTTACTCTATAACGTCAAGGAGTCGCTGGCCTCCATCTGCCATGTCGAAGGGCAGCTGGGCATCCTGAAAATAATAATGTCAATAATGTCACCACACAGAGCTGGAAATTAAAACAGTATTTAACTAACTAACCCGCATAAAAGTATAAAAAATCTTAAGATTATCTAAAATGTCTCAAAGAAAGCTTGGTGTATGCCGTATGCTCAAAAAGTCCTCACCCTACCGGCAGCGACTGGCTACCTTTCTCTTTATACGCATATACAAAGCAAACAAAAGGACAAAAACACCGCTGCTTTCACTCTCCCTTTATTTACAAAAATATGCCAATGCAAAAATTTTTTAAATCCTGTAAATAGTATCCAACAAAATGTTGCTAATAAGTTATTTAGTTTCAGATACTTAAGTATAGTACTCCCAAGATTTGCTGGGATATGCGATAACATGGGAGGCTTATATGCATTTGTGTGTATTCGACAGCCCAGCTTCTTTAGGGAATACTGAACAAAGATGTCGTAAGTTCGCATTAACTTTGCCAAATTCAATTCGTCAGCATCTTATATTCAAAATGCAACTAACGAAAAAGAAATGACAGCACTGTAGCAGTGAGTACAAAACCAAACCAAATGCACTGCATTTTGAGGCCATAAGTTTATGCAGTAAATCTAGCTAGTGAGTAAAGGTACCTAACTTCCATCAGAGAAACCATACATTTTGAGGCAGTGGCTGGCTGGATAGAGTAAACTTCGAAATAAAATATCCATGCACTGCGGAGCGATCAACTGCTCAAGGAAGGTAAAATAAACGCTACTTTTTTCAAATTCATGTGGATTTCTTAAAAGTTTAGGAACAAAAGTTCCGAAGAAGAAATGTTTTCAACACTCTTTAAACTTGAACATGGGAAGTTTCTTAGAAAGATTTAGAAATCAGAAATCTCACATTTCCCCCAAGCCTTCCAACAGCAATGACCCTATATGACAACCCTGTGAAGCTTCTGGCTATATTCCATCAAAATTTTCATTTTTTCACATTTTAAATGGGCGAACATATGCAACTTACATTGCTTTTTAATCCCCCTACATACATTCATGACAAGCAAACAGGTCAGCGTTTACATGAATGAAATTTCCAGCCAACTACATGGTGTGCCCCTAAAAAGCGGCCTGGAAATCCACCTATCCCTTAACATACTAGATATTTAAACATTTTTCGACACCTTCATAACTAACTAACTGTTACTCTTGCCATTGCACTAACGATACGAGCCTCAAGATGCGCTAGCGCCATGGAGTCATTTTTTCATGAAACTGCATTTTGAGTGCCGTGGCGTACAGTTTCTGTGGGGACCTCCGTTGAAATAGCTCCTCCCTAGGAGCCAACCCATTGGAAAAGAGGTATTCGCCAACTCTCAACACTACTGGTGGCTCAAAAAGTTGATCTCGCCACCAACACAGTGACTAACTTGGCCGTACCAAGGAAAAAGCAACTAACTCTCTTCATGTGTATAGTAGATCTAGTTAGTTACTAAAGTTAGAATGCATACTACGATATGGGACAAATATGCTCAGGACGACTCCATCGTGCTTAGTTTGTACTACAGTACTACTACTGTTGGTTTGGTACGCACAGGGAACAACATTTGTGAGCCTGCTCTGAACTGACGCTGCTAAAAACATGTACGCGTTGCAAGTAAGTTTGGAGAGGAGCACATCATTGTATTATATATGCGTCCTGTCTCTGCCTCTCGGATATATATGTGTGGTGTGCACACTACAATCTATACGAAATAATGTACTACTACGCGTTTGCAGGCGATCCTATTCCACAACTGACGACTGAATGCTCCCAAAAATATTTTACGAAAGCTCATTCTTGTGCCAACCAACAAAGAGGAGAGCTAATCAGTCTGTTTGAGCTGACCAAACTGAAAATTTGTTCAAAAACCAACTTACAGCCAACACTTTTTGGTGCGTTATAGTGGATCCGTTGGTAGTGGGCTCTTGATACGGCCATGTCTTCATGTGTACTACTGTTGCTGCAACTCATCACAGAGTTAGCTACACGAACCAACAGTAGATACGGAACTCTTGTCCAAATCCCTTCATTTCCACTCAAAAATCCATTTCTTTTGTGTTCAAAATACTCCCCGTCCTTTATTTCATATGTTTGAATTCAACTTGTACTATTTGTTTCGCAAAAATACGATAGAATTCAAATTTTTTGGGACTCACGGATTTTCACAAACACTCAGCTCAACTTGATTCTCTCTTCACTGTGGGAGAAATCAGGTGGGGAACACAATTTTCGTCCTTCGGTCCCTCATTCTTATCTATGCTACTATTGATCCACTACTACTACTATAGTGCGTAGCTGCTATGTATCTATGTATGCGCCAGCAAGCAAATCCCATTTTTGGAACCGATTTTACCGAAATTTTGTCCAAATTTTGCCCTCTGTAGTCCATTTCATTCCATTTTCCTCCTCTCATCATCGTTTCTTCCAAATGGCACTATGTACCTCGCAGTTTCTGCATACTCAAATCATCGTCACAAGAATCATGCATATATGTATGTTAGCTAATGTGCTTTTTTATGCCTGCCTTCCCTACGTTGTTATCGTCATGTAAAGCCATTGTAGGTACTTGGAAGGTTTTATAGGTTGTCAGAGCTCGTAGGCCAATCCAACAGAAGAACCAAACCAACTAACTAACTATTGCTAAATACGGACAGGGAATCCTCAACTAACTAACCAACAGACTATAACTAACTAAACTAGCAAATGCGAGCTCGGGGTGTCGAGAATACTGTACAAGATAGACAGCAATGTGAGCATTGGAAATGAATATTGTTCGTTGAAAAAAGAACAATCGCATTGTGAATAAACCTACAGACTAACTAACTATATAATTTATAAACGTTGCAGTCAGTTTGGTCATTACAATGTGGACGAAAAGGATTCAGTTTCAGTACAACAACTGTGTCATAGCCATAGATGGATAATAAACTGCTTGAGTCAGCCCGTGCTTCGCCATGTATCCTGTGCCATAGTATTTTGCAAAAGATTTAAGTATTACATTGGCAGTAGAAACACTGGTTAGTTGTATTTCTCATAGCAGGAAAAAATCACCAAATTGCAGATAGGATGATAGACCACAGCATTTGTTAAACTGGCAATAGCATTCAAATGGAACCTTCGACTAGTCATATTTTAACATATCATCCATCATGCCGCAGTTAGTTGAAAAGTAGAAACTCTGTCGAGTAGAGACTAATGATTAGTGGTATGCTCGAATTTATACGGGATTTGAATTTTTTCATTAAAGACTAACACATCTGGAGTATTAGCTATGTTTCTTCTATACTAATGCTAAATACTGTCAAAAACTGAAACTCATGCTTGTCCGTGCTCGGAGTATTTTAGAATCGAAAAGGCTATGATTCCATTGCTTTTCAGTGCATGATAAAAATTCAAACTGGTAGAACGTAATAGAAAGCACATAGAGCATCAATGACTTCAACTGGATACATCCTTTCCGTAATTCCAGCACAGCATGTTCAATTATATCATGAACATATATAGTGATGTACAAAGCTACCCAGTTCACCAAATAGTGTTGTACTTTTATTAGTCCTCCGTCTGTAATTGTTGGGCTTCACATGCGTTCATTATTATTGGACATAGCACAAGATTGTGAAATACGTAGTTATAGTTTGATGAAGATAGACAAATAAATGCATATGGCCTTTAAAAGGTACTTACAATGAGTTTCCCTCCCTCTATATATATTGTGTACTTTTTGCCCCAAAGAATGTACCCGAGAGACTATAGTTGACTCATACGAATAAAATGCATTACAGACATCACTATTGCTTATCAAGTAGCCCTGTGGAGTGCTTTTTAGAAGCTACTGCATCTCAGATCACACTATAACAAGAATATGTTTGAATGTGTATTTGAACCATAAGAATGCTGGAGATGTCTAAACACTGGATCAAAATCATAATCTTTGCTTTATCAGTACCACCTTGATTTGGTGGCACCAAAACTTTAGTAAAAGTGTATGCCAAATATTGTGAGGATTAAAAACATACGTTGCAGTAGTAAAACTAATCCTCCACCTCGATAGGTAGTTACCAACTTCTGTCTCACATATTGATTCACATACCTTGCAATGAAGAAATCAGAATCAGAAATTTCATTTATACGATGATAATCAGTTAATCAGTAGTTGGTCAGTAGAAAATAAAGTTTTGCAAATATAGAAGGGTAGGAAATCTTCCGTAATCTAGTAACCAGGTTATTTGGAACGCAATTTCACAGTGGATAATTTTTTCCGGTGCCCCCTTCTAACGAACACGCACAATTTTAGAGCGAAATTTTTTTATTACCGGGACTATTTAAAATATAAAATTATATTATTTTCACGGGTATGAAATATAGATTTCATACCCGTGAAACAAACAAGTACAGAATATTTCTTACGAATCAATCAAAAGCAAATCTTTATTCAATTCGTGGGCTAAAACACAAAATCTCATATCTCAGAACTACATTGGAGCCATCAAACATACACTTTGAATCATAAGTCAGTCATGTAAACAAAATAATATAGTCATATAACTAAGTGACAAATATAAAAATACGGAAAAACAGCAGACTATATCTATTTCAACTCACTACTCATCATCCAAGCTGATCTCGTCAGGATTGCTAACATTCGTCTTTTCAGCATCTCCAGCAATAAACGTATCTCCACGTACGAAGGAAACCTGATCAGGTCTTTTTGCAGGAGGAGGTGGCGGCTGCTCATTAGATTCAGCAGAGGACATTTGCTGCTGCTCTGCTTGTGCAGAACTGCCAGCACTACTGCTGGATGTTTCAGTCCCAGTTGCAAGTTGAGTCTGCTGGGCTATCAAATGCGCAGTGAACTGGGTATTGTAAAGAGCTTGCACTGATCGTTTGATCCTCAGCATTTCCCGAATCGTGTCTTCATTACCGTGTCGCACTTCGAAATCCTTCCAAGCAGCCCAGAAATCTGATGCAACCTGTATGCCATTCAGAACAGAGTAATTAATACAGTTTATAATAATCTCATCTTTTAAGGAGTTTCTAATCTGTAAGAGAACAAGAATTGCACTCTAGTTGAATGAATTCATTCATTCAACTTTTGTTTCGGAATACGAAACAAAATAACTGCGGTTCAGACGTAATTGGCATGTTCAAGTAAAGTCAGAGCCGGCCGGTAGCCATAGTGTAAAACATGTAGTTTGCTGCTGCAACTTACAGTACAACCCAATATGCGGTATACAATAATTGCAGTCCATTTACAACGTTATGTCTATATTTTGCCACAAATAGGTGGATAGATCTTCATCCGCATATTGGTATATTTGCCTAGCTACTGCATATCATTTGTTCAAGTTTGTTGGTGGATGAAAAAACAGCTATCTTTAGGTTCATGCAAATGATAGCTTAATGACATACCCTGGGATCACACATTTGAGACGTATGAGCATAGATAGCTCTGGCTCGATCTATCTCTCCAAGTTTCGTCTCCAGTTCGGCAAATCGTATTCCCATTTGTCTTGCATCTTTATCTGAGAGATCTTCCAGAGCAGCTTCAAAGATAGGTCGCGTTTTTGTAACCTAATGCACAAAGAATAAGAGGGAAATTGGGAAATATTCATAAATAAACCCAGCCATATTCCATACACATATTTATGTCTAGATAGAATGTAATACATCAATATCAGCATTACGAGATCTCAACTCAGCTACATACTACATACTTTTTATTTCATAGCTAACATAGACAGATAGGCAAGCGTTACAAAATAAGTCAGCTTACCCCGTATAATGACGCAGCTTTCTGTATGTAAATATTGTACATCTGAAATACACAAACAATACCATAGTGAGTCACTTTACAAATAAGACGAAGACTTTTTTTAAAGTCTAGAAAAGAATTTTCACTTTTTTATAATAAAAAAATAAAAAATATGAACTATAAACCATATATTTGAGTTAATAGCGCTCCTGTAATTACTTTGTTATAAATTTAACTAGAAGTATTAACAGAAAGTGCAAAGACATGATGTTGTAAACCGTCTTACTTCGTATTGATCTTTCTTGTCAACAGCTTTAGCAGCCTTTTCATATATTTTCATTGATCTTCTGGCGCCACCATGTTTTTCCTCCAGTTTTGCATACAATAAATAAAAGTTCTTGGCGAACTTAGGAGGAACAGATTCCAAACACTGTTCAAAAAGGTCCCTGGCTCTTTCAATTTTTTCTCCGCCGTAACGATCTAGGAACTTGGTAAGGTAAGTGTTCCACAAATCGTAAACATGTGGCCATCGGAACAAGCTGATTCCCTTTTCATATGCACGGAACGCTTCTTCAAAGTAATGATTTTCTTCCAGAAAGAACCCATAGTTCATGATAATTTGTGGCGTGGCAATTTTTAAGTCAATAATTCTGTCATACACAGCTTTACATGTCTTGAAGGTTCCAAAAGACTCCTCTAGATCGGCATAAAAAGACCACAATTTCAGATTTTTGTACAGGCGTCCTTGAACTGCCACTGACTCGTCGCTATAACCCGCTTTAGGGCCGGGCAAAGGCGCTGTAGCTTGATACATTAAACGTAGGGCTTCTTTAGGTTTACTATACAAATATGTAAACAAAAAATATTAGCATCAGCAAATAATCTAAATCTAATCAGGATTAACGACAGATACAAAGTGAACATGAAATTAAAAACGCACTTGTGTCTCAGCTCCATTTCTGCCCATTGACACCACACATGGCTTAAATCATCCACTTTCAAGTAAGGTACTTGTGTTCCTTTTTCAAATATGATTCTCGAATCATCTAATTGACCAGCGGCTTCATAAAATTTTGCAAAATTGACCCATAATTCATTTAATTTTCCTACAGCTTGCTTCGGGTCAACGGTTTGAACTCCTTCAGTGTACGCCGCTATCACCTATTTTGACGAATAATTTTATAGGATTTATTTTTAGCATTTACATTGGCCTTTAAACTTTTGGTTTCATCAGTCAATTGTCAATAAAACAATGTAATACCTCCTTCGGTTTTTCTTTCAAAAGGTCAACGCGCTTGATCCATTCATTAACATTGTGAGGATTTTGTCGAAGAAGAACAGAATTTAATAACAACGGTCTACGTTCCATTAAATTCTCCAGACGAGCTAATCTTAATTCTATTACTTCATCGTCAGCCTCATCTGCCTCCATTAATTTTGTAAGTGAAACTTCTTCGAATTGGGCATATGCGTCAAAAATTTGGGAGAAATCTCGAACCGTTGTGACACTTCTGATTCCTTCTTCGTAAATATCACGAGCCTAAAATGAACAAAATTAAGGTTAGTCATATTTTTTGGTACGTAATCTAAAAAAGTCACAAACGGTGCGGTTTCCAATACCCTTTCAAAGAGACCAGATCGAACATAATAATCGGCCAAGTGAGTCCATAGTGAACCAATTTGATCTGTGTATCTACGAATTGCGCTCCGCATTATGGCGTCCACATCCAAAGATTTTATACTTTTCGGATTTTTGGATATCAGCGAGCACAATTCGGCCCACAGCATATAATTTGATTTACCCTGAAAGCAGAAAAAAATCAGGCGATCAAAATACAATACTATTCTATATCATGTAGCCCCCTTTTGGCTGTTGCTGTCGTGCATAGTATAAATATTTATATTATTATCCCGATTTATTGCGCATTGAAATACATCTAAAAATCTGATTAAAAGTTGACAAAAAAGCTGCATTTCCAGTTGGTTAGGATTTTCCTCATCAGTGTCTGTTCCGTGACATTTTTCCCTACCCTTTTCTCAACTAGGTTCTTCCGTTTTCAGTTTATTCATTTATTTTTTTGTATTCATTATTTGTTCAGAATAAAACAAGGTCCCTATAGAAACAAATAACACCCTCTTTTTACAAGGTTCGGAAATACTTAAATCTGAGAATTCAATGCTGGAGAAAAATCAAAATGGGGCTGATCATGCCATCACTAATATCACTATGGTGAACAATACAGAATTTGAGCCCCCTTTTGAATTTTCTCCAGCATTGAATTCTCAGATTTAAGTATTTCCGAACCTTGTAAAAAGAGGGTGTTATTTGTTTCTATAGGGACCTTGGAATAAAAGTAGGCCAATACAGATTAACAGCAATTTGAGGACAAAAAAATACCTTCTTTGAGACGAAATTTTCGTTGTTCACCAATTTGATGAGCAAAACCGCCGCTTCATCCAATTGATCCACTGTCAATAAGTAATCCACATAATTTTCTGCATTTTCAGGACATAGCTGAAAAAACACGATTTTATTTCATTCGAGGAATCTTACTATAATGTAAAAATTAAACAGTATAATATCACAGCAAAATATAAATAAAACAAACCTTCAGATATCTTTTGAAAACCCTTATCGCTGTCTCAGGAATATGGTGCTTATTAGTGACAAAGTCAATATACAATGGCCAAATTCTGTTATGCTGTGTAACAGGGAGCGATCTCAATGCTCTATCGAAAATCCGTCTCGTTTGCGTGATTCTTCCACTTTTTACGGCAAAGTCGCAATACTCAATCCAAATGCGAGGCATTTTATTCATGAAAACAAGCGACCGCTCGAAAGTAGCAAACATTTCCTAGTTTTCCAAAAAAAAATTAATCAAGTTTAGTTAACCAACTAATTAATAGATAAATGAAATTAATAACAAATTATATTAAAACTTACATCGTAAATCGGATCTCTAGGACCTTTTCTAGTTAGTTGAGTTTTTCGAAACACCAAATAAGCATGCCATAGTTTGTAAGATCCTGGTAGTTGTTTCAGAGCTCTCTCATATACGAGGTTGATACGTTTCTTATTCTTTCGACTTTTCTTATCGCTTTTCAAATGATCGATGTACCGAATCCAATGGCGAACTGAGAAAGGATTACGTAGGATATCTTCTTCGTGAGCAAGATCCTCTTCAGTTAACTAAAAATTGATAATACCACGTCCCAAATCAAATTGCAATATTGAAGCTCACGTAAATGCACAGTAAAACATTAATCTTTGCTAGGAACAGAGCAATTCTTGCCAATGCAATTGAATTTTCCCGTTGACTTTTAATAACACGGGATCACCGAAATGAGGCAGAGGACAATTTCCAAGCCTTTGCTCATTTAAAGAAAAAATCCTACTGTGAATGCTAATGTAACTATCATATCATTATTGGGCTACTTTGGTGTGTGTGTGTGCACGGAATTTCATAATTAAAGTAGAGCTATATTAGCCCAAAGTTATTTGGCAATGATTACTTTTTGGTGGTTACTGGGATAACAAAATTTAAAAAATGGCTAATTTAAAAATGGTCCTTGGCGTTTTAGGTAGTTGGTTAGGGTTTTCCTTCTTAGTTTCTGATGAAGGTTTTCCCCTATCCTTTTCCTAGCTAGGTTTTATTTTTTAATTTTATTACTTTTCTTGTATTTTGTTGCGAATAAAAACTAAAAGGAGAAAAAAAAAAAAAATTTAAAAATGATACATGTATTTGTTTGTGCAGATTTGTTGATTTTAGGGGAATATACAAATTTGGTTGCCAAAGTTTTTTACTAATTTTGCAATTTAGATGAAAAATTTTTTAAGGGAATTTGAA
>Ga0210040_10002338_pt1 | contig 26868 bp, 25 predicted proteins | sample CryGeyCG12114_NA_FD_185462 | JGI IMG/M metagenome (GOLD analysis project Ga0210040, IMG submission 185462) | Groundwater microbial communities from aquifer - Crystal Geyser CG19_WC_8/21/14_NA (SPAdes) (version 2) | ecosystem: Environmental > Aquatic > Deep subsurface > Groundwater | place: USA... | reverse complement strand
AGAGCGCTGCAATCGCACTGCAGAGGTCAGGGGTTCGATTCCCCTCGGCTCCACCACCCCGCCGCATCCTTCGACATGACTGATCCCGCCAGCCCGATCCCCGCCGCCACGCTGGTGGTGCTGCGCGAAGCCGCCGGCGCCCTCGAATTGCTGATGGTGGAACGGGCCAAGGCGATGGCCTTCGCCGGCGGCGCGCTGGTGTTTCCGGGGGGACGGGTCGACGCGGGCGACGTCGCCCTTGCAGCATCGCTGGGCCGCGACGGCGAAGAGGGCGCGGCGCGAATTGCCGCCATTCGCGAGACGGTCGAGGAAGCCGGCCTCGGGGTCGGCCTGTCGCCGCTCCCCAGCCCGGAAGGGCTCGACCAACTCCGCAACGCTCTCCACGGCGGCACCCCGTTCGCCGAAGCCCTGGCCGCCATCGGCACGGCGCTCGACCTCGACGCGCTGACGCCCTTCGCGCGCTGGCGGCCCGACCATGCGCCCGTCCGCATCTTCGACACGCGCTTCTACCTCGCCGTTCTGCCCGCCGGATCGCCGGCCGCGACCGTGGATGCGACGGAGAACGTTCGCCTCTTCTGGTCCACCGCCGCCGCCGTATTGGAGGAGGCCGATGCCGGACTCGTGACGTTGATCTACCCCACCCGCCGCAACCTTGAGCGGCTGGCGCAGTTCGCCACCGTCGCGCAGGCTTTGGCCGACGCCGCCGCCTACCCGGTGCGAACCGTCACGCCTTTCGTCGACGTCCGTGACGGTGTGCGCCACCTCTGCATTCCCGGCGATCTCGGCTATCCCGTCATCAGCGAGCCGCTCGCCAGCGTCCAGCGCGGCTGATGCGGCGATTGCGCCGAGCCATCGGCGCGCTCGCGACCATGCTCCTCGCCCCCGCCGCGCTGCTGGTCGCCTGGGGATTGCTGCGCGGGCCGTCCGCCGACCGCCCGTGGACGCCGCTCGATCTCGGCGAGCCTGCCGGGCTGTTCACCGGCCGCAAGCTGGCCGCGCTCCATGGCGACCTTTTGACATGCGAACGCCTGCTCCGCCGCGCCGGCGTGCAATACCGCGCGCTGCCAACTCGCCGCGAGGGCCAGTGCGGCTTCGACGACGCCGTGCGGTTCGCGCCCGGCGGGTCGCGGCGCATCGCCTTCGCGCCTACCGGCCTCGGCGTTTCCTGCCCGGTCGCAGCGGCATTGGCGATGTGGGAATGGAACATCGTCCAGCCCGCCGCCCGACGCCGCTTCGGCTCGGCGGTGACCCGCATCGAGCATTTCGGCAGCTACAACTGCCGCCACATCCGCGGTCGCGGGACCAGCTGGAGCGAGCACTCCACCGCCAACGCGATCGACGTCGCGGGCTTCACCCTCGCTGACGGCACCCGGATCAGCGTCGCACGCAACTGGCGCGGGCGCGGCGACAAGGCCGAGTTTCTGCGCGACGTGCGGGCGGGCGCGTGCAAGCTGTTCGCGACGGTGCTTTCCCCCGACTACAACGCCGCCCACGCCGATCACCTTCACCTCGATCAGGCGGCCCGCGGTGCAGCCGGCTGGCGCGCCTGCCGCTGAGCGTCAGTTCGGCAGCGTCAGTTTGGCAGGGCGGTGCCGGTATCCACCTTCTCCACCCAATCCGGGAAGAACGCCGGCTGGCGGTTCGACCAGCCCGACGCCGTCGCCGCCGCCTCGCTGATCGACTGGAGCAGCTTGCGCCGCAAATCCGGGTGGAGATGCGGCAACGCCGCCGCCGCGCAGAACGCGCTCGGCAGCCACGGCCGCACCTCGGCGCCGATCAGCCGCTCGTAGAGAAATCGAAAGGCGGAAAAGCTCGTCAGCCGCCCTTGCCCCAGGTCGAACGCGACCAGCGTGACGAGCGGCGCCAGAAACGGCTCGACGGCATCGAGCCCGCTATCGTCGGGCACCATGTCGCGCAGATCGGGCAGCGCCTGGTACAGCCGCGCCTGCGCGCGGATGCTCGCCGCCTCGACGACATCGCGGGACCACCGCGCCATGGCATCCTCGCGCTCCAGCCCGACATCCAGCGAGCGGCGGATGTACCGTTGCGTCGCGCTGGCGAACCCGGCAAATTCCTTCATTTCGGCCAGCGTCATCGCGCCTTCGGCCTGCTTCATCCTCGAACCCATCGTCGTCACCCCGCCCCCGCTAGAGAACTGGCCGACTATGCGCCCGGTTGGTTAACGCTATGCTTAACAACCGGCCGCTCGGCAGCGCCAAGCGACCATTTCTCGTGCTGCGCCGCAATACCGTTGCGACGAATCGAGTCTGACGATGCGTAACGCTCGCCAAGTGCGGATTTTCGGCAACATCGCTGCTGCGCGGTGAGGCGGGGGCGCGCCTTGGCCGGCGTGGCTCAGCTCGGATGGCCTTGCGCCGCCTGCTCCGCCTCGGGATCGAACCCGGACGACGGCGCCGGCTCGCCGCTCGCAGGCTGCGTGTTCGAGGGAGGATCGCTGGCGTCCATGGATTCGTCCAGCGCATTGTCGAGCTGCGCCTCGTCGCTGCCCGGGTTCTTCTCGAGCCGCTTGGTGATGGACTTGTCCTGCCCGGCGTCCTGGCGCGGATCGCGCTCCTGGTTGCCTGCGTTCGGGGCCACGGACAGGCTGTCGAGGGCGCTCTGGTCGATATCGCTCATGGCTTGTTCCCGTTGGTGTGAAGTCGTTACGGAGCCAACGGTCGAGCCCCGCCCCCGTTCCTGTCGGGCAGCGACCATGACCTGTTTCGCTCACGAAAAAGGCCCGGCAGTCGCCTGCCGGGCCTCCCGCGATCCCAAAGGGACACCGCCTATTGGCGATTGCCGCCGAACAGCCGCAGCACGAACAGGAACATGTTGATGAAGTCGAGGTACAGGCTGAGCGCCGACATCACCACCATGCGGCCAACACCATCGGTGCCCGCGACATAGCTGTACATGCTCTTGGTGCGCTGCGTGTCATAGGCGGTGAGGCCCGCGAACAGCAGCACGCCGACGAAGCTGATCACCAGGTCGAGCGGCCCCGAGTGGATGAACATGTTGATGATGCTCGCCACGATCAGCCCGATCAGGCCCACGAGCAGGAACGTGCCGAACGCCGACAGGTCGCGCTTGGTGGTGTAGCCGAACAGGCTCAGCCCCGCGAAGCCCGCCGCCGTCGCGAAGAACGCCTGCGCGATCGCGGTCGACGAATAGGCCAGGAAGATCGTCGAGAGCGACAGCCCCATAACGACCGCGAAGCCCCAGAACAGCAGCCTGAGCGTGCCGGTCTGCATCCGGTTCTGGCCATAGCTCATCGCGAACACGAAGCCCAAGGGCGCGAACATGATCACGTACTTGAGCAGCCCGCCACCCAGGAACACCTGCGCCGCCGGCGACGTCGCACCACCCCAGGCGAACAGCATCGCGACGATGCCCGTCAGCAGCACGCCCGATGTCATGTAGTTGTAGACCGAAAGCATGTAGGACCTGAGGCCGGCATCGTACGCCGTCGACCGCGTGTCAGCGGCCGTGGCGCCGAAGGGCGCGGCGGTCGGCCGAGGGTCAGACCAGTTTGCCATCGCTTGAAGAACTCCTTTGGCCGGCAACAAGCCGGTTATGCCCGAATATCGTCGCACGAGGGCATGTTTTCAAGATAAACCGGTGCGCCGGAAACACTTCGAAACGGACCATACCCCGCTCGTGCACCGCCTGTTCGTCGCCCTGCGTCCCCCACCCCCGATTCGCGAGCAGTTGCTCGACATCACCGACGGTGTGGTCGCTGCCCGCTGGCAGGACGAAGAGCAGCTTCACATCACCTGCCGCTTCATCGGCGCGGTGGAGCGCCCGGTGGCCGAGGAGATCGCCGCCGCGCTGGCGCAGGTGGTCGCACCCGCGCCGGTGGTGCAGCTCGCCGGCGTCGGCCGCTTCAGCAAGCGCTCGGGGGACGCGTTGTGGGCCGCGCTCGCGCCCCACGATGCGCTCGCGCACCTGCATCGCAAGGTCGACCAGGCGTGCGTGCGCGCCGGGCTGGAGCCGGAACGGCGCGCCTATCTGCCGCACATCACGCTGGCGCGCCTGCCGCGCTCGGCGGCGCACGATCCGGCGGTGGAGCGCTGGGTCGCCGAGCACGCCGCGCTTGCAAGCGCCCCATTTACGCTGACACACCTCGTGCTCTACGAAAGCCATCTCGGCCGGGGCGGCGCCCGCTACGAAGCGGTCGCGCGCTGGCCGCTCGATCCAGCCGCACACGCGGCAGCCGACGAACGGGAGTGATACGATGCGGATGACCGGACTGGTGACTCTCTCGGCCCTCGCCCTCAGCCTCGCGGCGTGCGACCGCCACGAACTCGCGACGGGCGCGCCATTGCCCGGCGGCAGCCGCGCCGTCGCGATGCTGCGCACCGCCGGCGGCGCCGACGCGGGCCGCGCCACCGTCACCGATGTGTCCGGCGGCATGCGCGTGACGCTGGACGCGCGGGCGCTGCCGCCGGGAACCCACGGCGCGCACCTCCACACCACCGGCGCCTGCGATGCCCCCGCCTTCACCACCGCCGGCCCGCATTGGAATCCCACCGCACGCCAGCACGGCACTGCCAACCCGCAAGGCCCGCACATGGGAGACATGCCCAACCTCATCGTCGGCACCGACGGCCGCGGCACGGTCGGCGTCACGCTGCCGGGCGCGAGCGTGGCGGCGCTGCTCGATGCGGACGGCGGCGCGATCGTGGTGCACGCGGGCGCCGACGACCTGATGACGGACCCGTCCGGCAACAGCGGCGGCCGCATCGCGTGCGGGGTGTTCCAGCCGGCCTGAGCCGGCCGGGCTCAGGCCCGCGCGGCGCGGCGCGTGGCGCCTTCCTCCAGCCGACGGAGCAGCGACTCGATGGTCTGCGGCGGCACTGGTTCGTGGCGTTGCGGAAGGACCGCCGGCGTCGGCGCCGGAGCGAGTTCGAAGGTGTCCAGCCGTTCGCCGGGCGCCAGCGCCGGCTTGGCGAGCGGCGCGACCGGCCGCACCGGCTCCCGCGGGCTCGCCAGCACCGCGCCCGGATCATAGGCCGCGAGCGGCATGTCGAGGTCCTTGGGCAGCGGCATTTCCCGCGTGCCGACCGGTGGCGCCGTGATCTCCATCATCGGCGTGCCGAGATCGGCTGCCTTCATCGGCGCGCGCGCAGGGTTGTCGGGATGCGCGTCCGCCCGGCGTAGCGCCGGCACGCCGTCACGGCGGCGCGGGCGCGGCGCGAGAAAGCCGCCCGGGCCGAACAACAGGTACAGCGCCGACCACGTCACCGCCGCCGACACGATCCCGCTCGCCAACGCCAGCACGATCCGCGCGGTGACGCCGAGCGGGGGCGCGGCCACCGGCACCAGCGCGGCGATGCCGCTGTTCCACACCATGGTTTCCAGCGTGTCGGCCGGCACCAGCACACAGGCGGCGACCACCAGGGCGCCGGCAACACCTGCGCCGATCGGAGCGACCGAGCCGCTCAATGCTTTGGAACCGGGATACGCGACCATGCCTTACTCGCCGATCTTGATTGGATAAGCCGTTGGTAAACCGGTGCGTAACGCGAAATATTTGACGACCAGTTACGCTCGCGCTCGACGAACGCACGGCCGCGGTCGCGCCTTGCCTCCCAGCCGCTACGGTCCGCGAGCATCCCCGCCAGCGCGGAAGCGATCGCGGCGGGGCTGTCGGCCGCGAACAGCGTGCCGGTATCGCCGTCCCGGATCAGCTCGCGATGGCCGCCGACATCCGATGCCGCCACCAGCCGCCGCTGCGCCATCGCCTCCAGCGGTTTCAACGGCGTCACCAGATCGGTCAGCCGCATCGCCTTGCGGGGATAGGCGAGCACGTCGGTGAGGCTGTAATAGCGCTCCACCTCGGCATGCGGCACGCGGCCGATGAAACGGATATGGTCCGCCACCGGCGATGCGCTCGCCTGCGCGTGCAGTGCCGCCTCCATCGGGCCGCCGCCGACCAGCAGCAGCCGCGCCGCGGGCCGCGCCGCGACCAGCGCCGGCATCGCCGCGATCAGGTCATCGAGCCCCTCGTAATCATAGAAGCTGCCGATGAACCCCACCACCTCCGCGCCGTCCAGCCCCAGCTCGTCCGCGAGTGCGTCGTCGCGCGGCGGGACCGCGCCGAACAGCGACAGGTCAACGCCGTTGGGCGACACCGTGATCTTGGCAGGCTCAATGCCGCGTGCGATCAGGTCGCCGCGCAGGCCTTCGCAGATCACCGTGACGGCATCGGCGCGGCGCACCGCCCAGCTCTCCAACGCCCGCGTCGCGCGATAGCGCAGCGATCCCTCGCGCCCGGTGCCGTTGCCGACGGCGGCATCCTCCCAGAACGCCCGAATCTCGTACACCAGCGGCACCCGCCGCCGCCGCGCGACGATCAGCGCCGCCAGCGCATCGAGCACCGGCGAATGGGCGTGGAGGATGTCGGGCCGGAACCGCGCCACCGCCCCGTCGATCGCCCGCGCGAAGCTGGCGATCCCCGCCAGCTCGCTCAGGGGCCCGCCGCCTGCGCGGGTGGCGGTACGGTGAAAGGTGATGCCGTCGATCTGCTCCGTCCGGTCGCCGCTGCGGCCGTCGAAAGCGCCCTGGCGCGGACCGGTGATCGCCTCCACCGTCCAGCCGCGCGCCTGCTGCGCCTTGATGATGGCGCGGGTGCGGAACGTGTAGCCGCTTTGCAGCGGAAGGCCGTGGTCGAGGACATGAAGGATGCGCATCGCCCAGCCTCCATGCCACCGGAGCGCTTAACGGCGCGTCAATCGCTCGGCGCTAGAGCGGCGGCCACGCAAGACGCTGAAGGGCCGCGCCATGATCGACAATTTCGGCATCGCCCTCACCCACGTGCTGATGATGATCGCCGCCTGGCGCCTGCTGCGCCGCCCCGATCTCGATCGCGAGGGCGACGCCGCGCCGAAGCGCTTCGGGCAGCGCCCGCGTGCGTGATCTCGCCTTCATCGCCTTTCTGGCCGCGCTGTTCGGGATGGGCTTCAAACGCCCGTTCCTGCTCGTGCTCGCTTATGTCTATATCGACATCGTCTCGCCGCAGCGGCTGACGTACCTTCTCCTCAACGCCGTACCGATCTCGCTGATCGCGGTGGTGCTGGCGGTGGGCGGCTGGGCGATGTCGGATGACAAGACCGGCACCCGCATCGCGCCCCGCCAGGTGCTGATCCTGCTGCTGCTGCTGTATTGCTGGATCACCCTCCAGTTCGCGGACTTCCCGCTGGAAGCCCGCGACACCTGGGAATGGGTGTGGAAGGCCCTCGCCTTCGCGGTGTTCCTGCCGTTCACGCTGCGCACCCGCCTGCGCATTGAGGCCCTGCTGCTGTTCATGATCCTGTCGGCCGGCACGATCATCATCGTCGGCGGGATCAAGACCATCGTCACCCACGGCGGCGGCTATGGCGAGCTTGACCTGATGGTCAACAACAACTCCGGCATCTACGAAGGCAGCACCATCTCCACGGTCGCGGTCGCGATCATCCCGCTCATCATCTGGTTCACCCGCTGGGGCACGGTGTTCAAGCCCGATTGGCGGATGAAGCTGTTTAGCCTCGCCCTCATCTTCTCGTGCATGCTGATCCCGGTCGGCACCTCGACGCGCACCGGCCTGGTCTGCATCGGCCTGTTGGCCGTCACCGAGTTCCGCACGGTGAAGCGCAAGGGGCTGTACGTCGCCGCGCTCTGCGCGATGGGCGTGGCCGCCATCCCGATGCTCCCCTCCGCCTTCACCGACCGGATGAGCACCATCAAGACCTACAAGTCCGACGAATCCGCCTCCACCCGTGTCGCCGTGTGGAACTGGACCATGGACTATGCCCGGCAGCATCCGTTCGGCGGCGGCTTCGAGGCGTATCGCGGCAACAAGCTGCGCTATATCCTCCACGAGGCGGACGGCCGCGAGCGCATCGCGACGGATCAGGCCCGCGCCTACCATAGCGCCTATTTCGAGATGCTCGGCGAACAGGGCTACCCCGGCCTCGCCTTGTGGCTCGTCATCAACCTCATCGGCCTCGTCCGCATGGAGGTGCTGCGCCGCCGTTTCCGCGATCCGGCCGGCGATTACGGCTGGGCAGGGCCACTCGCCGGTGCGCTGCAATCGGCGCACCTCGTCTACCTGCTCGGCGCCGGCTTCGTCGGCATCGCCTTCCAGCCCTTCATCTACATGCTGATCGGCGCGCAGATCGGCCTCGACGCCTATCTGCGGCGCAAGGCGGGCGCGACGGCGGTGACGAGCCTGCGCCGTCCGCGCCCCTCCCGGAACGAAGCGGGGCCGGTGCGCATTCTCGGACCGGCTCATTCTCGATAGGTAACGAACCAGCGTGCCACGCATCGTGTACAGTGACGGCACCGGGCCGGGGATCACCCGGCAGCAGATCCGGGGCAAATGGGGCTATTGGGACCCCGACGGCGAGCGCATCACCGACCGCGACGAGATCGATCGGCTCAACAAGATCGGCCTGCCGCCTGCCTACCGAGACGCCTGGTTCAACCCCAATCCCAACGGCCACATCCAGGCGATCGGCTGGGACGAAAAGGGTCGCAAGCAGTATCGCTACCACCTCGGCTTCCGCGAAAAGCAGGAAACCGCGAAGTACGACCGTTGCGCCGACTTCGGCCGCGCCCTCCCCAAGCTGCGCAAGAAGGTGGAAGCGGACCTCGCCAAACGCGCGCTGACCAAGGACCGCGCGGTCGCCGCCGTGGTCCGCCTCCTCGACGACGCGCACGTCCGCGTCGGCAACGAAGGCTACGTCAAGGCCAACGAAAGCTACGGCGCCACGACGCTGCGCAAGCAGCACGCCGACGTGAAGGGCGCCACGCTGAAGCTCGAATACAAAGCCAAGTCAGGCAAGATGCGCCGGCTCAAGATCACCGACCGCACGCTCGCGAACTTCGTCAAGAAGTGCCAGGACCTCGACGAGCAGCACCTGTTCGCCTGGGTGGGCCCCGACGGTCATCCCCACCCGGTGACCTCGTCGGACGTCAACCAGTACATCCGCGAGGCGACCGGCGGCGAGTTCACCGCCAAGCATTTCCGCACCTGGGCCGCCAGCGTCGCCGCGTTCGAGGCGCTCGCGACCGCGGCGGCCGACCTGTCGCTCAAGATGCTGCTGGAGCCCGTCGTCGCGAAGCTCGGCAACACGCCTGCAATCGCGCGCAAATCCTATGTTCATCCCTCGCTCATCGCCCTGGTGAAAAAGGGGCAGACGACGTTCCGCACGAAGCTTCGGCTTCCCTCGGCCGGCAAGCACCTGTCCCGCTTCGAACGCGGCCTGATCGCCTATCTCGAGCCCAAGGTGCGCGCCGCGAAAGCCGCCGCATAGCAAGGCAAGTTCATGGCAAATCCTTCCGCTCCCGCGCATGCCGCGCCGCCCGTGCCGGCCAAGCCGGTGTTCGCCCCCCGCGACGTCGGCGCCCAGGTGCACGAACTCGTCAGCGCCAGCCTCGTGTGGCTGCAGACCCACCTCCTCCAGATCCTGATCGCCGTCGGCGTCGGAACGGTGATCTCCATCGGCCTCCACGCCGCCCGCAGCCTCGGCAAGCGGCTGTGCGCGCGCGACAAGAGCGGCACCGGCTGGGGCACGGTGCTCGGCCGCGCAGTGATGCGCACCAACAACTTCTTCATCGTCATGCTCGCCGCCAAGCTCGTCACCGGCAGCGGCTTCGCCGACGCGCCGGCGGAGGTGACCAAGACCGTCACCTTCCTGTGGACGGTCGCCTGGGTGTTCCAGGCGGCGATCTGGGGCCGTGAGATCATCATCGGCGCCATCGAGCACCGCACCTCGTCGGAGCATTATTCCGGCGAAGCGCTGATCAGCGCGCTCGGCCTCATCCGCCTGCTCGTCACCTTCGCGCTCTTCGCGGTCGCGCTCGTGGTGGTGCTCGACAATCTCGGCGTCAACGTCACCGGCCTCGTCGCGGGCCTCGGCGTCGGCGGCATCGCCATCGGCCTCGCCGCACAGGGCATCTTCGCCGACCTGTTCGCGGCGCTGGCGATCATCTTCGACCGACCTTTCCGCCGCGGCGACAACGTCACTTACGATCAGACCAACGGCACCATCGACAGCATCGGCCTGAAGTCGACCCGCATCCGTTCGTTCACCGGCGAGGAGCGGATCATCTCGAACAAGAACCTCCTCGACAAGGAGATCACCAACCACACCCTGCGCAACCACCGCCGCGCCAGCTTCACCATCGGCGTGACCTACCAGACCCCGCCGGAAGTATGCGAACGCATCCCCGCCATGCTCAAGGAAATCGTCGAGGCGCACGGCCGCAAGTTCGTGCGCGCCGGCTTCACCAATTTCGGCGCGTCGAGCCTCGATTTCGAGCTGCTGTTCGATTCAGACGGCGCCGACTTCGCCGCCTTCTACCAAGGCCGCACCGCCGTGGGCCTCGCCATACTCCAGCGCTTCAACACCGAAGGCATCGACATCGCCTTCCCGACGCAGACCACGTTCTTTGCCGCCCCGGACGGGACGCTGGTGATGCCGTTCCCGGAGGCGAAGGGCGCGACAGCCTAAGACGAAGCGCCGAACCATCACGTCACCCCGGGCTCGACCCGGGGTCCCACTTCCTCGCAGCGGCGGCGCTATAAGCGGAACCCCGGATCAAGTCCGGGGTGACAAGCGCCTGAGACGCCCCGATCAACCCGGACGGATCAGCCGCTAAATCCCGCCCTCGTCGAGGCTCAGCAGCGTCGCGTTGCCCCCGGCGCTGGTCGTATCCACCGACACCGACCGCTCCGCACAGAACCGATAGAGGTAATGCGGCCCGCCCGCCTTGGGGCCGGTGCCCGACAGCCCCTCGCCCCCGAACGGCTGCGACCCCACCACCGCGCCGATCATCGAGCGGTTGATGTACAGGTTCCCCACCGCCGCCGCGGCTTCCGTCACCTCCGCCGCCCGGGCGATGCGGCTGTGCAGCCCCATGGTCAGCCCATAGCCCTTGGCATTGATCCGGGCGATCGTCTCCGCAAGCTTCCCCGCCGGCCAGGTCGCGACGTGCAGGATCGGCCCGAACCATTCCTCCTTCAGGTCCTCGATTCGCTCCAGCCGGATCAGCGTCGGCGGCACGAACAACCCCTCCGCCGGCGCCTCCAGCGTCTTCACCCACCGCGCCCGCGCCGTCTCGCGATAGCCCATCAGCCGGTCATACGCCGCGCGATCGATCACCGGGCCCACGTCGGTTGGCGGATCGCCCGGATCGCCGATCCGCAGCGTCTCCATCGCGCCGGTGAGCATGGTGATGATCGTCTCCGCCACCTCCTCCTGCAACACCAGCAGCCTCAGCGCCGAACACCGCTGCCCCGCCGAGCGGAACGACGAGGTGATCACGTCCGCCACCACCTGCTCGGGCAGCGCGGTGGAATCGACGATCATTGCGTTGATCCCCCCCGTCTCGGCGATCAGCGGCACGATCGGTCGGTCATCATCCTCCACCAGCGTCCGCGCGATCCGCTTGGCGGTCGCGGTCGAGCCGGTGAAGGCCACGCCCATCACCCGCGGATCGCCGGTCAGCGCCCCGCCCACTTCAGGCCCGCCGGTGACCAGCACCAGCACATCGTCCGGCACGCCCGCCTGATGCGCGAGCTCCACCGCCCGCCGCGCGATGGCGGGCGTCTGCGGCGCAGGCTTCGCCACCACCGCATTGCCGGCGACCAGTGCCGCCGCCGTCTGTCCTAGGAAGATCGCCAGCGGGAAGTTCCACGGCGCGATCGTCGCCCACACCCCGCGCCCCTCGATGTGGAGCAGGTTGCGCTCCCCCGTCGGCCCCGGCAGCTCCACCGGCCGCAGCCGCGCCCGCGCCTCGCCCGCGTAATAGCGACAAAAGTCCGCCGCCTCGCGCACCTCGCCGATCGCGTCGGGGATCGTCTTGAACGCCTCCTGGACGCAGATCGCCATTAACTCGTCGCGATGTTCCTCCAGCAGGTCGGCCAGCCGGTCGAGACACGCGGCCCGCTCCTCCACCGGCGTCGCCGACCACGCAGGAAAGGCCGCCTGCGCGCGGGTGATTGCCGCAGCGACGGAAACTCCCCTCCCGCTTGCGGGAGGGGTCGGGGGAGGGGCTGCGGCCTCCTTCTCGACCGGACGGATGCCCTCCACTAGCCCCTCCCGCAAGCGGGAGGGGGATTGCACCGCCGCCACCGTGCGCGCCAGCACCGCGCGGTCGCTCAGGTCCAGCCCTTCCGAATTACGATGCCCCGGCGCGAACAGGTCGCGCGGCAATGGAATGTTGGGGTGCCGCGAGCCCCCGACGCCCGCGATCTTCGCCACCGGATCGGCCAGAATCTCCGCCTCGGTCAGCCGCTCGTCGGCCAACTGATGCACGAAGCTCGAATTCGCCCCATTCTCCAGCAATCGCCGCACTAGATACGCCAGCAGATCGCGATGCCCGCCCACCGGCGCATACACCCGGCAACGATAGCCGTTCTCCCGCACCAGCCGCTCGTAGAGACCGTCCCCCATCCCGTGCAGCCGCTGGAACTCGAACTCGCGGGAGTTGCCCGCCCATTCCATGATCGTCGCCACCGTCAGCGCATTGTGGCTGGCAAAGGCGGGCCGGATGTTCGGCGCATCGAGCATGTCGCGCGCGACGGCGAGGTACGACACGTCGGTCGCCGCCTTGCGCGTGAACAGCGGATAGTCGCTCAGTCCCTCGACCTGGGTGCGCTTGATTTCCGAATCCCAATAGGCACCCTTGACGAGCCGCACGTTCATCACGCGCCCAAGCTCATTGGCCCAGGCGATTACCGGCCGCGCGCGCTTGCCATAGGCCTGCACCGCCATCCCGAAACCCTCCCACCCGGCGAGGCTCGGCAGCCCCGCGACACCGCCGATGATGTCGAGGCTCATTTCCAGCCGCTCCGACTCCTCCGCATCGACGGTCAGCGCGATACCCTTTGCCGCCGCCCGCACCGCCAGCGCCTCCAGCATCTCAGTCAGGGCCGGCACGCACTCGTCCCACCGCGCCACCTCGTAACGCGGGTGCAGAGCCGACAGCTTGACCGAGATCGAGTGCCCCGCCGCTGGATCGCGCCCGACCGCATCGACGGCGTTCAAGTACGACTGGAAATACCGCTCGGCATCCTGCTGCGTCCGCGCCGCCTCGCCCAACATGTCGAAGCTCGCCGTAAAGCCGCGATTGTCCGGCTTCCGCATCCGCGCCATCGCCTCGTCGATGGTGCGCCCCATGACGAAGATCTCGCCCATCATCCGCATCGCCGCGCCCACCGCCTGCCGCACGAACGGCTCGCCGGCCCGGCTGATGAGGCGGCGCAGCGGCCCCTGCGGCCCCTCGCCCACCAGCACGCGGCCGACCACCAAGCCCCAAGTTGCCGAGTTGACGAGCCGCGACGCCGACTTGCCGGTATGCGCCCGCCAGTCGGCATCACCCAGCTTGTCCGCGATCAGCAGGTCCGCCGTCTCCGGGTCAGGCACCCGCAGGAACGCCTCGGCGAGGCTGAGCAGCGCCACGCCTTCGGACGAATTGAGCCGGTATTCCTGCAGGAACTGGTTCACCCAACCCCGCGACTGCGCCGCGCGCAGGTCCGCCAGCAGCCCGGAGGCGTGCCCCATCACCCGCTCGCGCGAATCAGGATCGAGCCGCGCCCGCTCCAGCAGCGGCTTTAGAACATCGGGTTCGCTCGCGCGGTGCAGCGAAGCCATGGTTTGGCGCGGGTCTGACGTTACGGCAGCGGGCATGTTGGATGGTCCGGTCGGGTGAACACTTGCGATGTAGGAACCCCAACGCCTACATGCGCCCCGCGCTTAGCCGTTATCGATCATGGAAGGGAATGCCGTGGCGACGATCACCGTCGACGAGATGAAGAACCGCATCGGCACCGAGACCGTGTCCGACTGGGTCGAGGTCACGCAGCAGATGATCGACAAGTTCGCCGATGCGACCGGCGACCACCAGTTCATCCACGTCAACCCGCAGATGGCGGCGATGACGCCCTTCGGCGGCACCATCGCCCACGGCTTCCTGGTCCTGTCGCTGATGCCGCTGCTGTCCAGCAAGGTCGCCGACGCGCCCCAGATCGAAGGCGTGAAGATGGGCATCAACTATGGCGGCAACAAAGTCCGCTTTGTCACGCCCGTCCGCTCAGGCTCCAAGGTAAGGGGCCGGTTCAAGCTGCTGGAATTTGCCGAGAAAAAACCGGGCCAGTTCCAACAGACCGTCGAGTTCACCGTCGAGATCGACGGCGTGGCCAAGCCCGCCATGATCGCCGAATGGATCAGCCAGATCTTCGTCTGACCGCCGCCGCCCGCGCCGCTCACGGCCTCGCGTTGGCGCTACTTTGTCGTTACTTTTTGCCAGGAGAACCCCATGCGTTCCGCCGTCATCGTCTCCACCGCCCGCACGCCGATCGGCCGCGCCTATCGCGGTGCCTTCAACAACCTGCCCTCGCCCACCCTCGCCAGCCACGCGATCAAGGCCGCGGTCGAGCGCGCCAAGATCGATGGCGCGGAGGTCGATGACGTGGTGATGGGCGCCGCGCTTCAGCAGGGGCACCAGGCCGGCAACATCGCCCGCACCTCCTTGCTCCGCGCGGGGCTCCCGACCACAGTTGCCGGCATGTCGGTCGACCGCCAGTGCGCCTCCGGTCTGATGGCGATCGCCACCGCGGCCAAGCAGATCACGGTCGACAACATGGACGTCGCGATCGGCGGCGGCGTCGAGAGCGTCAGCCTTGTTCAGACGCCGCAGATGCGCCTCGCGCCCGACCCTGAGCTGCTGGCGATGCACAAGCACATCTACATGCCGATGCTCCAGACCGCCGAAGTGGTCGCCAAGCGCTATGGCATCGGCCGCGACGTCGCCGACGAATATGGCCTGCGCTCGCAGCAGCGCACCGCCGCCGCTCAGTCGCAGGGCAAGTTCGACGACGAGATCGTGCCGGTCACGGCCACCATGGCGATCACCAACAAGGAAACCAAGGAGGTCACTCACAAGGAGGTGACGCTCGCCAAGGACGAGGGCAACCGCGCCGACACCACGCTGGAGGGGCTCAAGGCGCTCAAGGAAGTGCTCCCCGACGGTACGGTCACGGCGGGCAATGCCAGCCAGCTCTCCGATGGCGCCTCGGCCAGCGTGCTGATGGAAGAGAAGCTCGCCGAGAAGCGCGGGCTCCAGCCGCTCGGCCGCTACGTCGGCATGGCCGTCGCGGGCACCGATCCCGACGAGATGGGCATCGGCCCCGTGTTCGCGATCCCCAAGCTGCTCAAGCGCTTCAACCTCTCCATGGACGATATCGGCCTGTGGGAGCTCAACGAGGCGTTCGCGGTGCAGGTGCTCTATTGCCGCGACAAGCTCGGCATCCCCGACGAGCTCCTCAACGTCAACGGCGGCGCGATCGCGATCGGCCATCCCTACGGCATGTCGGGCGCGCGCATGACCGGCCACGCGCTGATCGAGGGCAAGCGCCGCGGCGCCAAGTACGTCGTGGTGACGATGTGCGTCGGCGGCGGCATGGGCGCGGCCGGGCTGTTTGAGGTCCTCTGACCCTGGATGCGGGCGGGGGCGAAACAATCCCCCGCCCGCGTCGTTCTCCCGGTCAACCCATCAGGAGATACGAACATGGCCGACAAGGACACGCCCCAGGAGATCGCCGCCAAGTTCCTGGAAAAGCTCAACGCCAGCCCGTTTGTCATGATCGGCCTCATGGACGGCAATCATGCCGAGCCGATGAACGTCAAGACGGACGAGAGTCAGCCCAACACGCTGTTCATCTTCTCGGGCGCCGACAACCGCATCGCCAAGGGCGGCAGCGCGATGGCGCAGTTCGTCGGCAAGGGCCACGATTTCTTCGCCTGCCTCGCCGGCACCGTCAGCGAGGAGACGGACCGCGCGACGTTCGACAAGCTGTGGGACAACCGCGTGGAGGCATGGTTCCCCAACGGCAAGGCCGATGCCCGGCTCAACCGCTTCGACATCGACAGCGCCGAACTGTGGGAGACGGACGTGTCCGCCTCGGGCCGCGTCAAGATGCTGTTCGGCGGCACTATCCACAGCGAGGAATCGAGCAGCCACGCCGTGGTAGATTCGATCGCCTGATCGGGAGGTCACCGTCATGCCGGCGCAGGCCGGGCATCTTTCCCGATCGGGAGAGACCCCAGCCTTCGCTGGGGTGACGGCGTCAATGGTGGGCGGCCATCCATTGCTCAACCACCGGAGCGATCGTCTCGCGCCAGCGCGAGCCGTTAAAGATACCGTAATGGCCCGCGCCTTCGGCCATGAAATAGCGTTTCTTGTCGTCCGGCAGCGCGGTTGCGAGGGTGAGCGCCGCCTTGGTCTGGCCCAGTCCCGAGATGTCGTCGCGCTCGCCTTCGATGGCGAGCAGCCCGATGTCGGTGATCGCGGCCGGGTCCACCGCCCGTCCCCGGTGCGTCATCGTGCCGGTGGGCAGCGCATGGGTCTGAAACACCATCTCGATGGTCTGGAGATAGAATTCCGCCGTCATGTCGCACACCGAGCGGTAGTCTTCATAAAAGGCCTTGGTGGCATCCGAGGCTTCGCCATCGCCACGGACGAGATGTTTGAACATCTCCCAATGGCTCATCATGTGGTTGCCGAGGTTCATCGACATGAAGCCGGCGAGCTGAAGGAAACCGGGATACACGCGCCGGCCAGCACCCGGGTAGGGCGGCGGCACCGTGGCGATGACATTCTGCTCGAACCAGGCGTGCGGCCTCTGGGTCGCCACGGTGTTGACGGCGGTGGGCGCCTCGCGGGTGTCGATCGGGCCGCCCATCATGGTCAACGTCTTGGGGCGGCATGGATGATTGTCGGCGCTCATCAGCGCCGCCGCCGCATAGCAGGGTACCGACGGCTGGCAGATGGCCAGCATATGCGCGCCGGGCCCGACAACCTCCAGAAACTCAATCAGGTAATCGATGTAGTCGTCCAGATCGAAACGCCCATCGGCGACCGGCACCAGCCGGGCGTCGCGCCAGTCGGTGATATACACGTCGGCGCTTGTCAGCATCCGTTCCACCGTGCCGCGCAGAAGCGTCGCATAATGGCCGGACATCGGCGCCACGATCAACAGCCTCGGGCCGCCCTCCACGCCTTCGCGGCGGAAGTGCTTGAGCTGCCCGAACGGCTTCTGGAGCACGATCTCCTCGTGCACCGCGACCTCACGCCCTCCGACGAGGGTACGCGTCAATCCGAACGCCGGCTTGCCGCGGGGCGCGGCAGCGTGCGCGAACACGTCGAGCGCCGACGCAAGTACCGATCCGCCGCCGAGATACGCCATCGGGTTGGCCGGATCGCCCAGCATGTCGGCGCCCCACTGCGCCATCGCGCTGGCTCCGGCGAGCATCGACCGCTGCATTTCATAGGCTTGATAAAGCATGGGATGTCCGTAGCCGGAGATAGGTTGCCGTTCCCGTAACGCAATTCGGCGCTGCCGCAAGTTGAGCAGGTCGGGCGGCGCTGCTAGGCCCCGGCCATGGCCAGTTCCACCACCCCGCCCGAGCCCAAGCCATCGCGGCGGTTGGGAAGCCTGGCGCTCGTGTGGCGGACCACGACGCGCTACCCGGCGCAGCTCGCCATCGCCCTGCTCGCGCTGGTCACCACCTCGGCGACGACGTTGTACATCCCGTGGCGGTTCAAGTCCGTGATCGATCAAGGCTTCGGCCACGGCGGCGATACCACGCACATCGACCGCGTCTTTTACGGCCTGTTCGCGCTGGTGGTGTTGCTTGCCGCGGCTACGGCCGTGCGCTTCTATTTCGTGTCGTGGCTGGGTGAGCGCACAGTGGCGGACATCCGTATCGCGGTCCAGCGCAACCTGCTGCGCCTGACACCACGCTATTTCGAGGAAAATCGACCATCGGAGATCGCCTCGCGGCTGACATCCGACACGGCGCAGATCGAGACCGCGGTGGGAAGCACCGTGTCGGTCGCCTTGCGCAACCTGCTCACCGGCGCAGGGGGTATCATATCGCTGTTCGCGCTGGCACCCAAGATCGCCGGCACCTTGATCATCGCCATTCCGATCATCGTGTTGCCGATCGTGCTGCTGGGGCGGCGGGTACGCAGCCACTCGCGCTCCAGCCAGGATCGGATTGCTGACATCGGCTCGATCGCGGTGGAGACGCTGGGCGCGATGCGGGTAGTGCAGGCGTTCGGGCAGGAGGACCGTGAAGGTGAGCGGTTCGCGGACGCCGTCGGGCAGAGCTTCGCCGTTGCCAAGCGCCGTATCCGCATCCGTGCGCTGATGACCGCGCTGGTAATCATGCTGCTGTTCGGGGCGGTGACGCTGCTGCTGTGGTCGACGATCAGCGACGTCGCGGCCGGGCGCCTGACCGGCGGCGCGCTGACCGCGTTCATCTTCACCGCCGGCCTCGTCACCGGTGCGTTCGGTGCGCTGACCGAAGTCTATGGCGACCTGCTGCGCGCTGCAGGCGCCGCCGAGCGACTTGGCGAGCTGCTCGCGGAACGGCCGGAGATCGCGGCGCCTGCGAACCCGGTGGCGCTGCCGCAACCGCCGCTAGGCGCGCTCGCGTTCGAGAACGTTCGTTTCCATTATCCGACGCGGCCGGACGTGTCGGCGCTGGAGGACTTCACCCTCAGCATCCGGGCCGGCGAGACGGTGGCGGTGGTCGGCCCTTCCGGTGCCGGCAAATCGACCTTGTTCCAGCTCGCGGAGCGCTTCTACGACCCGGAAGGCGGCCGCATCACGCTCGACGGCATCGACCTGCGCGACGCTGACCCGGCGGCGGTGCGGGAGCGCATCGCGATGGTGCCGCAGGAGACCGTGATCTTCGGCGCCTCGGCCCGCGACAACCTGCGCTACGGCCGCTGGGATGCGAGCGACGCCGAACTGTGGGGCGCGGCCGAGGCGGCGAACGCCGCCGAGTTCCTGCACAAGCTCCCCGACGGGCTCGACACCTTTTTGGGGGAAGGCGGCGCGCGGCTGTCGGGCGGGCAGCGGCAGCGCATCACCATCGCCCGGGCGCTGCTGCGCGACGCGCCGCTGCTGCTGCTCGACGAGGCGACCAGCGCGCTCGACGCCGAAAGCGAGCGACTGGTGCAGACCGCGCTGGAGCGGCTGATGGCCAACCGCACCACGTTGGTGATCGCGCACCGGCTCGCCACCGTCCGCGCCGCCGAGCGGATCATCGTCATGGACGAGGGCCGAATCGTCGAGGAAGGCAGCCACGCCACGCTGATCGGGCGCAGCGGCCTCTATGCGCGGCTCGCGAGCCTGCAGTTCAACGAAGGCGCGTGACGCCCTAGCCGCGTTCGCGCCGGGGGCGGCGCGAACGGGCCCGCAGCATGAACAAGCCCCCGATCGCCGCGCCGATCGCGGCGACGCCCAGCACCCGCGTCAGCGCGGCCGCCTGCTGCGCGGCGAGCCTTGTTTCGTCCACATAGAAGAGACCCGCGGACGCTCGCCGGATCACCCCTTGGGCCTGCAATTGCCCGAACAGCACGGTTTCGCTGTCTTGCGTGGGATTGAAGCCCATCGCCCGCATCGGCGCGGTCGCCTGGTGCGACAGGAAGTGCTGCAACACGCCATGCTGCGTTCTGGCGACGGAGACGGTTTCATCGGCCATTCGGGTGGGTCCTCGGTGCGCGGATGGGGAACGGATCAGATTGCGCGAGCGACATCATCGCTTGCGGCCCTGGTGGCGGATGTTCGCGGGGCGACCTCGACGCTTGAGGACGCGGGGTGGACGGCCCGGCGCTGCCGCGGACGGTGCTGCGCCCTTGCCGCCCGGCAGCTCGAAGCGCAGCGCGCCCGATACCGGGTTGGCCTCGGCAAGCCTGAGCCCCAGGCGCTGACCGAGCGTGTAGGCCTCGCCGCTGTTCTCTCCGGTGAGCGTCCGGGACGCCTCATCGAAGCGGAAATACTCCCCGCCGAGGTCTCGCACCGACATCAGCCCGTCGCCGCCGATCCCCTCGACCGTGGCGAAGAAGCCGTAATTCTGGACGCCGGTGATCCGCACCTCCAGCGTCTCGCCGACCTTTTCGGACAGGAAGGCGGCGACATAGCGGTCGATCGTCTCGCGCTCCGCCTCCATCGCCCGACGCTCGAACTGGCTGATGCTTTCGCCGATCCGCTCCATCCCCTCGGCTTCGCCCTGCGTCAGTCCGCCGGGTCCCAGCTTGTATGCCGCGACCAGCGAGCGGTGAACGAGAAGGTCCGCATAACGGCGGATCGGCGAGGTGAAGTGGGCGTAGCTGCCAAGGCTGAGGCCAAAGTGGCCCTGGTTGGTTGGCGCATAATAGGCCTGCGTCTGCGTGCGCAGCACCTGCTCCATCACCTGCGGCCGGAACTCGGCATCCCCGACGCGCTCGAGGATGCGATTGAAGGTGGCGGGGCGGATCACCTGGCCGAGCGCCAACGACACGCCGAAGGTATCGAGGTAATCCTTCAGCGCGCCCAGCTTCTCGCGGCTCGGCGGCTCGTGGACGCGATACATCACCGGCGCCTTCTTCGCTTCTAACGCCTTGGCCGCGGCGACGTTGGCGGCGATCATGTAATCCTCGATCAGCCGGTGCGCATCGAGCCGCTCGCGCGAGGCGACCGACATGATGCGGCCCTTTTCGTCCAGTACCACGCGACGTTCGGGGAGGTCGAGGTCGAGCGGCTCGCGCTTGTCGCGCGCGGCGGCGAGCGCGCGCCAGCAGGCCCAGAGCGGCTGGAGGGCGGCCTCGACCAGTTCCCTCTTCTGCCCTCCCCGGCGAAGGCCGGGGGCCAGCAGCGGCCGCCCGGCATCTGGATCCCGGGCTCCGCCGGGATGGTCGTTGATGGTCTGGGCATCCTCATACGCGATGTTGGCCGAGATGCGGACCACGGCGCGGGTGAAGCGCCAGCTGGTGAGCTGGCCCGCCTTGGACACCTGGAGGTGGCAGACCAGGGCAGCGCGGTCCTCGTCTTCCTTGAGGGAGCAGACGTCGGCCGACAGCACCTCCGGCAGCATCGGCACGACGCGGTCGGGGAAATAGACGGAGTTGCCGCGCCGCCGTGCTTCCCGGTCGAGTGACGAGCCGGGACGCACGTAGAAGGACACGTCCGCGATCGCGACGATCGCCTTCCAGCCGCCCGCGTTGCCCGGATCGTCGTCGGCCTCCGCCCACACCGCGTCATCGTGATCGCGGGCGTCGGCGGGGTCGATCGCGACGATCGGCACGTGCCTCAGGTCCTCGCGATCGTCGCCGAGCGGCTGCTGTGCGATGCGCTCGGCCTCTTCCAGCGTTTCCTCGCTGAAAACGTCCGGGATGGAATGCTTGTGGATGGCGATCAGCGAGAAGCTGCGCGGCGCGAACGGATCGCCGAGCCGCTCGACGACGCGAACGGTAATCCGTGGCGGGCGGCCGGTCTTTTCGGCCAGCACCAGGTCGCCGGGTCCTGCGTCACCAGCGTCGGAGACCGCGAACTCGCGCCGCTCCTTCTTCTCGACGCCGGTCAGCCACAGCCGATCGCCTTCGCCGCGCAGGACGCCGAGCACCTGCTCGGACGACTTGGCGAGCGTCTTCATCGGGTGCGCAACCCAGCCAGTGCCGGCCTCTTCGGTGCGCGCCAGCACCCGCTCGCCGACGCCGAGCGCGCCACGCTTGCGCTCGCGCACGCGAATGCGCGGCGGCGGGGTTTCCGCCTCCCAGCGTTCCGGCACGGCCCACACATTGCCGCCGTCGTCGATGTCGGCGACGCGCAGCACCGTCACCTTGGGCAGCCCGCCCATCTTGTGGAACGCGCGCCCGGGAGCGCTGTCGATCAGACCTTCGTCCGCCATGTCCTTCAGCAGCGCCTTGAGCGCGATCTTTTGCTGCGCCGAAAGGCCAAAGGCGCGCGCGATCTCGCGCTTGCCGGCGGGCGCGTCCGATTGCTCGATAAAGGCGAGGATCTGCTCGCGATTCGGCAGTCCCGATACATGCCGAGGCATTAGCAATCCCTGCGGAAGTGGAGGAAGTTCAGGCTACGTCCCCTTCGAAACGCCCTCCGCCGCAAAAACGATGCAGGCAAAGCGGGAAAAGGCACGCGGCAGGTCATGCGCGGCTCATGCCACACGAGCCGCCCGGTAGGACAGCCTCGTCAGCCAAGGTGCAAGCGGGTATCGCGGGACCAGTGACCTACGACCTGCTCATCGTCGGCGGCGGCATCAACGGCTGCGCGATCGCGCGCGAAGCTGCGCTGCTGGGCCTTACCGTGATGCTGGTGGAACGCGACGACTTGGCGAGCCACACCTCGTCCGCATCGACCAAGCTGATCCATGGGGGCTTGCGATACCTCGAATATCACGACTTCAAGCTGGTCGCCGAAGCGCTGCACGAGCGCGAGCGGCTGCTCCGGGCCGCACCGCACCTCATTCGCGCGATGCGCTTCGTACTGCCGCACGACCATGCGGTGCGGCCGTGGTGGATGGTGCGGCTGGGGCTGCTGCTCTACGACAGGCTGGGTGGGCGCATCTCCCTGCCGCGGTCGCGCGGGCTGCGCCGCGCGGATGCCGCCTATCGCGCGCCGCTCAAGCGCAAGGGTGCCGGATTCGTCTATTCGGATGCGTGGGTGGATGACTCCCGGCTGACGGTGCTCAACGCGATGGATGCCGCGGACCAAGGCACCACGATCGCGGTGCGGACCGCGCTGGAGAGCGCCCGGCGTGAGGGAGAGGTTTGGCAGGCCAGCCTCTCCGACGGCCGCACGATCGCCGCGCGCGCGATCGTCAACGCGGCGGGCCCGTGGGTCGGCGACGCGCTAGGGCGGCTTGGTGTGCCTTCCGCGGCGCATGTGCGACTGGTGAAGGGCAGTCATATCGTCGTGCCGCGGCTGTACGAGGGGGACCACGCCTACATGCTCCAGCAGCCCGATGGCCGCATCGTCTTTGCGATCCCGTATCTCGATCGTTTCACCGAGATCGGCACCACCGACATTCCGGTCGCGCGGCCCGACCACGCGGTGATCGATCGGAGCGAGATCGCCTATCTGTGCGACGCAGTGAACCGGCATTTCATCCGGCAGGTCGCGCCGGAGGACGTGGTGTCCAGCTGGTCGGGCGTGCGGCCGCTATACGACGATGGAGCCAGCGAGGCGCGCGCGGTGACCCGCGACTATGTGCTGGAGCTTGATACCGGCGGGGCGGCGTTGCTGTCGGTGTTCGGCGGCAAGATCACCACCGCGCGCCATCTCGCCGAGGAGGCGATGGCGAAGCTGGCGCCCGTGCTGAACATCGCGTGGCGGCCGGTGACCCGCGAACGCGCCTTTCCCGGCGGCGACCTGCACCCCGACGGTGGGCCGGGTCCGCTCGGCTGGGACGATCTGCTGGCCCGCAACCGCATCGACTGGCCGTTCCTTGGCGAGGAACGGCTGCGGCGGATGACCCATGCCTATGGCACCCTGCTGGGCGAGATGCTGCGCGAGCTCCGCCCCACCGCAGGGTCGGACGATGGCTGGTGCGCCGACCGTTCCGTCGCGGCGATGGGCGAGGACTTCGGCGGCGGGCTCACCGAGCTGGAAGCGCGTTGGTGGCGAAGCCGAGAGTGGGCGCGAACGGCCGAGGACGGGCTGATGCGGCGCAGCAAGTTCGGGCTCACCCTAACGGAGGCGGAGCAGGCGCGGTTCGCCCAATGGTGGGCTGCGACGGCAAGTTAAGTGCTTATTAACGCTTCCGCGCCACAGCTATGCCACCCTCGGGGGAGGCACCATGGCGACGCACTTTTCTCAGTTCCGGGCCGTTACACCAGCACTGGTCGAGCATCGTCGCGCCGAACGCTTTTCCGTCACCGTCACCCGCGCCACCGTGGCCAAGCAGGGCGGCGAGGCGATGGAAGCGACGCTTCACGACCTGTCCATTTATGGCTGCCGGATCGAGACCCCCGCCGGGTACGCGCCTGACGAAGAGCTTTGGCTGCGCCTCAACGGCAGCCTGCCGATCGGCGCCGCGGTGGTGTGGTGCAAGGACGGGTTCATCGGCTGCCGCTTCGACGCGGCGATCCCGCGCATGTTGGTGCGCGAGTTGACGCTAACGATCCGCTGAACCGCTAGCTCAGCAGCGCCGTCAGCGCGTCCGGGTGGAGCGACCAGCCGGCGAACCCCGCGATCCCGAACAGCACGCCCAGCGCCCCGGCGGCCCAGCACACGCCTAGCAATGGCCGGGACTCCGCGAGCGCCGCCACCGCGGCGAGCGAGACCGCGATCGAGATCAGCGCGTCCGACAGATCGAACTGGTCGTCATGGACATTGAGCGCGTCGTAACGCGCCTCGTCTCCCTTTGCCGCCTGGCGCAGGCGCGGCGCTTCCGCGGTGTACTTCTCGATTTCGGCGTCCATGCCTGCGATCGCGGTTTTCGCCGCGGCGGTGGGCGAGGCGCCGGCGATCAGCGCCATCTCCACCCGTGCGGTCTGAGCGACGTGGAGCTTGGTCCGGGTCGCCTGATATTCGGACCAGGTGTCGACCGCGTCGCTTTCGGCAAGCTGCATCGCCTGGACGAGATTGTCGTCCTTGATGTTCGCGAGCCCCATGAAGACGGACAGGATGACGACGGTGATCGCCACCAGGCGGTTGAGGGTCTTGTCACTGGATTGGGGGAGGTCGTCGTCCATTCCATCGGCTCGTCAATAGGCGCGGGCGACCAGAATACGCTCCACCGCGGGGGCGCCAGTGAAAAAGCAGTCACCTTGCGCGGGCGCGGCGTCCAGCGGCGCGTTGCGGATCGTGAGCTTGAGCGCCTTCAGTTGCTCCACCACTTGGTCGAGCGCTGGGCCAGTGGGCTTGGACCATTGCAGCTCGACCCAGCCGGGGGTGCGGTTGGCCTCGGCGAAGAAGGCCTGGAGGCCGGCCATGTCGGTGACGTCGCGGTGGATGTTGGCATCGAGCCGCGTGCGGGCTTCGGTGTGGAGGCTGGTCTGGATTGATTGGAGCAGGATCGTGGCCTCGGCAACGAAATCGGCGCACGCCACCACTCGGCTATCGAGCTTCCCGTCCCCGCGATACAGGCAGTCGCGGCGTATCACCGATACGTTGCCGCCGGCCATATCGCGGCCGCCGACCTCGATCACCAGCGGCGCGCCTTTCTTGACCCAGCCCCAGCGCTTGCCGGCGGCCTTCGCCGGGCGAAGGTCGAGCATGGCGCGCACCGGTTCGCCGAACGCGGACAGCGCCGCGAGTTGCTGCTGGAGCTCGCGGCAATAGGCGACCAGCGCCTCGTCCTCGGGCGTGTCGCGAAGCATCGGGACGATCACCACCTGCCACGGCGCGACGCGCGGCGGCACGCGCAGGCCGTCGTCGTCGCCGTGGACCATGATCAGCCCGCCGATCATCCGCGTCGACATGCCCCAACTGGTGGTCTGCGCCAGCTCCAGCTCGCCGCTGGCGTTCTGGAAGCGGATGTTCTGCGCCGACGCGAAGTTGGTGCCGAGGAAATGCGACGTGCCGGCCTGGAGCGCCTTGCCGTCCTGCATCATCGCTTCGATCGACCAGGTCTCGACCGCACCGGGGAAGCGCTCGTTCTCCGGCTTCTCGCCGGCGACCACCGGCAGGGCGACGCACTCCTCGGCAAAGGAGCGGTAGACCTCCAGCATCTTGCGCGTCTCCTCGCGCGCTTCGGCTTCGGAGGCGTGGGCGGTGTGGCCCTCCTGCCAGAGGAACTCGGATGTGCGCAGGAACATGCGGGTGCGCATTTCCCAGCGCACGACGTTGGCCCACTGGTTGATCAGCACGGGCAGGTCGCGCCACGATTGCACCCAGCGCGCGAAGGCGGCGCCGATCACGGTTTCCGAGGTGGGGCGGACGACCAACGGTTCCTCGAGCTTCGCCTCGGGATCGGGGACAAGCCCGCCCTTGCCGTCCGACACCAGCCGGTGGTGGGTGACGACCGCCATCTCTTTGGCAAAGCCCTCGACGTGCTCGGCCTCCTTGGCGAAATAGGAGAGCGGGATGAACAGCGGAAAATAGCAGTTCTCGTGGCCCGTCGCCTTGATGCGGTCGTCGAGTAGCCGCTGGATGCGTTCCCAGATGCCATAGCCCCAGGGCCGGATTACCATGCAGCCGCGCACGCCCGACTCCTCGGCCAAGTCGGCTTCGGTGATGACGGACTGATACCAGGCGGCGAAATCGGCTTCGCGGGTGACGGACAGGGCATGTTTGATCATGGCCGGCGGATAAACACGGCCGCCGCGCGGCGCTAGCGAAAGCTGGCCTTAGGCCAAGCGCTCACGATGCGAACACCGCAGCATCGGGGGGAGGCACGCTGAGAACCCCATCGTTCAGGCTGGCTTGAAAAAACCGCGAATGCCCGCCTGCCCTGCCATGGTCAAAGAGCAGCCAGCCGAGGTCGGTAGTGCCTCGCAGCTCCGCTTCACCACCGATCGCAAAGTCGGTCACATCCTCCACAAGGGCGAAGTGCGCAGGAAATTGCGTCAGCCCTAGATGCGGCGGCCAGGTGGTCCTGCCCTGCCTGGCCTTACGCTTGAACATCTGCGCGTGCTTCGCGGCGGTGTCATCCAGCCGCGCCGATTCGATTAGCGCGAAGCGCGCCGTCACCAGATAGGAGACGTTGCGCAGCAACCTGATGCGATTGCCCGGCTCCCCGATTTCACCGTTATTGTCTGCCCATTCAAACCGAATTGGACTAAGAATTTCGATGCGCTCAACCGACCAGACGATCGACGAGGAGGCGTGGATTGCCTCAAAAATGCGGACGGCTGCCATGGGCGTGATGACATCATAACTCACCAGATCGCGACGGAACTCTGGTCTGCGAAAACACGCGCGGTCGCCCCAGATATGAAGCTGCTGCGCCAAACGTTCTATCCTCGTGCCTGCCGTGTTCCCTCCACGTTCTTGTCGCCCCCAGTGTCACAGTCCAGCGCCGTCACATACGGTCGGATGGATCAACCGCTGTCTGCCGGGGCTTGCCGGATAGCTCCGACCATGCCGCC
>Ga0210040_10002337_pt1 | contig 26870 bp, 24 predicted proteins | sample CryGeyCG12114_NA_FD_185462 | JGI IMG/M metagenome (GOLD analysis project Ga0210040, IMG submission 185462) | Groundwater microbial communities from aquifer - Crystal Geyser CG19_WC_8/21/14_NA (SPAdes) (version 2) | ecosystem: Environmental > Aquatic > Deep subsurface > Groundwater | place: USA... | reverse complement strand
AGGTTATCGAGTTCGTTGGTGAGTTCATCGGTATTTTCTTCCAGCATTTGTTTCAATTCGGTTTCGAGCGGGAAGCTTTCCAGTAAAGCAAAGTAAATAAGGGTATTTTCGGCAGCTGCCGGAAAGGCTACATTGGCCGAAATTACTTTCCAGCCTGCCTGAGCTAATTCGTTCAGGCTGGTTTCAAATGCTTCCGCTGAACTTACTTGTACTACTTTATATTTTTTCATATTAAATCTTAAGCTAACCGGTATAACGTAAACCGCTAGTAAGCGTTATATAATACAATTTTGTATAAGCTACTCTTGGTTGTTAAATTCCGGAATTGGTTGTTAAATTCCGGAATCTATAAACTAAACTTTACCCACTTATCTTTTACGGCTGATACGGCAACTCTTAAACGGCAGTTCTGCTTACAATAGTGTTATTTGCATCAGGTCAGGTCGATAAAACACGATTTAGGTAGCCTTACAACTGCCGGACCAAAGTATATTTTTAGATATTTTTGGTAACAGCTTTCATTTTTGCTAAGGCTGTTTGGGCTACGATTAAGGCGTCCTGCGCGTAATAACTTTTATTAAAAACTTCAAAAGATAAAACAATGGGACGGTCCGGATTACGTATAGTTTGCAGTATGCGTTGTAAGGGCGCTACCCCGTCGCCGGGATAAATCCGGTCGGGCTCGGATATGGTGGCCGGCGAAGTAGTCTCTAAGTAATCGTTGATATGAAAAACTTCGATGCCTGGTTTTCCTACCAAAGGCAAACTATCTAAACTGGAACCACCTTTGTACAAATGAAACACATCCAGTAATATTCGGGCAGCAGGATGACCGCTTTCGGCTGCCACGTACAATACTTCGCTTATCCGGCTCAGGTTTTTGGAACCGCCCCACATTTCCAGTTGCGGCACTACCCCGGTTTGGTCACCAATTTCCAGAATAGCGTGGTAGCGTTCGGCTGCCTTTTGTAAGTCTAAACCCGGATTTTGCGTGGCTCCCACAGGAGGCGCAGCCGTACGCTTACAATTTAATTGTGCCAGCATCTCCATTTCGCGCTTTAGTTGTTCCGTTCCCTGGGCCCGGGTTGCGGCATCGTCCACAATCCAGGAAGCAAACCCAATTGCATTTTCTACTTGCAGGCCCAAATCACTTATTCGCTTGCGGGCTTCGGGTAAGGTGCCACCCTGCTTCAGGTACGTTTGCAAGGAATCTATCCAAATCTCCACCGACCGGAAACCTGCTTTAGCAGCTACTTCCAATTCTTTTATAAAACCCAGGTTCTGGCCCCGAATGGTGCTCATGTTCAGGCATAAGATAAAAGTTGGTTTGGCTGTGGGTTTGGCCTCACTTATTACAGGTAAACAAGACAGGCCCACCGCTGCACCTATTTTTTTCACGGTTTCGCGGCGATTAATGTTGGAAGCAGATGACATAAGATTAAATATATTTTCTGGTCAATATAAGTTTCTTTTCGCATTTTCGGCTAAAACTAACTTATAAAAGGAGCAGAGCCAAACCATTAAATGCCTTAAAGAAAACCCAAGAACCAACCGGCTCTGCTTGGTGAAGTTAAATTATAATAAAACCTTACTTTAATTCGGAATCGGTAAAATGAGTTCTTCTTTTTTCCTGCGAAAATTTATCGGCGTTATAAGCTGCGGAATTATTTCGGGGAATAGATAAACTTATCCAGGCGGTAGGCTTAAGTATTTTAGCAGCGTACACTATTTGCCCCACATGATACGAATAATGTGCTAACTGCCGGTTGATGGCTTCCATAACAGTGTGTCCTTCGTTCCGGATATAGATAATACGCATCAGGTCGGTGGGTTGCAGGGCTTGCAAAGCATTAAGCAAGCAATCCCAGCCCGCTTGCCATTGCTGCAACACTTCTGCTTTATCGGTGCCGATTACTTCAAATTCCTGATCGCGGTTTCGTCAGGGTTTTTCACCGTCTGTCGTGAGCAAATCGGTCCAGCGGGAAAGCATATTGCCGTGCAGGTGTTTTACAATTACCGCAATAGAATTACTATCCGGGTTAAACAAAGTAAAAAGTTGCTCCGGCGGTAACTGATCTATGGCCTGTTGGCCTAATTGTTTATAATATCAGAATTGCTTGATGACGCTTTCCAGGTAATTTGCTTCTAATGCCGTAACCATATAAGTTAATATTATGCAATTAAAGTTTTTTATGAAACTTAAGTGTAGCGCAGGCCAAGGACCGCTAATCAGCATCTACCAGTTTATCGGCGATTTCCAGCAAAGTATTACCGGTTATTTCGGGACTAGACGCCAAAGGATATAAAGCCTGACCGGGGCGGGAAATAAAGCCGGCCCGGGCGCCGGCCCGTAAAGCGCCGGCTACATCCCAACCATGAGCTGCTATCAGCATGGTATCGCCGATTTCGGTATTTAGTTTGGCTGCTGCATTCCGGTAAGTGCTTAGCTCGGGTTTAAATTTTTCTATACTATCTACGCTCAGTACTTCTTCAAAATAGCCGCTTAAATCGGTTTTTTCCAGGTGAGCCGCGGTTTCTTTATAAGGCGAGTTACTATAAGCAACCATGCGATAGCCGGCTTGTTGGAGTTTCGCTAAGCCAGGGGCTACGTCCGGGTGAGCCGGCAATTGCTTCATCATTGCTACTAACTCCACTTGCTGCGCCTTCGGAATATTACGGCTAAAGGCTTCTACGGTCATGTGCATAACGGCTTGCCCGATCTCGCTGAAATCGTGGTGTTTTCCGGTAACATTTTCTACCAGCGAGTAATGCAATACCCACGAAAACCATTGTTTAAAAGCAAATTCGCTTTGAAAAGCTTTATTTACGGCCTCTTCCATCGGACCGGTATTCAGCAAAGTTCCGTTTACATCGAACAACAATAAAGCCGGCCGGCCTTTAAAAACATTTTTTATATTTTCTAACATCAGACTTCTCTTATAAAGATGAAACAATAACCTATTGCTTTACATACGGGGCAGAGAAGTTTATCAGTTACTTTTTTCTATTTTTTACTTCCATATCACGATGCCATTCATTCTTCTATCTGGTACCTGGCCCAACTTTGTAAGTAGTGAGCAATAAATAAAACTAATCTTATTTAAGGTGCGTATTAAAAACTATATTTATATCAACCTTAAAACTTAAAACTATGGATAATTACAATAATAATAATTTTGATAATGATGCTGCGGAATTAAGAGCTCGTAGCAACTGGACCGAAACCAAAGGTAAAATTCGTCAGCAGTACGCCGATTTAACCGATGATGATTTGGAATATGCCGAAGGCACCCAGGAAGAATGGTTCGGGAAAATAGGCAGTAAAATTGGCAGAGCGGCTCAGGATGTTAAAGCCTGGCTTCACAGTTTATAATATTAACCGGTAGTACGGCTTTCAGTATTTAATAATGTTGCTCAATAGTGCTTTTCCAGTACGTTAGCAGTTATAATAAAAGGCCGTTTATTAAAAAGTGGTATCGAAAATTATAGTTTTCGATACCACTTTTTTTTGTACCCGGATCAATTATTTACGCTTAGACCGCCAATATTACTTCATCTACTTTATACCTATTTGCGCCAGATTACGCCCGAAATCGAATTTTCTGTACCTTCTCCGCGTTTAAAGTTTATACATTTTAGCGAAACCTGGAAACTTTCATCCGGCCTGCTATTTTCCCGTAACTTTATATCCTGATAATATGAAGCATAAAGAATTATTTGATAATACGATTAAGATACTGGTAAATGCTTATCTCAATAACACGCTGGTACATAATAACTGTTGCGCCTGCGCCGTGGGCAATATTATAGCGGCTAACCTGGAAATTAAATATGATAAAGATTTAAAATGGATTGGCCGGCAATTAGCCTGGTCTACCGTTTTTGTAACCAAGCGCTCTAAAACCGAACAAACACAATGCCCCTGGGCTTACAATGGCAAAGCCAAAGAACAAATAGATGCTACCGGCTACACCTGGCAAGAACTGGCTTTATTAGAAGCCGCCTTCGAAAAAGCACCATTGGGTAAAAACAGCGAAGAGCGCATGTTTAATGGTTTAATGGCCGTAGTAGATGCCTTGTGCCAGATTCACGAAACAGCAGCAGAAATAAAGCAGGCTACCAAAGAGTTATTCGTTAAAATATAAGTTTGCTTTTTCCGGGTTAGCAATCCTTATGCTTTATCTAATATTTGGCACGAACCAAAAAATATTGATACAGGTAAAAGGGTTGCCGGAAAGGTGTTGCTAAATTGGTTTGCCGGTGGAAGTTATTTCCTTCTATTAGCAGTAAAAACCTCTATATTATTCTTTTTTAAAATACTGATGCCCTGCCATTCAGTATAAGTATACCGATCGTTTGCGTATTTTATGCCCGATCCAGTGGGTTGTTCCTTTAAAATAATTGTATCGCCATTAAACCGGATGGTCATGGTATAGATTGTATTATTAAAAGAGTAATATAATTCCTTTCCGGCAACCGATATTAACTTGCCATTTATTATGGGTTGTTCCGAAACGACAGACTTTAGAGAATTAATAGAATCAGCAGCTATTATTGCATTTTCCGGAACAATAGCCTGCTGTTTACCCAGTTTAGATTCGCAACCGGAAATGCCAGCTATAAGCAAAATCAGGAAGCTAAGAATTCTTTTTAACTGGCACATTGCTTTTTAAATTCTTAACGCCTTTCTAATTTCGTGGTCTTTCCTTAATTTAATTCAACTGCGCCTAAAACTCACCAATTTAAAGGCATTTCTTATTTTTGCCTGGCCGGCTACCGCTTCGATTTCATAGCTGGCACCACTTTAACTTTTTCTGATTCCAGTAAGGTTTTATATGCTTCCGACTCCATCGGGTAAATTGCTATTTTACCATCCTGGTTATAATGAGCGCCCCAGCCGTATCTTTTGGTTAAAGAAGAAGCCCGCATACAAGGATGCCCCTTGGAAAACAATTCAATTTTAATTTTATCGCTTTCGGTTGCCAGCACACTTTCCGGAATTTCTTTTTGCAAAACATATACCTGGTAAATTAATTCTTCGTGGTTATAGGCATAAGGCTTTTCGGTAAGCAACTCGTACTGAAATAAGTGGGCCGGTTTGCTTTTATTTTTGCTTACCGGAATTTCGCTTTTACTAACCGGACAATCGGCGGCTACTTTTATGAAGGTATCGGTATAGCCCATGCTTTTCTTTTCCATTTATAACTTGTGTTTAGTAATAACTTACCCGAGCAGAAAGCAATAGTATATTTTAACTTTATAACGCCTCGAGCAACTTTGCTGCTACTACTTATTTTAACTGCCGGGCAGCAATATATAAAAATATACTTTTAGGAAAAGTAAATCAAACAAAACAGAAAAACTAAGCTAATTTTGCTACCAGAAGAGATATTATATACCGCCTATAAAGCGCTGAGTGCATGGTTGCCCGTAAAGCAAATCAGGTAAAAATGGGTTAGCAAGCTTAAAATAACCCGGCAACAATTACCTCTTACTCTTCGGTGGTTTCAAACTTATAATCCGTCATAACTCTTACGCCCAGGCGGCCATCTTTAAAAGTATAGGTAACCCGGTCGTGGCGGGCCATGGCATCTAAACTCCAGAAAACCCGGATACCCAGGTAACGGGAATACACATCATTTTCGAGATTGATTAAAGTACTTTTCTGCATACCGCCACGGCTGCGCTGGTACACCGGGTGAAAAGCATAAGTTTCCTGCGTAGGATTATGGCTAAACACAAAATTAACCAGGAACAAAAGATTAATCAGGAAAGGAGTCAGGCAAAAAGTATAGAAATTACGCCGGAAAGCGGTACCGGGCTTGATTATCCATTTGGTTACCACAAACATGGCCAGAATAGATAAAGCATAATTGGTAAATGTTTCTTTTAGCGGCAGTAAAGTCTGAAAGCCAACTCTTAAAATCAGGAAAACATTAAACAAGGTTAAAACACCGGCCCAAAAGGTACCAGTTCTGGAAATGTGCAAACAAGCCCTAAAAAACCAGCGAAAATCAACATTGGGTTTATTCCGGACGGCATCTACAATTAAAGGCGACGTGAGCGCCATAATGAATAAACTAATGCCCAAACCACGCATGCCATAAATAATGGTGGCTACTACTGGCAGCACAATCAGGGTAACCATGGCAAAGAAATAATACAAATAAGAGAAAACAATCTCCCAGGAAGAAGCATCCTGATATTTGGCAGATCTTAAATACTCTTCGTAGCGCATTTGCGCGTAAGCCTCGGCTCTTCGCCGGGATTTAGCTCTTTCCTGCCGGAACCATTCGTCGTAGTCTACTACTTTTTCCTTTTCTTTCTTGTTTTTTTTAAGATGAATCAGGTGTTCGTAAGCTTCGTTTAATAAGATAAAGTCGTGGTGGGCGGCGGTATTTTTGTTCCGGTCCGGATGAAACTGTTTGGCTTTATTTCGGTAAGCTGTTTTAATTTCCTCCGCAGTAGCCTGCTGATCCACTCCTAAAATCTGATAATATTCGAGTATCGACGAGGTATTCATAAACTTACTTGCGAAGCTCCTGGTGTTGTGTTGAAGGGCACTCCTCCATACTATCAGCGGTACTTATCCCTGGCTTCTTCATTCTGAATACAAATAAAAAGGAAATTTGTTGTCTCCTACATTTAATAAAAGCGATCTCAAAACAAAGTTTATCGCGCATTCCTGAGCAAATGTGTTTTATTTTCTACTCTCGCGGTTATATCGGGTAAACTTCCGCCGTGCTGGGCTTTTAATTAACCTGGTTTTACCCTTTTATAAACTCCTGGTTTACAACTTGTTTTTTCCCGCCCTGCAATTTTGTATCGGGCTTTACCGAAACCTGCAGGTCCTGGAAAAAAGCATTCAGGCGCGCCGTTTTGGCATTGGCCCCACTTGTATTATTATCCGGCAAATCGTTCACCAAAGGCTCCAAAGCAGGCTTATACCGCGATTTATAATAAATTAACTTCTTAGGCGCATTCCGGGACTGAAAAACCAAGGTATAGGTATCAGCCGGCAAATCAGGCAAAGTATAATTGCCATTGGCATCGGCCCGGGTGCTGAAGTAAATATTTTTAAACGTATCTTTTCCGGTAGCGGCCGGGTTTTGCCGGGTAGTAGACACGGCATAAACGGTAGCGCCCGCATCCGGACTGGCATTATCTTTTTCGGTAAAGGATATCACCCCCTGGATGCTGCCGGTACCTCCCGGCTCGCCCGCATTTCCGCCGGATTTATTCTGACTACAAGACAAACCAGCTACCCCCAGTACCAGCAAAAGAAATATATTTTTCATACCTGCTTGATTTATACGCTTGTTTATCCGGTTAATGGTTTTATACCCTTTTGGTATTCATTTGTTCGGGTTACCAGTATGGTTTTTACCGAAAACTGCTTTTTTCTTTAATTTACCGCTGCGCCGTGGTACTTCAATATTCTTGCTGGTAATTTGGGCTTTATATTTTTAAACAATACTAAGGCAATTTCCGGGCTAAATATAGGTACGGACCTAAGAGATGATGCGAAAAAACGTTCTCTCCGGTGGGTGGGTAAACTTTATAATATGCTTCATCGGCCTGCAAAACAACAAAAGTACCCGCACGCATGTAATTGGCCGAAGGGAAATAAGCAGGTGGTACAAATTCGGGTAATTGCTTTTTTGCAAACTTTCCGGCCAGCGTACCCAGGTATTTTTGGTTGATGCGCCGAGCCTTTTGGGTGGGTTTATTTAAGCGATTATAGCCGTAACGAAACACTAAATTGCGCGGGAACTTCTGCTTTTTTATTAAAGCCGGCGCTTGTATAAACGGGTTATTCGGATTGAAGTCCTGGAGCGTCTGGATGGATATAGGAGTTTCGGGCACCCAGTCGGCCGTGTTTACAACGTTAAAGGCCCAGCCACCCGCAGTAGCTGCTTCAAAATCGTAAGCATAGTATAAATTGCCGGGTTTAGGCGCGGCAATGCAATAGGTTTTAAACTGCAGGCGCCGGGCCAGCCTGCCTTGCTGTTGCAACTGACGCACATAAGAGGTGAGCAAATAAGCAATGGCGCCGCCCTGGCTATGGCCCACAATCATAAAATTACGGTAACCCAACTGCGTACAGGAATCTATCTTAGCCACGACGTCGCGCGAAATGGCCGCGGTGCCCAGCAGCCAGCCCACGTGTACGGCCGCCTGCGGATTTTGCGCGAGCTGATAATTAAAAGTAAAATCTTTAGACAGCGTAATACTACCGGTGGCCGGCACCATGGCGGCATAAAAATTTTCGAGCCAGCTGGTATTCGTACGCGTGGTGCCCCGTATGCTGATAGCAGCTACCGAATCTTTGCTCAAAGCTAAATCCCAGCGGTTATCCAGGCCCAGCATGGGCGAACGATAAACAATACGAAAGCGCTGCGGCGAAGGTATATTTTTGTAATAAGCAATGGTATCGGCTTGCCGGCCCGATAGGTAAATCATTTCCAGGAACTCCTGCTTGTTAAAGCCGGGTTTTAAACGCTGCCCTTGTACGGGCAAAGATGCCACAATAAAGAAAATTAAAAACTGTAAAATCAACTTAGGTTTCATACCGCTCTTTTGTAGAATATATCATATTTACCGGCTATTACTATAAGGATAAAGGCCGCAAAAGTTTTCCTTCTCTGGCTTTCCTGGCAACCTGATCGGCTATTAACCCGGAATAGTCGCTTAACTTTTATTATTTCACCAATACCCGGAACAGGTTAAGTCATCATTTAATACCTTTGTCTGCTCCAATATTTGTTCCTTTGGCTTCTTCCATCCGCAAAATTATTCATGTTGATATGGACGCTTTTTTTGCGTCGGTGGAGCAGCGCGATAACCCCGAGCTGCGCGGTAAACCAGTGGCGGTGGGTGGCTCTAAAGCCCGGGGCGTAGTTGCCGCAGCCAGCTACGAAGCCCGCAAATACGGCGTCTTTTCGGCCATGGCTTCCCGGATTGCCGTGCAAAAGTGTCCGCACCTGATTTTTGTGAAGCCCCGCTTTGAAGTATACAGTGCCGTTTCCCGGCAAATACGGGAAATATTTTACCATTACACCGACCTGGTAGAACCGCTTTCTTTAGACGAAGCATACTTGGATGTAACCGAAAACAAAGTAGGTATGCCTTCTGCCAGCATCATCGCGAAAGAAATAAAAGCGCGCATTTTAGAGGAGACTCAACTCACCGCTTCGGCGGGAGTTTCTTTTAATAAATTTCTGGCCAAAATTGCTTCGGACATGAACAAGCCCAACGGTTTCACGCTTATTACACCCGATATGGCCGAAGAGTTAGTTGCCAGCCTGGATATTAGCAAGTTTCACGGCATTGGAAAAGTAACGGCCGCTAAAATGCAAAACCAGGGTATTTATACCGGCGCCGATCTGCGCGCCCGACCAGAACAGGAGTTGGTGCAACGCTTTGGCAAAGTGGGCCGCTATTATTACCAGATTGCCCGCGCCCAGGATTTTCGTAGTGTACAAGCCCACCGGGTGCGCAAATCTATCGGGGCCGAGCGTACTTTTGAAGAAGACCTCAGTACCGAAGAAGATATGCTGGCACGCCTGCAATATTTAACCCAGGAAGTAGCCCACGACCTGAACCGGCTGCAAACTACCGCCAAAACGGTGACTTTAAAACTAAAGTATTTTGATTTTGTGCAGCAAACCCGGAGTAAAACCCTGAACAGTTACGTACAAACCGCCGATGTACTTTTTACGGTAGCCCGCGATTTGCTCCGCACACCCCAACTGCCGCACGCCCCGGTCCGGTTATTAGGCATTTCGGTATCTAACCTGGCACAGGCACACGATTTGCCCCTTTACTACCAGCTTACTCTGGATTTTTAGTACCGAGCCGCACGCCTGCTTCCCTCCTGCTACATGCTTCCTTACATGTAAATTTGTTAGGGTTTGGCTTTCAGGAAAGCTTCTGCCCAGAGCAAATCGTCGGGCGTGGTAATTTTAATATTTTCGTAAGCACCATCTACCAGGTTAATTTTCTCCCCGTATTTTTCCACTACCGAAGCATCGTCGGTAAAAGTTGGTTCTTCGGGGAGCGCAAAGGCGGCGCGCAATAACGATAACCGGAAACACTGGGGTGTCTGAATTAGGCGGAATTGGCTGCGATCCCGGGCAGTATTGCCGGTAGTTGTTACCTGCCGGATCGATTCTTTTAAAGGTACCGCCACCACGGCATTGCCGGTGTGGGCTGCCACCGCAAAAGCCTGCGCAATAGTAGAGACCGGCACAAAAGGACGTACGCCATCGTGTACAGCAACTACTCCTTCCGGCTCGCTGATAGCCGCCAAGCCATTTTTTACCGATTCGAAACGCGTAGCACCCCCGGCTATTACCTGGTGTTTTATTTCAAAAACGTGTGTAAAACACAAAGCCTGCCATTTCGGGATTTCTACTTTGGGCAATACTACTACCAGTTGCAACGATGGGTTATATTCGTGAAACCGCCGGATGGTACGCATTAAAATAGGTTCGCCACCCACCGATATAAACTGCTTGGGCAGCTGGCTTTGCATGCGGGTTCCGGAGCCGCCGGCTACAATAATGGCAAATTCAGAAGAAAACTCAGACATACGGCAAATATAAACAACAAAATTCCCTTCGTGCCTAATGGCATTAAAACAGTTTCCGCTTTTCCTTACGTAAGATTAAATAGACTACTCTAAAACAAATAAAAAGAAAGCCCTGCTTCACAACCAAGCAGGGCTTTCTTTTTATTTGATTATCAGACTCATGTAGCTGGATGAATATAAATCTACCTATGGCATAAATAAAATCTATCTAAGAGTTTCCCTCCTGTTTTAAGAAAGGCAGGGGTGGCAAATATTCAACTACAGAAGTATTTCAATCTATTTAACCTTGATACTAACGCTCGATTACAAAATCAGCATCACATCGCCGTAGCTAAAGAAATTATATTTTTCTTTCACGGCAACTTTATAAGCCTCCATAATCAAATCATAACCACCAAAGGCGCAGGTCATCATTAATAAAGTAGACTCGGGCATGTGGAAGTTGGTAATTAAAGCATTGGGTATTCTGAAATCGTGCGGCGGGAATATAAATTTATCGGTCCAGCCTTCGGTAGGTTTCAGCCGCGAATTGGCCGATACCGATGATTCGAGGCCCCGCATGGTAGTTGTACCCACGGCACAAACCCGCTTTTTATTATCCAACGCCTTATTTACAGTTTGAGCTGTTTCTTCCGGTACAATAAAATGTTCCGAATCCATTTTGTGCTTCGTCAGGTCTTCTACATCTACGGGCCGGAAAGTACCTAAACCAACGTGCAAAGTAAGCGGCACTATATCCACGCCATTCAGCTCCAGGCGCTTCAGTACCTCGCGGGTAAAATGCAAGCCGGCCGTAGGAGCGGCTACTGCCCCTACGTGTTTTGCATAAACGGTTTGGTAACGCTCCCGGTCGTCGGGCTCTGCTTCGCGTTTCAAGTATTTGGGCAGCGGTGTTTCGCCCAGGTCGTTGATGGTTTTATAAAAATCATCGTCGGAGCCATCAAATAAAAACTTAATGGTACGGCCGCGCGAAGTAGTATTGTCAATTACTTCGGCTACCAGGTCGCTGTCGCCGAAATATAATTTATTGCCTACCCGGATTTTACGGGCCGGATCAACCAGTACATCCCATAAGTGATGTTCTTTGTTTAACTCACGCAGCAGGAAAACTTCTATTTTAGCGCCGGTTTTTTCTTTGTTGCCGTACAGGCGGGCCGGAAATACTTTTGTATCGTTCAGCACCATTACATCGCCATCGTCGAAGTATTCCAGAATATCTTTAAATATCCGGTGTTCTATTTTACCGGTATTCCGGTGAATTACCATCATGCGGGCTTCATCACGGTTTTTGGCGGGGTGGGTCGCCATTAAATTGGCAGGGAGATCAAATCTGAATTCAGAGAGTTTCATGAATAAGTATTACGGTACTTTTTAGGTTTATATTTACGGATATTTTCGCAGCCGGGTAGGTCGGGCTGATCTTGTACTTCAAAATCAAACCAAATCCTGCCAGCTGCACCAAGCCGTAAAAAGCGGCGCAAAATTAGTTAATATAACCGAATATTTTCTATTTTTATGAAATTTAGTTAAATACCGTTTCTTTTGATTTACCTCCGGCTCATTCTCGAAAGTTTTCGTTTTGCTACGCAGGCCCTCCGCGCCAACCTGTTGCGTACCATTTTGTCTTTGTTGGGGGTTACCATTGGCATTTTTGCTATTATTTCGGTATTTACCATTGTCGACTCCCTGGAACGCAACATCCGCAACAGCATGAATTTCCTGGGCAGCAACGTTATTTATGTAGCCAAATTTCCCTGGACCTTTGGCAGCGGGCAATATCCCTGGTGGAAATACTTTAAACGCCCCAATGCCGATTTACGCGAATACCGCCTCTTGCAGCGGCGCCTGGAAAATGCCACCGGCGTGGCAATTTTCGGAGAACGGGATGGCGCCACGGTAAAGTACCGGAACAACAGTGTTTCTAATGTGAGCCTGCAGGGTGTTTCTTACGAGTATAACCAGGTATCGGAAGTGCCGGTAGTAGATGGCCGTTATTTTACCTTACAGGATATAAACAACGGCCGCAACGTAGCTATTGTGGGCGCTGAAATAGCAACTAATTTATTTCCCCGCAGCTCAGCTTTGGGCAAAACCGTAAAGATTAAAGGCCTTAATTTTACCATTATCGCGGTAATGGAGCGGCAGGGCGAAAACATGATGGGCCTGCCCACGAACGATAAAAACGTGTATATGCCTTTCGGCGCTTTTAATAAATTATACGCAATTGGTAAAAACGGACTGGAACCTACTATTGCCGTAAAAGGCCGCGATACCGATATTGGCTTACAGGAACTGGAATTTGAACTAAGAGGCGCCATGCGTACTATCCGGGGCCTGAAACCCCGCGACGATGACAATTTTGCTTTAAACCGCCCCGAGATGATAACCGAACAGGTGACCATCTTGTTCGATGCCATTCACCTGGCAGGCTGGGTAATTGGCGGATTTTCTATTTTAGTGGGTGGTTTTGGTATTGCCAACATCATGTTTGTATCGGTAAAAGAACGCACCAATATTATAGGTATTCAGAAATCCTTGGGCGCCAAAAATTACTTTATTTTATTCCAATTTCTCTTCGAATCTATCTTCCTGAGTTTAATTGGCGGCGGTATCGGCATCTTGCTGGTTTTACTCCTCACTTTTATTCCGCAAGACTCTATGGAAATACTGCTTTCCCTGGGTAATATTACACTGGGCTTGGGTGTATCCGTGGTAATTGGTGTTTTATCAGGTATTATTCCGGCCGTGCTGGCCTCCAATCTCGACCCGGTAATTGCCATCCGCTCGAAATAAAATATAATGGGAAAGAGAAACTTTTTCTGTTCTATAGATAATGTCGATAACCGGAATGAAGTTCCGTTTATCTGGTAGTTACCCCTCATTTGAGAAACAAAAACAGCAGGTATAAAAATTCAGTATCTTTGAGTAAAGAAAATGACAATGGCTGAATTTACAGAAAGATATATAAACCCGTTCACCGACTATGGTTTTAAAAAGCTATTTGGTGAAGAACCAAACAAGGACTTACTTCTTGACTTCCTGAATGTGCTTCTAAAAGAAGAGGAAGGGGAGATAAAAGACTTAACCTATCTGAAAAGTGAGCATCTGGGAACGAGCGAGCTGGACAGGAAAGCCATCTTTGACCTGTATTGCGAAAACGAAAGAGGCGAGAAGTTTATAGTAGAACTGCAAAAAACAAAGCAGAACTTCTTCAAAGACCGCACCATCTATTACTCTACTTTTCCGATTAGGGAACAAGCTAAACGTGCCGATTGGAACTACGAGCTTAAAGCCGTTTACACCATTGCCATACTGGACTTCGTGTTTGACGAAGACAAGAATGAGCGTAATAAATTCAGGTATGATATTAAGTTAACAGATACAGAAACAAAAGAAGTATTCTACGACAAACTCACCTTCATTTACCTGGAGATGCCCAAGTTCAACAAAACAGTTGATGAACTGGAGACCAGGTTTGACAAGTGGCTGTACGTAATCAGAAATCTCAACCGATTGGACAAAGTACCCGATAAGCTACGGGAAAGAATATTTGAAAAGCTTTTCGAGACAGCCGAGATAGCCAAGTTCACACCCGACCAAGTTCGCTCTTACGAAGATAGTTTGAAATACTACAGGGACTTAAAGAATTCATTAGACACGGCCAGAGAAGAAGGTTTATTAGAAGGGATAGAGAAAGGAATAGAGAAAGGAATAGAGAAAGAAAAACTGGAAGTGGCAAAGAATGCTATAAAAATGGGCTTATCAACCAACGATATTGTAAACTTAACTGGATTAAGCAGGCAAGCAATTGAACAGCTGAAAACAAACGAAGGGTAACCACACCTATACGGCAGCTACGCCGCCGCATAGCCAAGTCCGTTGGCGTACAGCAATACCATGCAACCACTTATAGAATAAAGGGGTCTAACAAAAAAGTACCTATCAAACTTAACCTATCCCTTTATGAAAAATCTTCCTTTCTATGTAATTATAATTTTATTCGGTGCCACATTAGGCAGCTGTAAGAAAGATATTGATAATGCCGAGCTAAAAGAAAGCTATCAGTATGAAGCTTTTGTGAAAGGAAAGGGGCCAGACTGTGGGAACACCTACTTAGTTGAAATGAAAAAGTTAACAGGTGAAGCAACTATTGCAGAGGGAACATATTATGCGGATAATTTACCCTTTAATTTGAAAGTAGCTGGATTAAAATCAAGTTAAACTCCCGTAATCCTACTTCTGAGGAACTATATGCATGTACGACAATGGGGCCTGGGTACTCTCATGTGGTGGTAACAGAAAGCGAGAAAGCGGATAAATAATGTCTGTAACGCTAACCCTGTATATATCCAATGGCTGGGAAAGATAGTTGTTTTCTACCACTTGTTTTGACTTAGCTATTTTCAACGCATCAACAACTTAAATAGCCAATGGGCATATACTAACCGTTAGAGCTATTTTGAACTGACACCCATAAATTTACAGAACATAAGCGGCCATTTACTGAAAAACAGATAAGTAGCCATCATGGGTGCGGGACCACAATCTTTTCTTTTCAATCAAGTGCAGTAAAATATTAAAATAATGCTAATCATTCAATCAGCTTTACCCGACCATTCCATTTCGCATTTTGTGCACAGCTTTTGGATGCTGGAAAATAAAACAGGTAAAGATATTCCGGCAACTTTGCTGCCGAACGGTATGGTTGATATGGCGCTGATAAAAATGAATTCAGCGGTTTGGGAAATAACAGTGAGAGGCATTGACACGATGCCGAGCCAGGTAATGATCACTGCAGACACAAAAATGTTTTCCATAGGTTTTAAGTTATTGGCAGTGGAATATTTGTTCGGAAATTCAGTTAAAGATGTGCTGAATGGAGGAAAAAATATTTCAAATCATTTCTGGCAATTTGCAGAAGACGACATGAACAGCCTGGAAAACTTTTGCAACAAGGCATCACAAAAAATAAAAACCATTGCAACGAAAAGCATTGACAGCCGAAAGAAGCAATTATTTGAACTCATTTATTCCTCTCAAGGCTCAATGACGGTAAAGGAACTTTCCGAAAAAGTGTATTGGAGCAGCCGGCAAATCAATCGTTACTTCAATCAGCAGTTTGGAATTTCACTCAAAGCCTATTGCAACATTCTTCGTTTCGGAACTTCGTTCAAACACATCAGTGAAGGCAAACTTTTTCCCGAACAAAATTTCACCGACCAAAATCATTTCATCAAAGAAATCAAAAAGTACGCTGGCGTTACACCAAAAGAGTTGAGCAAAAACAAAGATGACTACTTCATTGATATGGTGGCAATCAAAAAGCTTCTTTCTTAAAAACGGCTGATTTTTACTATTCTATTTCTTACCACCTCCACAATTTTGCATCGTCATTAAACAATGCAAAATCATGTTACTTCAGCATAAAAAAATAGCCATCCTCGGTGCGGGACCAGTTGGCCTGACCATAGCAAAATTACTACAGCAAAAAGGAATAGATGTAACTGTTTACGAAAGAGACAAAGACGCACAAACAAGAATTTGGGGCGGTACGCTTGACCTGCATAAAGGTTCAGGGCAAGAAGCAATGAAAAAAGCAGAATTATTAGAAAGTTATTATGCCATGGCGAAACCGATGGGCAGAACCGTGGCTGACGAACAAGGCAATGTGTTGTTCTCTCAAAAACCTACACCCGAAGACCACTATGACAATCCTGAGATAAACAGGAACGATTTAAGACAACTATTGCTCCACAGTTTAACAAGCGATACCGTTGTTTGGGACAGAAAGTTTACAGAGCTTGAAGAACACAACGGAAAATGGCTTTTGCATTTTGAAAATAAACCGGATGCAACCGCCGATTTTGTTATCGGGGCTAATGGGGGAATGTCCAAGGTAAGAAAATATGTTACGGATACAGAAGTAGAATATACCGGATCTTTTATTATACAGGGCGAAGTATTTCAACCGGAAATAAAATGTTCGGAATTCTACCAACTGTGCGACAATAATATACTAATGACCGCAGGCAATGGCAATTTATTAGTTGCAAACCCCAATAACAACGGTGTATTGACCTACAACGTAATTTTTAGAAAACATGAAGAATGGTTCCATGAAAATAAATTAAACTTTCAAGATACAAACAGCATCCGTACGTTCATTTCTGATAGGTTCACTCATTGGCATGAATGTTACAAGCAATTATTCCGCTCAACATCTTCTTTTTGGGGATTGCCGACGAGAAAAATTCCATTGGATAAATCCTGGAAAAACAATCGCTCTTTGCCTATAACGCTTATTGGAGATGCCGCCCATGTAATGCCGCCCTTTGCAGGTGCGGGTGTGAATACCGGACTGATGGACACAGTAATTTTATCCAATAACCTGACTAACGGGAAATTTGAAACTATACAAGCTGCTATCAATGATTATGAACAAAAGATGTTTGTTTATGCCACAGAAGCACAACTCCAAACAAGCCAGAACGAAATAGAGATGTTTCGTCCCAACTTTTCTTTTCTATAATTTATTAGTTAAGTTACGCAAAGGTTTTCTTAATTGAACATTGTTATACATAATGCAGATATTATGCATAATTTGAATTTACAAGCCTCTAATAATGCCGCTACTGATACGCTGAACTTTATTAATCAATAAGAAATTTTGGCTGTTAACGGCACCTAATTGCCCAAAAAGCTTCAAGTTTTAAAGAATTGAAAACAGTATATTTGAAGTACCGGATCGCGCAGCTTCTTAATCATTCATATTCCGGATTATTGTTTCAATTTTATTTTTATATCCATGCTCACTTTTAATAAGCAGTACTTTTCTTTTACGGTTATTCTTTTTATTACGGAGGTTCTGATTGCTGTTTATGTGCATGATCGCATTATCAGGCCCTACGTAGGCGATTATTTGGTGGTGATGTTGCTATACTGCAGCGTAAAATCATTTTTTAATGTGCCTGTACGGAATGCTGCCCTGGGAACGCTCTTGTTTTCTTACCTAGTAGAAGTTTTACAATATCTTAATATCTTAGAAATACTGGGGCTGCAGGGCAACCAACTGGCAACGGTTGTAATGGGGTATAACTTCGAATGGATAGATATCCTGGCTTATACTTTAGGTATCATAAGTATCTTGGGATTTGAGCAGTTTAAAAATAAAAAATATTCGGTTACCGGAAGCTGCTTCTGAAGTTTTCCGGTCGCGGGCCGGAATTGAATGATTGATTAAATAAGTATGTAGTAATAAATTACTTATACTATTGTTCCGTTTAAATTAAATTTGTCTACTTACTTATTAACTCATGTTACACAAAACAAAGTAGCCATAATTTATATGAGCTCATCCCTGTAATCCCCCAAGAATTTGATGAATTCCAGAAGAATCTATTTTGCAGTAAATCAAAATAGATTCTTTCAGGATGACAAGAGTAGGCTCAAAAAAGCTAAAATTAATATTCTTCTCATACTTGCGTAACATCAATCATTAAGGTAAAGCATTGGGTATTGTAGCGGTGAATTGCGCTTTTACTTTTTAGCAGCGTTATTTGCTTGCAGGTATTTGGCGGCTTCTATAAAAGTTGTGTTCCAGATTTTACTTTCATTGGCTTTCAGGTAGCGCAATAATTTCCGGTGGGCCGCCAGCGATACGTTTAAAGAATGTTCGCCGCCCACGCCGTGAAACAGGAATACAATCATGCTATGGGTGGCCATGGCCTTTTTTACCATTTCAATTAGCTCGTCTCCCGATTGCCCGTTAATCATAAAGCTGCCCACATTATATAAATCAACATTATTTTGCTTTACCATTTCGCTTTGCACACCCCGGGCTGCAACAAAATCGCCTTTAGAAGGCTCCAGGTAAAAAGAACCATTAATTTTTAAATCGCCGCACGGATAAGCAAAGGTGCGCTCTTGCTTGCCGTCCACAGCCTGCAAAAGAGCATTGGTTATTCTCAATTCATCCGTCATGCGCCGGACAGAATAGGTAGCCAGGTTATAATCCGGGGTAACAAAACTGCGGCCGGGCAAACTGCCGTTGCAAGGGTGAAATAACGAATGATTGGCTAATTCGTGCTTATTAGCCGCTACTTTTTTCCATTCCTCCAGTCGTTTGATAAAAGCCGGCGAAGAACCAATCAGATAAAATGTTCCTTTTAAACCGACAGAATCCAAGGCCGGTACTACTTGGTCCAGGTGCGTATTCAGGGCATCATCGTAAGTAAGCACCACGGCACATTGTTTTTTATTCCAGTTTTGGGCCCAACCCGATACACTATACAGGCAAAACAAAAAAGTAAATATTCTTTTTAAGGATATTTTTTTCATCTAAAGTTAGTCAGTTAACCTAAAATATACATTTGTGAAGATACATCAATAATGCTTTCATGCTTTTAAGTTAGTTAGATTTACTTTAATAAATATTTTACCTGATTAAGCTTCTTAAAATAAGTATGAGGACAGAAATAAATTAAACGATCGAACTTAGTCCTGCTGCAAGCATTCGAAGAATTCCGGAAGCATCTTATGCGTTAATTGTAGCCAAAACAAAAGATTCTTTTGGGATGCTTCGAATTCTACAGAATGCCCGAACAGAAAAAACGAAATACTTTAATCTAATTTTCTGCCCTTACTTAGTAAGGATTATTTTGCATGAGCTGCCGCTGTAAACCAGGAAGCCGTGGCTAAATAAGCCCCGGCTTCCTGGTTCAGGCTGTTAAAAACACTTTATTTTTTAACCATTGTTTCAGCCAGCCGCACTGCTTCGTAAGCATTTACTACACCGCCGCTTACCGATAAACTGTCGAAGGGCACCATTTCGGCCTTTTTACTTTCGCCTTCGCTGGGTTTATTTACTTTCAGGTCTTTGTGCTTTACCGTAGATTTCATAATGATATCGCGCACCTGCTCGGCAGTTAAGTTAGGATAATACGATAACAACAGGGCACTAACGCCGGTGGTAGCCGGAGCTGCCATACTGGTGCCGCTGTTGGCTTCGTATTTCTGGTCCGGAACGGTAGAATAAATATCTACACCGGGCGCAAACACATCTACTGTGTTTTTGCCATAATTAGAGAAATCACCCACAAACACCGCTGCCGAATCGGTATAGGCCGAAGCGCCTACTTCAATCCAGTTTTTCACTTCTTTTTTGGCACTTACCTTTTTAGTCGGAAAATTATTGGCATTATCAATATTTTTAGCGCTGTTGCCGGCCGCATGTACCAACAATACACCTTTAGAAGCCGCGTATTTTACGGCCTCATCCACCGCTTCTTTGTTCGGCGAATATTCTTTACCAAAGCTCATGTTAATTACCCGGGCGCCATTGTCTACGGCATAATAAATGGCATTGGCTACATCTTTGTCGCGCTCATCGCCATCGGGTACGGCCCGTACTACCATAATTTTCACATTGTCCGCAATGCCTTTTATACCAATATTGTTGGTGCGGTTGGCGCCAATAATACCGGCTACGTGCGTACCGTGTTCGGCATCCGAACCTTTTACATCATTGTTGCCATAGTTTCTTTCTTTCAGGTTATTCGGGTCATCGCCCACAATATCGCGCGAATTGTAATTAGGATTCAGGTGGTATTTCAGTTTCGATAAAAAATAATCTTCACCTTCTTTAAAAACATCGGCGGTTAATTTATTTTCGGCCATGCTTAAAATAAGCATGCGGGCCTGGTTTACCCGCTGGTCGGTAGTAGAGATATTTTCCAGATCCTGCAAGGTAAAGTTGTCCCGGTTTAAATGCTGTTTGACTATACCGGAAGCCGTTTGGTAAGCATCGTTGAGTTGCTGAAACTGGGAATATTGCGCCTGGGTTTCCTGTAATTCTTTTTCGAATTCAGCTTTTACCTGCTTATACAAAGCATAGTTTTCTTTTTCTTTCTTCTGCAGGCGGGCAGCTTGCGGACCTTCAAATTTATCTTTCAGGGCAACGTACAAGCGGGTCAGTTCCTGGGTATCGTACGCTACCGGGCGGCCATCTTTGCCCCCGATAAAGTTCCAGCCGTGCACATCGTCTACGTAGCCGTTTTTGTCATCGTCTATGCCATTGCCGGGCACTTCTTTTTCGTTCGTCCAGATTTTATCTTTTAAGTCTTCGTGGTCAATATCAATACCGCTGTCTATTACGGCCACTACCACCGTTTGGGAAGGGCGGTTTTTCAGGTATTCGTACGCTCTTTCGGTACTTACACCTTGTATTTTATTTTGCTCCGGATCTAAATTAAACCAGTTGGCCGGTGCCGGTTGGGTTGTATCGGCCACAACGATTGGTATAAACGTTTTGGTTACCGAACCAGCAAAAGCCGCCGGACTAAGCAGCAGGCCCAGGGCTACAGCATAAAGGGGGTTTGATTTTTTTATTTTCATGTATTTGCATTTGGGCGCATAAGCCCTTCTTTTAACTTCAGAAAAGTGCTTTTTATTTTATATGTGTATTACTGATTTAAGGTGTAAAAATTATGCCAACTTAAGTAAAATTGAATAATGTATCGGTATTTTGTATTTCTATATAAAATTATACCAAGTAAGTTTTTATAAGTTAATCTTTTCTTTAATGCCATAATAGATAGCATTACTGCAGCTAGTTATATAATGTTTGCAACAGGACTGGTTATTACGTTTATCCTGGTATATTGGGTATCAGCTACCTCGTTTCGTATATGAATGATAACAAACAAAGCATTATTATTTTATTGGCACTTACTTTAAATTTTGTGTCTTACAGATGCATCGCACAAGACACTGCATCAAAAAAGCAGAATCCTGAACTTGTCTCTTCATATTTAAAAGAAAATACATTTCCTAAACCAATTGGTTTCGTGAACGACTTTGAAGATGTATTGACTGTTGAGCAAGAAAAAAAATTGACTGAATTAATTACTCGTTATGAGCAAAAAACAACCAATGAAATAGTAATAGTAACAATTAACTCTATTGAACCTTATTTTGACTTTAATCAGTATGCAGTTGATTTGTTCAATTACTGGGGGGTAGGAAAAAAAGATAAAAACAATGGATTGGTGTTTCTTTTCAGTAAATCTTTGAAGAAAATACGGATTAGCACAGGAATTGGGACTGAAAAAATACTTACGGATAATTTTTGTAAAAGCATTATTGACCAGCTGATAATTCCACAGTTTAAAGAAGATAAATATTATGATGGAATTTTATTTGGACTGGCTGAACTAATAGCACAATGGAAATAAAACCCGTGTACTTTTAATTTCTAGATGTTTACTTCATCAACATCTAGCCGAATCCGTCAGTCATCTAAAAGTATAATGCAACCATTACTTAATTTACCAAAACCTGAAAAGTAATGAGCGGCTTCTTAAACCCAGTTGGCCGGAATATCAAATATTGCCATTGCTTATTGATAGTATTAATATCAATTTTTAAGATTAATACCCATTTTTAAGAAACTTTATATTTTACCACCACACAAAAAAATCACTCAAAACCCAGAATCTAAAAAGTAAAACAATGAATAAACCCGTCTATGCTTTCCTATTCATCTTCATTTTCCTGTTGGCTACTTCCTTTCAACAGCCGGGAAACGGCAACAAGAACAAGAACGCAATCATTGATAAATCGGTAAAGGCCCGGATAGATGCTTCTTTAAAGAGCTTCGTCGATTCAGGTAAAGTAGCCGGAGTATCGGCCTTGATCTTCGAAAAAAACAAAGAAGTCTATTATAATGCTTTTGGTTATGCCGACCGCGAAACAAAAACTCCGATGGACCGGAATACCATTGTGCGCATCTATTCCATGACCAAACCCATTACCGGAACGGCCTTGATGACGCTTTATGAAAAAGGCGCTTTTCAGTTGGATGACCCGGTTGCGAAATACGCGCCGGAATTTGCCGATATGAAAGTGTATAAGGGAGTAGATGCCGCCGGCAACCTGATCCTGGAACCTGCAAAACGCCCCATTACCATCCGCGATCTTACCCGCCATACCGCCGGCTTTGCCACCGATACCACCCTGGCCGGCCTTGGCAAATTAATGAGAAAAACCGATGCCATGAACCCGAACAACTCCTTGAGCCAAATGGCCAAAAAACTGGGCAGCCTGCCGCTCCAGTTTCATCCGGGCGAGCAATGGGCCTACGGACCTTCGGTAGACGTGCAAGCCTATTTGGTGGAGCGCATCTCCGGGAAACCTTTTGACCAATACCTGCAGGAAACCATCTTTAATCCGTTGGGAATGACCAACACCCGGTATGTGGTACCGCCAAGCGACCGGAAAAGATTAGCGGGCATGTATCGCAGAACTACTGCTGGCTTAACCCGGATACCCGATGATGAAAATACCTTTAATATCAAAAATTATCCTTTAAAACCGGGCGGTTTTGGCCTTACCTCCACCCTGGATGATTACATGAAATTTGCCCGTATGCTGGTAAATAAAGGTAAATCGGGCAAAACCACTATTCTAAAACCCGAAACCATAAAGCTAATGGCCACAAACCAACTAGACGAAAATATTACCGAGCGCATGTGGCTGCCCAGCAAAGGTCAGGTAGGTTTTGGTATTGATTTCGCGGTGCGTCTTCGTACACCGGCTTCCAAAGCAGAAAATAATGGCGTTGTGAGTGAGTTTTTCTGGGATGGCGCGGCCAGCACCTTGTTTTGGGTTGATCCGGTTAATGAAATTACCGCCGTGTTATTGGTGCAACAATTCCCGTTTTACAGCCAATTACACAAGCGCTTCCGGGATGCGGTATACGGGAAATATATACCAAAGCAATAACAGAACAATTGTAAAGAGGAGTAGATAGAACCGGAAGCTGTATAAGGAACAAATATCCCCTTGAGGGGATGACAGGGGTGTTCATTTAAATTTTACAAATGCAAACACCCCTCTTTATCTCCCCTCAAGGGGAGAATTATCTGACATGAATTAGTTCTACCGGCAAGTACGGCAATATTTATTGATGCTAAAACAGATTCCAGTAAAGATAAAATCATACGCATTGAAATCAAAAGATTTGTTTCTCAGGGCTTAAACAGCTTTAAACAACTCATTCGGTTTTTTGAAGCTGTTTTTGAAATAGAAAGCCTTGATATGCCCAATGACAATTACCTGCAACAATTATTAGAACAGAACAGATCTTTTGTATTAATAAATGGTTTTGCCGAACCAAATTTCGTAATTATCTATTAATTACGGAAGGTTAAAACATTCAGGCATTTCCGGCCGCAGCTACATCGGGCGGAATAACTTTAAAATTATTATTACCTACTAACTCCGAACGGGTTTTGGGTAAGCAGGCTGGGTATTTATCCTGAATAAACTTTATCAATTCCTCCCGTACAATACACCGCAAATCGAAAGCTTCGCTGGAATTACGGGCACTCACCAGGGCCCGCAGCTCCATGGTACGTTCTTTCGAATCGGTTACCTGCAACACACACACCCGTTTATCCCAGAGCGGATGGTCAGCGACAATGCGTTTTAATTCCTGCCGCACTTCCTCTACCGGCAAAGTGTAATCGGTGTAAATCATAACCGCACCTAAAAGCTGGGCCGTAGAACGGGTCCAGTTCTGAAAAGGCTTCTCGATAAAATAATTTAAAGGCACAATAAGCCGGCGCTGGTCCCAGATACCAATCACCACGTAGGTAAAGGTAATTTCCTCTACCCGCCCCCACTCACCTTCCAGCACCAGCACATCGTCTACCCGGATGGGCTGGCTAAAAGCCAGTTGCATACCCGCTAACAAGTTAGCAATAGAGCGCTGGGCCGCAAAACCAATAATAACACTGGCAATACCCGCCGAAGTAATGAGTCCGGTACCAATTTTACGAACGGTGGCAAAACTCATCAACACCAAGGCTACGGTAAAAAATATAATAACCAAGATCAGCATGCGCTTGATAAATTGCAGTTGCGTCAGCACGCGGCGTTCCCGGATATTATCGGCCTTGGTAATAACATAGTGACCCCGGATGTAATCTTCCAGCACATATACCGTCATAATCAGCATCCAGGAAAATGAAATGGTTAATGAAATTTCCAGAATGCGCCGTACAAACTCAAACGGTTTGGGAGGCAGGGGAACCAAGGGCATTAAAATAGCAACAACCAGGAGCGGAAAAAAATAACGGGTCGGCTGGTTGTAACGCGTAATAACTGAATTGATGATGGCATTATGCCCTTGCCGGTTATAAATTCTTAGCGTTTTCCCGATGATATATTTCAGCAACAAACCTAATATTACTCCTCCAACAATAATCAGCAGGGTTTCCAGAAATAAGCGAAGATCCTGATGAAGATGATCAAATACGTGCAGGATTTCTTTGATGATAGAAGGTTGGCGCATCTTAATTTTAGGCGTAAGTGAGTTTGCCTGCCGTCAGCTTTAAAATTACGATTTTTACCGTTAAATTTCCGGAAAGGTTATAGGACTGCATTTAAACTACTTTAAATTAAAATTACTATTTCAATTCGTTCCGGAAGATTTGTTTCTTAAAGCGCAATATATTTTCCAGCCTAAGCAAGTGATAAATCGGTAGACGGCAAATTAACAACCCACGTAAATATTGTTAACTAAGACTTTTATTTCTTATTTAAGATAAAACAGTGAAGCCGTTCTTTACAGAACGGCTTCGCTGTTTTTATTGGGAATGTTTGGCATTAAAAGCTGAAAGTACTTAAAGGTAATAACACCTTTTTGCCTTTTCCCGGCTTTACTTTAATTACCAGATAGAGAGTTTTTTGGTTAGTTTTTCAATTTTCAGAGGCACCAGCTGGTAAGTAAGCATCACTTCGTTGGTGCTGCCGTTAATGCCTTTGGCTTTGCCGCTGGTCATTTCCCGGGCGTACCCTAAGCGGAGCGGCTCCAGCTGCACGCCTCCCAGAAAACTAAAGGCCTGGTCCCGGCGATAACCCATGCCGGCCCAAAACGTATTGTTCACCACTGCTTTCAGCTGCCCTTCTATGGTAGCTTTTACCTTTTTATCGTAGCGGTAAATACCATTAAATACCAAACCAAACTGATCGGTAAGGCCTCGGCGGTAGCCGGCCTGCACCACTTGCTGGCGCGGGTACAAATCCTTGAGCAGTTCATTGCCCGATAGCACCTGCCCTTGCCCGATATCCTGCAGGGCGTAACCAATATAGTAATCTGCCGCCGATAACGCCACCCCCATATTACCGTCCAGTTTCCGCGACCGGTTATCATCCAGCATAAAACCGGTATATTCCGGATCGTTCGCTTCGTCCAGGGTCATCTTCCAGGTGTTCATTTTACTAACTTCGTAGCTGAAGGCACCGCCTAAACGTAAACTTAACTTTTCGCTCAGCCGCACGCCCGTGCCGTAACTAACCGCCAGTTGGTGCTGCTGCAAGGGGCCAAACTGGTCCAGTAAAAACGAAAAACCCAGCGCGTGCGATCCGCTGCCCCCGGGCTGGTACGCCGCATCGGCCCCGGATGCCAGGTTGTTTTTGTAGGCCTGCAGCTGACGTAAATCCAGCTCCCCGGAGATAAACAAAGTACGGGGGCTGTCTTCAAAACCGGTCCATTGGTCGCGGAAAAAGGTCTTGAGCAGGGAGCCTTCGTAACCCGTTAAAGCCGGGTTAAAATACTGCTGGAACAGCGAAAAATTAGCTACGTTTTTTCTGCTCTGGGCTTTTACCCCCAAAGCAGACATTATCAATAATACGATTATGGAATATTTTTTCATTTTTACTTATTTCTTCAGAACAGTTACTACTCCTTTTTTCACCAGATTTATATCTTTTACCTGCACCACATACAAGAAAGAACCTTTGCGTACCAGGCCGTTCTGGTCTTTGCCGTCCCAGCCTTTTTCCGGATCAGTGGTATGGAACAAGCGCACGCCGCTGCGGTCGAATACTTCCACTTCCACCTGGTTGTAGAACTTCAGCTCCGGTATGGCCCAGTCGTCGTTAATGCCATCGCCATTCGGCGTAAACGTGTTCACAATCTTCAGATCGGCTACGGCTTTGGCATATGCCTCTTTGCTTAAGGTAAAGGTTTGCACCAGCGTGTTGTTATAAGGATCGGTGGTGCTCACCCGGATGCTGAACTGGGTTTTACCCGATAAACCTTCGTTGGACTTCAGATACAAGGCATTGCCCCGGATCTCAAACAAGTTGTTGTCGGTATCACCTTGTCCGTTTACCAGCATATAGGTGTGCTGCGTATCATCGGCATCGGTCGTAGCGAAAGTACCTATAGCTTCGGTTGCGGTAATATTCGGGCTGAACGTGTTTTTACTTA
>Ga0210040_10002336_pt1 | contig 26893 bp, 24 predicted proteins | sample CryGeyCG12114_NA_FD_185462 | JGI IMG/M metagenome (GOLD analysis project Ga0210040, IMG submission 185462) | Groundwater microbial communities from aquifer - Crystal Geyser CG19_WC_8/21/14_NA (SPAdes) (version 2) | ecosystem: Environmental > Aquatic > Deep subsurface > Groundwater | place: USA... | reverse complement strand
ATCCTTGGCCTGATCCTCGCCTCCCTCGTAATGGTGCGCCCCGCCGCGGCCGCCACTGGTGAGATGACCGCCGATTGCCACGCCATGGCGGTGGACCATGCGGTCGATAGGGGCGCGGGCGATAAGCAGCACGAGCCTGAGGACCGGCCCGCCGCGCTCCATTCCTGTCCGGGCTGCGCCTTCCTCGGTGCAGTTCATTCAGTGACGATCCGAACCGTCCGCATCGTCGTCCCGCACCTCTTGCACGCCAGCATCGCCGGACCCTCGCTCGCCACTTCGCCGATCCCGCCACCCCCGCGAGCCGCCTGACCGCATCCGAACCGACCGAATTGTTCGATACGTCAGGATTGATGACATGAAGATTGTATATCTCGCCGGCGCCGCCATGGCGCTGGCCCAGCCTGCTGCCGCTTGGGCGCAGGACCACAGCATGCATGAACAGCCTCATGCGCAAGCATCAGCCGCTGACGAGCAGCCCCAGCCTGCCGTCCAGCCGCCCCCGGACCATTCCGCCATGGACCATACGCAGATGGATCATGAGGAAATGGATCATGGTCAGATGGACCACGCGCAGATGGACCACCAGCAAGCCGAGCCTGCGCGGGACGATCATGCCGGAATGGAACATGGGGCCAGCGGCCATCCAGCGGAGGCGCACCCGGGGATGGACCATACAGGAGGCCAGTCGATGGATCATGCGGCGGGCGGGATGACCGGCCACGCCGGGATGACTGACCGCCCGGCCGTGGGCTCGGGCACGGCGCGTGTCCCCCAGGCCGAGGGCATGATGCCGATGGTTCACTTCGACATCGGTGGCGGCTGGCAGGGCATGGCGCACGGCTATGCCTGGCTGGTCCACACCGACCAGTCCGGCCCCCGCGGCGACGAAAAGACCTATGTCCAGTCGATGGCCATGCTGATGGCCGATCGGGAATTTTCAGGCGGCCGCCTGCAATTGCGCAGCATGTTCTCTGCCGAGCCCCTGATGGATGCGCGCGGCTATCCCAGCCTCTTCGCCACGGGCGAGACGGCTAACGGCCTGCCGCTGGTCGACCGCCAGCATCCGCACGATCTGTTCATGGAGCTGGCCGCGCGGATCGATCTCGACGTTGCGCCGGGGACGAGCGCGTTCCTCTATGGCGGCCCGGTGGGTGAGCCCGCGCTCGGCCCGCCGGCATTCATGCATCGCGCCTCCGCCCGGCTGAACCCGGAGGCGCCGATCACGCACCATTGGTTCGATTCGACGCATATCACTTATGGCGTCGTCACCGCGGGGCTGGCGAGCCGCAGCTGGCAGCTGGAGGCCTCGGCGTTTCGCGGCGAGGAGCCCGATGAGGACCGCTGGGACATCGAGACCCCGCGCCTCGACAGCTGGTCCCTGCGCGCCACGTTCAGCCCGTCGCCAAACTGGGCGATGCAGCTGAGCCATGGGCGGCTCGACGAGCCCGAGGCGACGCATCCGGGCGAAGACGAGGCGCGCACCACCGCCAGCGTGCAGTACAATTCGGGAGAAGGGGTGGCGGCACTCGCCGCTTTCGCCGCCAAGAACCGGATGCCGGGAAACACGCTGACCGCATGGCTGGGCGAGGTGAACTGGGCCATGACCGAGCGCCATGCCGTCTTCGGCCGGGTGGAGAATGTCGCCAATGACGAGCTTTTCCCTGATCACGAGGATCCGCTGCATGATGTGAAGTTCCGGGTCACCAAGCTGCAGGCGGGCTATGCCTATACGCTGCCGCTGGGCGATGCATTCGCGCTGTCGCTGGGCGGGAGCGCGGCGCTGTTCCTCGCGCCAAACGCACTCGATCCGGTTTACGGCGACACGCCGACGGGGGTGACGGCCTTTGCCAAGCTGACGCTGGGCCGCTGATGGCCGCTGCCGAGAGCCGCTGGTCGGCGGGTAGGCGAGGGGCGGGTGGCAGGCATGTCCCGTGCGCCTCACCCGTCCGTCTCACCCGTGCGTCTAACCTGGCGTCCTGACATGGAACAGCCCGTCGCCAGCTTTTCGGCGCCCTTGAAGATCGCGCAGCGGCACCGATTTGCCCTGCGACGGTTTCAGCCGTAACGATCAAGGCCAAAGGAGTCCGGCACATGCGAATCGGTTGCCCACGCGAGATCAAGAACCGTGAATATCGCGTCGGCCTGACGCCCGAGAGCGCCAAGGAGCTGGTGAGCGCCGGGCACGAAGTATGGATCGAAGCCAATGCCGGGGCGGGGATCGGCTCGAACGATGCCGAATATGTGAAGGCCGGTGCCACGATCGTCGACAATGCCGCGCAGATCTTTTCGGACTGCGAGATGGTGGTCAAGGTCAAGGAGCCGCAGGCGGAGGAGCGCGCGCAATTGCGCGAGGGCCAGATCCTCTACACCTATCTCCACCTCGCGCCCGATCCCGAGCAGACCGAGGACCTCGTCAAGTCAGGCGTAACGGCGATCGCCTATGAGACCGTGACCGGGCCCGATCGTTCGCTGCCCTTGCTGAAGCCGATGAGCCAGGTGGCCGGCCGCATGAGCATCCAGGCCGGCGCCACCGCGCTCGAAAAGGCGCATGGCGGACGCGGCGTGCTGCTGGGCGGCGTGCCGGGCGTGATGCCGGGCAAGGTGATCGTCATTGGCGGCGGCGTGGTCGGCTTCAATGCCGCGCAGATGGCCACGGGGCTGGGCGCGGACGTCACCATTCTCGATCGCAATCCCGAAGTGCTGGAGCGGGTCGGCACGCATTTCGAAAGCCGCGCCAAGACGCGCTTTTCCAACCAGGCGAACCTGGAAGAATCAGTCTGCGATGCGGATCTGGTGATCGGCGCGGTGCTGATCCCCGGTGCCGCCGCCCCCAAGCTCGTCACCCGCGCAATGCTGAAATGCATGAAGCCGGGCGCGGTGCTGGTGGATGTCGCCATCGATCAGGGCGGCTGCTTCGAGACCAGCCGGGCAACCACGCATGACGAGCCGACCTACATCGTGGACGATGTGGTGCATTATTGCGTGGCCAATATGCCGGGCGCGGTGGCGCGCACGAGCACATATGCGCTCAACAACGTGACCTTGCCGCATGCGTTGAGGATTGCGGAGCTTGGCTGGCGCGGCGCGATGCGGGCCGATCCGCACCTTGCGCGAGGGCTCAACGTGCATGCCGGGCGCGTGACCTATCCGGCCGTGGCGAGCGAGCTAGGCTACGATCTGCTCGATCTCGAGGCGGCGCTGGCCTGACCGGCAGATTCGTGCCGGCTCTTTAACGGCTTGTAAGCCGAGGCGCGCCTAACGACGCGTCCATGACTGGGCGGACGTGGAGATTGGCGGCGGTGGTGGCGGGGACGTGGTTCCTCGTCCTGGCGCTGTTCGGACTGCCGAGTGCATCGGAAACGATCATGCGGGCCGCCCCGCCATGCCACGCCTACTCGGACCGGCTGCTGCCCATGGACGTGGCCGAGGCGCAGCTGAGCTGGAACTGCTCCGCCAGCGGCTGGCGCTCGGGCAAAGCGGCGACCTGGCTCAAGTTCACTCAGTGGGATCGCGCGCAGCCACCGCGGCTGTTCACCAGCCGCACCACGGTGTTCGAAAGCGTGACGGTGGCCGCGATCGACGCCGAGGGCGACCTGCGCATCCGCCAATACAGCCCGGCTGACGCGAAAGCCTTGCTGGCAGGGCCGATCTTCGCCGTCCCCCTGCCCGAGGCGACTGACCAGACCAGCGCCTATATCGTGCGGATCGATCACGCGCATTCGCTGACCGTCGCCAGCGAGGCCGAGTTGCGGCACCACGCGCTGAGCGGTGTCACCCCGGTCTCGCTCGTCCTGCTCGCCATCGTGGCCGGCATGCTGATCATGCCGCTGCTGTTCGACATCATGTTCTTCCTCGTCCTGCGCGAGCGCTTCGTGCTGCTGCATGCCGGGATGACGGTCTCGATGATCATCTACGTGCTCGCCGCGGGCGGCGTTGCGCCGGTGTTCGGCGACCTGCCGGTGGCTCTGCTGGCGGTGATTGGGCCGCTCGCCTGGGCGATGGGCGCCGGTCTGGCGGGCTTCTTCATGACCGCATTCCTGGAGCCCGCGGCACTGCCCCCGATCGTCCGGCGGATCGTTCATGTCTCCGCCTGCCTGGCGGCCCTGGGCTCGGGCATCTGCGCCTTGCAGTTCGACGTCACCCAGCCGTTCGACAACCTGCTCTATTTCTGGTGCTTCGTCCCGCTGATACCGATCTATATCGCTGCCATCAGCTGCGCCCTTCTGCGCGGCAGCCGCGCCGCGCGCTATCTAGCGGTCGCTTTCCTGCCGATCATCGCCGCCGCGATCGAGCGGTTGCTGCGCGGCATGGGCGTGTATGCCTCGTCCGGCTCGATCGACCATGCGATGTTCTTCTCGGTGGGGCTGGAGGTGATCATCATCACACTCGGCGTGGCCGACCGCTTCCTGTCGATCCGGCGGGAGCGCGACCAGGCCATCGTCAAGGCGGCGACACTCAAGCAATTGTCCGAGCGTGACGCGCTCACCGGCCTGCTCAACCGCCGGGTGATCGAGGACCGCTATGCCGTGCTGCGGCAGGAAGGCTTCACCACGCTGGCGGTGCTCGACCTCGACCATTTCAAGCAGGTCAACGACACGTTCGGCCATGCACTGGGCGATCTTGTGCTCAAGGCGGTGGGCAAGGTCCTCCAGCCCGACGACGAGGACATGCTGGCCTTCCGCATGGGCGGAGAGGAATTCCTGCTCCTGTTGCGCGGCCCCGAGGCGGTCGAGCGGGCAGAGCAGCGGCGGCAGGAAATCGCCCGCGGCGTCGCGCAGGAGAATCTGGGCTGCCTGGTCACGGCGAGCATGGGCATTGTCGAGGTGACGGGCGGTGCGCTGCCCGGCGGAAGCTTTGCCACAATCTATGCGCGGGCGGACCGGCTTCTCTACGAAGCCAAGTCCTTCGGGCGCAACCGGATGGTGTGCGAGCGGATCCGCGCCTTCCGGCCCCGCCGCCGGGAGCGAAGGGCCGCTGCCGTCGCCTGAACGGGCGCCGGGATCGGCACGAGGGCTCGGCGAATGGCGCATAGGCCCCTTGCCTCCCCGTGTCGTTCTACCCCTCGGCCGGCAGGAAGGGCGCGGCCACTGCGTCGGTCAGGCGGGTCAGGCGTCCGGTGCCCCGGTCGACGATGGCCCAGGTAGTCTTGGCGCGCACGACGGTCTTTCCCAGCGCATCCACGAAGGTGATGTAACGGTCGAAACGCGCGCGACGGGGCGGATCGCGGATCTCGGTGACGCCGGTTACGCTTTCGCCCTCGCTGATATTTCCGCGATAATCGATCTCGTGCCGGATGACGATCCAAGCGAAGGCCTCGACGTCCTGCGGCCGGGCATCGGCGAACCAGTGCGCGGTGGCGAGCGCCTCCATCCACTGCACCCAAACCGCATTGTTGACGTGGCCGTTCACGTCAATGTGCTCCGGCCCGGCGGTGAAGGTGAGGCTATGGGTGGCGCTCACGCGCATGTCCCCTGCGCCGCGGCCAGCACCGCGGCGCGCTTTCGCCAGCTCGCCGGGTGCAGGCTCATTCCGCCAGACCGAGCTGCCACAGGATGAAGGCCGCTTCCTCGGCCGTTTCGCGCAGTCCTTCGAACCGGCCCGACTTGCCGGCATGCCCTGCGCCCATATTGGTCTTGAGCAGCAGCACATTGTCGTCGGTCTTGAGCTCGCGCAGCTTGGCGACCCATTTGGCGGGCTCCCAATAGGTCACCCGTGGATCGTTGAGGCCGGCGGTGACCAGCATGGGCGGATAATCCTGCGCCACCACCTGGTCATAAGGCGAATAGCTGAGCAGATGGGTGAAGGCCGCCTTGCTCTCCACCGGATTGCCCCATTCGGGCCACTCGCCCGGGGTCAGCGGCAGCGACGAATCGAGCATGGTGCTGAGCACATCGACGAAGGGCACGTGCGCCACCACGGCGCCGAACAATTCGGGCGCCTGGTTGACCACCGCGCCCATCAGCTCGCCTCCGGCCGAGCCGCCGCTGGCGCTGATCTTGCCGGGTGCCGTGTAGCCGCGCTCGACCAGCGCGCGCGCGACGTCGACGAAATCGTTGAAGGTGTTGGTCCGCTCAGCCATCTTGCCGGCCAGGTACCAGCGCCGGCCGAGATCATCGCCGCCGCGAATATGCGCGATGGCGTAGGCCATGCCCCGATCGACCATGGAGAAGCGCGAGGTGGAGAAGCCCGGCGGCACCGCATAGCCGTAAGCGCCATAGGCATAGAGGTGGAGCGGGCCGCCCGCTCCATCCCCATCGGCCGCGCGGTCCTTGCGGGTGACCAGGCTGACCGGGATCATCGCCCCGTCGCGCGCGGGGATCTGCAGCCGCTCGACCGTGTAGAGCGACGGGTCGAAGCCCGAGGGAATCTCCTGCACCTTGAGCGTTTCGAGCGCGCGGGCGCTCACGTCGTAATCGTAGACCGTGTTGGGCGTGATCATGCTCGAATAGCCGAGCCGCACCTTGTCCTGCGCCCATTCGGGATTGTCGCCCAACCCGGTGGCGTAGGCCTCCTCCGGGAAGGCGACCGGCTCCATGCGCGCAGGATCATCGTAATAGCGCACCTGCACCTGATCGAGCCCGGCGAGCCGGCCTTCGGTCAGGTAGAAATCGCGGAACAGGTCGAAGCCGGTGATGTAGAAATCGTCCGAGCCGGGGATGAGCGTTGCCCATTCGCCCGGCTTGGCGAGCGGCGCCGTCGCCATGCGAAAGTTCACGTGCTCGTCATTGGTGAGGATGAACAGCGTATCCTCGCGCATGTCGACATCGTACTCGACGCCTTTCTGCCGCGGGCGCACCAGGGTGGCCTGCGCGAACGGGTCGCTGATGGGGACGAGCCTTATCTCGCTCGTCTCGTTATCGCCCGTGCCCAGGATCAGCCATTCGCGATTATTGCTGAGGCTCGGCGAGACCTGGAAGCCTTCGTCAGGCTCGGCATAGATCTCGCGGTCTCCCGACGCATCGGTGCCCAGGCGATGGACGCGGATGCGATCGACGCGCCAGTTCGGGTTGGAAGGACCGTAGACCAGCATGGTGTCATTCGCGGCCCAGATGAGCCCGGTCTGCGTCTCGGGAATGATGTCGGGCAGCAATTCGCCGGTCTGCAGATCCTTCACCCGCGCGTCGAAGCGCTCCGAGCCGTTATCGTCATAGGAATAAGCGAGGTAGCGCCCATTCTCGCTCAACGACATGGCGCCGATATTGAAATAGTCGAGACCCTCGGCAAGCGCGTTCTCGTCGAGGATCAGCTGCGTCTCTCCGCCCGCAACAGGGCGCCGGTAATGCTTGCGGTACTCGCCGCCTTCCTCGAACTCGCTCCAGTAGAGGAAATCCCCATCCTTCACCGGCACCGTGCTGTCATCTTCCTTGATGCGCGCGCGCATCTCGGTGAACAGCTCTTCCACCAGCGCCTCGTGCGGCGCCATCGCGGCTTCGAACCAGGCGTTCTCGGCCTCGAGATGCGCGAGCACGTCGGCATCGTCCACCTTGGGGTAGCTCTGGTCCTTGAGCCAGGCATAGGGGTCCTCGATGGTGATCCCGTGATGCGAATAGGTGTGCGGGCGCTTTTCCGCTTTGGGCGGCGTGGCAGGATTTTCGGTCAAGTGCGGGCTTTCGCTGTTGGTCTGGGCGTTTACTGCGCCTGACAGGCTCGCGGCGCAGGCGATGCAGGCGGCGATAATCGGCAGGAATGGCTTGCTCTGCATGGCGGTGCGGAGTCCCTTTGGCAGGAGACGGGGTGGGTGGAAAGGCCGCGTGCCGTGGCCTATGTCTGCAAGCACCAGCCGCAAGGCAAGCACGTTTTCTCGAAGCAAACCGGACAAGACGCCATGTTGATGCAAACGCACGAAGCCCGCCTCACCGCCTTGAGGGAGGAGCTAGCCCGGCGCGATCTCGACGGCTTCGTGGTGCCGATCAGCGATGAGCATCTGTCCGAATATGTCGGCGCCTATGCCCAGCGGCTCGGCTGGCTGACCGGCTTCGGCGGTTCGGCGGGCATGGCGGTGGTGCTCAAGGAATGCGCGGCGATGTTCGTCGACGGGCGCTACACGCTGCAGGTGCGCGAGCAGGTAGATGGGCGCCTGTACGATTATTGCTCGGTGCCGCAGGAGCGGCCGTCCGCCTGGGTGGCGGCCAACGTGCAGCAGGGCGCGAAGATCGGCTTCGATCCCTGGCTGCACACCTCGGGCTGGGCCGAAGCGATGAGGACGGCCCTGGCCAAGGTGGGCGGCGAGCTTGTTGCGGTATCCGGCAATCCGATCGACGCGGTGTGGGAAGACCGGCCCGCGCCGTCGCCCGCGCCCGCCTTCCTGCAGGAGGAGCGCCATGCCGGCCGATCGAGCGCGGACAAGCGCGCCGCCATCGCTGACTGGCTGGGCGAGGAGGGCTGCGATGCCACCGTCATCGCCGCTTTGGATTCGGTCGCCTGGGCGCTCAACATTCGCGGCGCCGATGTCGAGCATACGCCGGTGGCGCTGTCCTATCTCATCGTCCATCGCGACGGCACGGCGGACTGGTACGTCGCGCCGGGCAAGGTGCCCGAGGACGTGGCCGCCGCGCTTGGCAATGCGGTGCGCATCCGGCCGCGCGACACGTTCGAGGACGGTTTGCAGGCGCTCGAAGGCAAGACCATCGCGCTCGATCCGGAACGGGCGGTGGCGGCCATTTTCGAAGCGCTGGAGACAGCAGGCGCTAAGATCGCCCGGCACACCGACCCGACGGTGCTGCCCAAGGCGCTCAAGACCGAGGCCGAGCAGGCAGGCCATCGCGCAGCCCAGGCACGCGACGGCGTGGCGATGGCGCGCTTCCTTCGGTGGCTCGATATCGAAGGCCCTAAGGGCGAGCTCGACGAGCTTGCCGCAGTCGACCGGTTGCTGGCGTTCCGCCAGGAGACCGGAGAGCTGGTGGACACTTCGTTCGACACCATTTCCGGCGCCGGGCCGAATGGCGCGAGCCCACATTACCGGGTGAACGAGGAGACCAACCGCCGGCTGGAGCCGGGCAGCGTGTTCCTGTGCGATTCGGGCGGGCAATATCGCGACGGCACCACCGACATCACCCGCACGGTGTGGATCGAGGCGCAGGACGGTGCCGAACCCCCGGCGCAGGTCCGCGATCGCTTCACCCGCGTGCTCAAGGGCCATATCGCGCTCGATCGGCAGACATTTCCCACCGGCACGCCCGGTTCGGCGCTCGACGTGCTGGCGCGGCAGTTCCTGTGGGAGGCGGGCCTCGATTTCGCGCATGGCACCGGGCATGGGGTCGGCAGCTTCCTGGGCGTGCATGAAGGACCGCAGCGCATCGCCAAGGGCCGCGGCGGGCAGGCCGGGACCGACCAGGACCTCATGGCGGGCATGATCCTCTCCAACGAACCCGGCTATTACAAGGCGGGCGAATACGGGATCAGGATCGAGAACCTGGTGCTGGTGGTGGCGCGCGACATTGCGGGCAGCGAGGGCGATTGGCTGGCTTTCGAGACGCTGACGCTGGCGCCCATCGACCGCCGGCTGATCGCGCGCGAGCTTTTGTCGGATGCCGAACTCGCCTGGCTCGACGCGTATCACGCCAAGGTGCTGGAGGTGATCGGCCCGCAGCTCGATAGCGAGGAGAAGGCATGGCTGGAGCGAGCCTGCGCGCCACTCTGACGCGACCTTCGGCAACGCGATCTCTGGTTCGACGGCGATCGGCATTGGACGGGCTTCAGGGGCTCCAACGCCTGGCGCTTTCGGGTGTGTGAACGAGGGCCGGTTGGCGCGACAAATTGCGACACATTCACCGCGATCGGGCAAAATCGTGTGACATGCTGGGCCTAGAAGCGGTGACAGGGGTGGCGGGGCGCCGACTGCTCCTCCCTCCAACCCTTCAGATTGGCGCCCCGTTGCTCTACCATATCGCTTACGGAGAGCCTTGAGATGAAGACCATTACCCTTACGATGGCCCTGGCCGCCCTTGCTGCAGGCGGCAGCGCCTACGCCCAGGCAGGCGAGCGCACGACACCCGGCGCGGCGATGACGCAGCAGCAGGCGACCGCCCGAGCGGACAAGGCCTTCCAGCGCCTCGACGCCAATGGCGACGACAAGCTGGACGATGCCGATCGCATCGCACGCATGCAGAAGATGTTCGCGCGGCTCGACGCCGACCGCAATGGCTCGGTAACCTTTGCCGAATTCCAGGCGGCGCGTGCGGATCGCGGCGACGAACAGCGGGCGGGACAGCGTCCAGAACGTGGCCAGCCCGGCAAGCATCACGGCAAGCGTGGCGGGATGGGCATGCAGCACATGGCTCGCACCGCCGACGCGAACGAGGATGGCGCCATCAGCCAGGCCGAGTTCCGCAGCGCCGCGCTCGCCCGGTTCGAGGCGGCCGATACCAACAAGGACGGCAGCATCACGCCCGACGAGCGCCGCGCCGGGCGCGGTAGCCAGCGCGGCATGGCGCGACCCGGCCCGGCGGGCTGACCTTGGCTGGACCGGGCAACCGGACAGGCGAGCCCGGCGCGATCAGCCTGCTGCTGGTCGACGACGAGGCATCCTTGCGCGAACCCCTGGCGGATTACCTCATCCGCCAGGGGTTCGCCGTGATGCAGGCGCATGATGCGGCAAAAGCGCGCGCGCTGCTGATCGAGACGATGCCCGATTTGGTGCTGCTCGACATCATGATGCCCGGTGAGGACGGCCTCTCGCTGTGCCGCCACCTGATCGAATCGAAGAACCTGCCGGTCATCTTCCTCACTGCGCGCGGGGAAGCGACCGACCGCATCGTGGGGCTTGAGATCGGCGCCGACGATTACGTGGTGAAGCCCTTCGAACCACGTGAATTGGTCGCGCGCATCCGCTCGGTTCTGCGCCGCGCGGCGCGAGCGCCGTCCGCGCCGCAGCAAGATGCGCTGTACGAGTTCGAAGGCTGGCAGCTCGATCCGCTCAAACGCAAGCTGACCGATCCCGAAGCGACGGTGGTGCCCATTTCCTCGGCCGAGTACCGGCTGCTGCGCGCGTTTCTCGACCATCCGCGCCAAGTGCTCGACCGCGACCGGCTGCTCGACATGGTGCAGGGGCGCGAGGCGCATCTGTTCGATCGCGCAGTCGATAACCAGGTCAGCCGGCTCAGGCGCAAGCTGGAGGATGACAGCCGCGCTGCCAAGCTGATCCAGACGGTATGGGGCGGCGGCTACCGCCTGGCGGCCGATGTCCGCCGCCTGTCGCCAACGCCCGACACCGGGGCGTGAAGGTGGGTAATCCTGCCAGCGCCTCTGCGTCGCCCTCCGCCCGCGGGCGGAGCATGAGAGACCTGCTGCCCAAAAGCCTGCTGGGCCAGATGCTGCTCTCGGTGGCGTTTGCGCTGCTGGTGGCGCAGACCCTGTCCGCGGTGTTGCTGTACCGTGCCGAGGAGCAGCGGCGCGAGGCCGGGCTCATCAATGCGCTCGCCTTCCAGCTCGTGGCGGATCCGCGCCTCGACTATCGTGGCTTCGCCCATGAGGGGGACGGTGCGGATAGCCCGGGCCGCGGCTGGCGGCGGCTGCGGATCGAGCGGGCGCTCGCCTCGCCGATCGTGCACGGGGAACTGCGCGATGCGGGGCGGGAGGAGGAACTGCGCGAGGTGCTTGCCGAGCAGGGCATCGCCACCGCCGAACTGGTGGTGCTGTCACGCCCCATCCACAGCGATGCCTTCATCATGCGCGGCCTGCGCGGACGGCCGCGCTGGCGCGGCGAAGGGCGCTGGGATCCGAGGGGCGAGATGCTGGTGGCGGGCCTGCGGCGTGAAGGCGAGGAGCAATGGCATGTCGCCCGCCAGCCGCTGCCGGGCGACATGCCGCGCGCGCTCGGCTCGCTCATCTTCCAGACGCTGGTGCTCTATGTGGTGCTGGTGGGCGGACTTGCGGTGCTGCTGCGGCGCATCACCCGCCCGCTGGCGGCGCTCAAGGCGCGGGTCGAGCAATTTGCTGAGACGCGCGCGACCGACGGGCAGATCGAGCCGACCGGGCCTGCGGACATGCGTCGGCTGATCGCGGCCCATAATGCGATGGAGGCGCGCATCGCCGCGCTTATCGACGAAAAGGACGTGATGCTGGGCGCGATCGGGCATGATCTCAAGACCCCGCTCGCCGCGCTGCGCGTGCGCATCGAATCGGTGGAGGACGAGGTCGAGCGTGCGCGCATGGCAGCAAGTATCGAGGATATCACCCGCTCGCTGGACGATATCCTCTCGCTCGCCCGGGTAGGCCGGCCGACCGATCCGCTCGAGCGAACGGAGCTGGCGGCGCTCGTCGCCTCCGTGGTCGAGGAATACGAGGACATGGGCGAGCCGGTGGAGCTGGCCGAAACGCAGCGCATCGCCACTCCGCTCAGGGCCACCTGGATGCGGCGCGCGTTGCGCAATCTGGTGGGCAATGCGCTGCGCTATGGCGGCAGCGCGAAAGTGTCGGTGTTGCGCGAGCCGGGGGCTGAGGGGAATGGCTGGGCGCTGGTCCGCATCGAGGATGAGGGGCCGGGCATCGCCGATGCCGAGATCGTGCATATGCTCGAGCCGTTCGTGCGCGGCGAGGCTTCGCGCAATCGCGAGACGGGCGGGGCGGGGCTCGGCCTCACGCTCGCGCGCGCTATCGCCGAGCAGCATGGCGGGACCTTGTTGCTGGCGAACCGGCGGGGCGCGGGCGGCAAGATCGCCGGGCTCGTCGCTGAATTGCGGCTGCCGCTGCCGCGCTGATCCTCAGGGGTTCGCCGCCCGACTGCCTTGTCGCTAGCGCATCAAGCCGCCGATGAGGTTGCGCACGAAGCGCCCGGCGATCTCGCCGCCAAGACCGCTGGCGATGGTGCCCGCGGCGCTGGTGGCGGCGTTGCGCACCGGGCTGGAACGCGACTGACGACCGGTAATTTTGGCGGCGATGATCGTGGCGGTGGAGCTCGCCACCGCGCCCGCGGCCGCCTTGCCCGCCTTCTGCCATAACGAGGTGGTCCGGCGCGGGCGCTTGCGCACTTCGGCCTCGCCGCGCCGTTCCACTTCCTCGGCTGTTTCGGTTGCGTCCGCCGCCTTGGCGAGCAGCACCTCGCGAGCACTCTCGCGGTCGATCGCCTCGTCATACTTGCCGTCGAGCGGCGATGCCTGGCTGATGATCGCGCGCTCTTCATCGGTGACCGGCCCGACGCGCGAGTGCGGGGGCTTGATGAGCGTGCGCTGCACCACGCTCGGCGCGCCGTCTTCCATCAAGGTCGAGACCAGCGCCTCTCCCACGCGAAGCTCGGTGATCGTCTGCGCGATATCGAGCTCGGGATTGAGGCGGAAGGTCTCGGCCGCCGCCCGGATCGCGCGATTGTCGCGCGCGGTGAAGGCTCTGAGGGCGTGCTGCACCCTGTTGCCGAGCTGGCCCGCGACGGCCTCGGGAATATCGGACGGGTTCTGCGTTACGAAGAACACGCCCACGCCCTTGGAGCGGATCAGGCGCACAACCTGCTCGATCGTGGTGAGCAGCCCGGGCGGGGCACGGTCGAACAGCAGGTGCGCCTCGTCGAAGAAGAACACGAGGCGGGGCTTGTCCGGGTCGCCCACCTCCGGCAGCGTTTCGAACAGTTCGGCCAGCAGCCACAGCAGGAAGGTGGCATAGAGCTTGGGGCTGCGCATCAGCCGGTCCGCGGCGAGCACGTTGACGATGCCGCGGCCGTTGTCGTCCGTCGCGATGAGATCGTCGACCTCGAGTGCCGGCTCGCCGAAGAACAGGTCCGCGCCCTGGCTCTCGAAGCTCAGCAATTGACGCTGGATCGCACCCACGCTCGCCTTGGTGACGTTGCCATAGGTGCCAGAGAGCGCTTTCGCGTTCTGCGCAGCCCAGGCGAGCACGGCCTGAAGGTCGGCGAAATCGAGCAGCAGCAATCCATTCTCGTCGGCATGGCGGAAGACGATCTGCAGCACGCCTTCCTGTGTCTCGTTGAGATCGAGAAGGCGTGCCAGCAGCAGTGGGCCCATCTCGGAAATGGTGGTGCGGATGGGATGGCCCTGCTGGCCGTACAGGTCCCAGAACACGACCGGATTGCCGGTATAGACATAGTCCGTCATGCCGAGATCGGCGGCGCGCTGCTCCAGCTTGGCGGCGTTCTTGGACAGGGGCGAGCCCGGCAGGGCAATCCCGGCAAGATCGCCCTTCACATCGGCTAGGAAGACCGGCACGCCCGCTGCCGAGAAGCTTTCCGCCATGCCCTGCAACGTCACCGTCTTGCCCGTGCCGGTTGCTCCCGCGATCAGGCCGTGGCGATTGGCGTGGCCCAGATCGAGCATCTGCCGCTCGCCATTCGCGCCCAGTCCCACAAAAATCGATGCCATCGTTTCCCTCATTCGGCTTGCGCGGGCGTCTGCGCAGCACCGGCGCGCTGGTCAAGCGGCGCTTCGCGGGTCGTCCAAGTGCCGCGCGCCAACCGATAGACATGGGCGGCAAAGCCACTAGAGCGGGGCGGATGATCGGGGAGACACCCTTCGTCCTTCTGGATGACGCGCGCGAGACCGGCGCCGCGGACGCCTCGCTGTTTACAGCGCCGCGGCAGCTGTTCGTGGCGCGGCGGCCCGAGGAGGTTTCCGGCGTGCTCGCGGCCGCCGAGGCGGCCCGGCGCGAGACCGGCGGGACGCTGGCGGGCTTTCTCGCCTATGAGGCGGGCCTCGCGCTCGAGCCGCGCCTCGCGCCGCTCGCTCCGATGCGCAGCGGCGCTGCGGGTCCGCTCGTGTGGTTCGGCCTGTTCGACGCCGCGCGCAGCATTCCCGCCGCAGATATGCCCGCATGGCTCGAACAGCAGGTGCCGCACGATGCCGGCGCGGCCAGCATCGGCCCGCTCGAGCCGCAGGTCGCCATCGGCGATTATCTGGCCCGTTTCGACGAGCTCAAGGAAGCGATCCGCGCAGGGGACATCTACCAGGCGAACTTCACCATGCCGCTGGCCGGAGCCGCGCGCGGCAATCCGTTAGCGCTGTACGCCGCCATCCGCCCGGCGGCGCGGGCCGGCCATGGCGGCATCCTGTTCGATGGATCGCACTGGTTGCTCTCCTTCAGCCCCGAGCTGTTCTTTGCGCTACGCAAGGGCGAGGCGACCTGCCGGCCGATGAAGGGCACGAGGCCGCGCGGGCGCGAGGCGGGCGAGGACCATGCCTTGGCCGAAGAGCTCGCCGCCAGCGTGAAGGACAAGGCCGAGAACCTGATGATCGTCGATCTCATGCGCAACGATCTGTCGCGCGTGGCGGAGGCGGGCACGGTGCGCGTGGAGCGCCCCTTCGCGGTGGAAACCTATCCCACGCTCCACACCATGACCACCACAGTCAAGGCGCGGCTGAGGCCGGGCAAGGACGCGATGGACCTGCTCACCGCCCTGTTCCCATGCGGTTCAATCACCGGGGCGCCCAAGATCCGCGCGATGGAGCTGATCGACACGGTGGAGCTCGATGCGCGGGGTCCTTATTGCGGCGCGATCGGCCGGATCGGCAGCGACGCGGATGGAGGCGAGGAAGCCGCCTTCAACGTCGCCATTCGCACCGTGCGGCTGACGCCCGGCGAGAACGCGCGGCACAAGGCGATGCTGGGCGTGGGCGGTGCGATCGTGGCCGATAGCGACGGCATGGCGGAATGGCGCGAATGCCTGGTGAAGGGCGGCTTCGTGCGCGAAGCGGCTGGCGGGCACGATCTGATCGAGACGATGCGCGCTGCGCCGGGTGAGGGCATCGCGCTGCTCGAGCGACATCTCGACCGGCTGGCGGCAAGCGCGGCGGAGCTCGGCTTCGCATTCGATCGGCCGGAGGCGGAACAGCGGATCGCGGCATTGGTGAAAACCTTGCAGCAGCCCGCCAAGCTTCGCCTGTTGCTTGCGCGTGGAGGAGCCATCGCGGTCGAAGTCTCGGCGCTTGCGCCACCACTTGCGGAGCCGGCACCGGTCGTCGCGCTGCCGCATCCCACTGTTCCGGGCGATTGGCGTCTGCGGCATAAGACAACCGATCGCAGCTTCCATGAAGCGGCGCTGGCGGTGGCGAAAGCGTGCGGCGCTGCCGAGGCGGTGCTCGTTCGCGCCGATGGCCTGCTGACCGAAGGCAGCTGGACCAGCCTCTTCGTGCGCGAGGCAGATGGCATGCTACTGACGCCTCCACTCGGCCTTGGTTTGCTGCCCGGCGTGCTGCGCGCCTCTCTCTTCGATACCGGCCGCGCGCGCGAAGCCGAGTTGAAGCTGGCGGACCTGACGCAAGGCTTCTTCATCGGCAATGCGGTGCGCGGGCTGATGCCGGCAAGGCTCCTGCCAGCGGAGGACATCGCGCAATGACCATCGAGATCCTGTCTGCGGCGATGCAGCGGGTCGAGGCGTCGCCCACCACCGCCATGACGGATCGCGCCACTGAGCTGCGCCAGCAGGGCCGCGATATCATCTCGCTATCGGTGGGAGAGCCCGATTTCCCCACGCCGCCGCACGTCATCGCTGCGGCCAAGGCAGCGCTCGATGCCGGCGATACGAAGTACACGCCCGTCACCGGCACGTTGCGGCTGAAGCAGGCCGCGGCGCTGCATTTCAAACGCGATCTCGGCATCACGGCCGAGCCTAAGTCCATCATCGTCAGCGCAGGCGGCAAGCAGGCGATCTTCGAGGCGATCGCCGCGCTGGTCGGACCGGGTGACGAGGTGATCGTGCCTGCGCCCTGGTGGGTCAGCTACCCGCAAATGGTGCGCTATGCCGGTGGGCTTGTAGTACCGCTCATCACCCAGGCGCATCACGGTTTCCGCTTCGATCCCGGCCAGTTGGAAGCGCAGATCGGCCCGGCGACCCGGCTGCTGATGCTCAATTCGCCCGGCAATCCCACCGGCGCGGTTTACCCGGCGCAGATGCTCGAAGGCATTGCCGAGGTGCTGCGGCGGCATCCGCGCGTGATGGTGCTGTCTGACGATATCTATGCGCCGCTGAATTATACCGGCCGCCCGCATGCAACGCTTGCCGCTCTGGCACCCGATCTGGCCGATCGGATCCTCACCATTTCGGGCGTGTCAAAGAGCCATGCGATGACCGGTTTCCGCATCGGCGTCGCGACCGGACCGGCCTGGTTGATCGCGGCCATGGGCCGTCTGCAAAGCAATACGAGCGGCAACCCGGCGAGTATCAGCCAGGCGGGAGCAGTGGCAGCCTTCGAGGGGCCGCAGGATTTCCTTCGCGATTGGCGCGAACGGTTCAGGGCGCGGCGCGATCTCGTAGTGGAGGCAGTCAATGCCATTCCCGGCCTGTCCACCCCGGTGCCGGACGGCGCGTTCTACTGCTTGGTGGATGCCGCGCCGCTGATGGAGCGCTTCGGCGGGGATGATAATCGGCTGGCGCTGCACCTGCTTGAACACGGCGTTGCGGTGGTAGCGGCAAGCGCGTTTGGCGGTGGCGACGGCTTCCGCATCAGCTTCGCCGCCGACGAGACGGTTCTGGACAAAGCGCTGCGGCGGATCGGCAAGGCCTTGAAATGAGCATACCACCCATCCTGTACGAAGATGCCGAGGCGCTGGTGATCGACAAGCCCGCCGGGCTGCCGCTCGATCGGCCGCGCAAGGGCGGGCCGTCGCTCGGCGACCAGCTCGATGCGTTGAAGCTCGGTTTCGAGCGGGCGCCGGTGCCGGTCCATCGGCTCGATACCGATACGTCGGGCTGCCTGCTGCTGGCGCGCAACCCCAAGGCGCTCAAGCGCTTCTCCGCTTCGTTCGAGCAGCGACTCGTCGGCAAGACCTATCTGGGCGTGCTCGCCGGCATTCCGGATGTCACGGAAGGGCTGATCGAGCTGGCGCTGAGCAAGATCAGCAGCGCGGAGAAAGGCTGGCGGATGATCCCCGCGCGCAAGGGCAAGCCCTCGCTCACGCACTGGCGTATCGTAGCGACCCATGAGGGCCGCGCACTGGTCGAGTTCCGGCCGGAGACCGGGCGGACGCACCAGATCCGCGTCCATGCGGCGAGTGGCATCGGCATCCCGCTATTGGGCGATCCGGTCTACGGTGCCGATTCGGGCAAGGGCGCTGGCAACAGTGCAGGCGGGTCCCGGACCATGCTGCACGCGCTTGCGCTGGACGTGCCGCGCGAAGGCAAGCCGCCTGTCCACGCGATCGCGCCGCTGCCCGGCGATTTCGTGCGCCTGGGCTTTGCCTCGAATGGCCTGGGCTTTGCCTCGACTGGAGAGCCGGATGGATAGGCTGCTCGAACGCGCGCAAGGGCTTGCGGAAGAGAGCTTTATCACCGCATCCGGCCCCGGCGGACAGAACGTCAATAAGGTGGCGACCGCGGTGCAGCTGCGGGTGAACATCTATGCCCTCGGGCTCACGCCGCGCGTGTTCCATCGTTTGAAGGATCTGGCGGGAAACCGGCTCAACATGGCCGGCGAGATCGTGATCCAGGCGCGCAATCACCGCACGCAGGAGGCCAATCGGCGCGATGCGCGCGCGCGGCTGGCCGAGCTGATCGAAGAAGCGTGCATCGAGCCCAAGGCGCGCGCCCGAACGCGGGTCAACCGGGTGGGCAAGACCAAGCGGCTCCAAGGCAAGAAGGCCCATGGCGCCAAGAAGGCGTTGCGTGGCAAGCTGGACTGGTGAGCCGGCACCGCTGCTTGACTTTTGGTCCGTTTGTCCTCACAGGCGGCGCGATTACGGGCGGCGCCGCAATGCGTCGCCCATGTTGTTTGCGGCGCGGCTTCGGTCTGAGGAGCGGCGCTGCCACGAAACTCTGGGATTTGAGACCATGGCGAAGCCTGCAACCGTAAAGATCCGGCTGAACTCCACCGCTGACACCGGGTTCTTCTACGTGACAAAGAAGAACCCGCGCAACACGACGGAGAAGATGACCTTCCGCAAGTACGATCCCGTCGTGAAGAAGCACGTCGAGTTCAAGGAAGGCAAAATCAAGTAAGCCGGCGGCCCGCTCCATGCCGGGCGGGCACCATGCGGGTTAACGGCCGGTTCAATGGGTTATGCCTAGCCTTCGCTATATGAAAAGCCCCGCTTCTTTCGCTCATCGCGCCTGGCGCGCGACCTTCATTGGCGCGCTCGCCTTTGCGCTGCCTGCTGCCAGCACCGCGCTGATGGCGCCCGCTGCCGCGCAATCGTCAGGCCAGCTAGACCAGGTCGTTGCGGCGCTTCGGGGCATATCGACCCTGAAAGCGGACTTCACCCAGACCGATCGACAGGGCCAAGCTGTCTCCGGCAAGCTCACCTTGAAGCGGCCTGGCAAGATTCGCTTCTCTTATGATGGCGTCAACATGCTGGTCGTCTCGAACGGGGGCGCGCTGACGCTGGTGGATTACGACGTGCGGCAGGTGGAACGCTGGCCGATCAGCGATTCGCCCCTTGGCGCGTTGCTCGATCCCAGCCGTGACGTGAAGCGCTACGGCAAGCTGATGCCTACAGCCGACCCTGATGTGGTCAGCGTGGAGGTCAGCGACCCCAAAAAGCCCGAATTCGGCCGGATCACCCTGATCATGCTGCGCAACCCGAGTGCGCCGGGTGGGCTGGAGCTCGTCAGCTGGGTGGCGCTCGATTCGCAAAACCAGCGCACCACAGTGCGGCTGCGGAATCACCGCTACGGCGTGCAGGTGGCGGACAGTGAGTTCCGCTACCGAGATCCGCGCCCTGCCAACCGTCGACCGGGCTGAACCGACCGGCTCCGAGCTGTTGGAAATGTGCGACAGAATGCGGCACTCATTCATGCAGATGAAAGCCGCCCAGGCCTAATTGCTGCTGGACGAGACGGTGCCGTCCCGGGTTTCCCCCCTGTTGCCCGCACGCGCATAAGCCGGCTTGTACAGGCGTGACGAACGCTGAAAGCGAAACCCCCGCCCCACATGCCCCCGGGGTGGGGGTTTTTTTCCGCCCGGGCCGCGCCTATTGGCCTCCCATGGTCACCATCGCCAGCTGGAACATCAATTCGGCCCGTCTGCGCATGCCGATCGTCGCGCGCTTTCTCCAGGAGGAAGCGCCCGATGTGCTGTGCCTGCAGGAGATCAAGTGCCAGGACGGGCAATTCCCCTACGAGGCATTCCGCGCTCTCGGCTACGGGCACTTCGCCGTGCACGGGCAGAAGGGCTATCACGGGGTGGCGACGATCAGCCGTCTGCCGCTGACCGAGTGGTCCCGGCATGATTGGCAGGACAATGGCGAGGCCCGCCATGTGGGGGTCGAGCTCGGCGGCGCCGGGCAGGGCATGATCCTGGAGAATGTCTACGTGCCCGCGGGCGGCGACATTCCGGATCGCGAACTCAATACCAAGTTCGCGCAGAAGCTCGATTTCGTCGAGCGGATGACACGCTGGGCGGAGCGCGTGGACCGGCCCACCATGATCGTGGGAGACTTCAACATCGCTCCGCTCGAATGCGACGTGTGGAGCCATAAGCAGCTTTTAAAAGTGGTCAGCCATACGCCAATCGAGCTCGACGCGCTGCAACGCTTCAAGGATGCGCATGGCTGGAGCGATATCGGCCGCGATCACATCGCCGCGCCGGGCCGCTATTACAGCTGGTGGAGCTATCGCTCGCCCGACTGGAAAAAGAACGATCGTGGGCGGCGGCTCGATCACATGTGGGCCTCGCCCGAATTGGCACGCCAGGCGCGCAGCCATCGCGTGGTCGAAGAGGCGCGTGACTGGGACCGGCCTTCCGACCATGTGCCACTGATTACGGAGTTCTCGCTCTGACCGGCGCTTCCCGGCTACCGCATTTCGCTCCCTCTCCCGCCCGACGCGTGGCGCAGGCGATCGACGGGTTGCGTCATGGCTGGCCACTGGCGCTTGGCGGGGCGCCGCTCCTGCTGCCGATCGAGACCGCGATCGGGGCAGGGGCGCAGAGCCCCATGGCGCTGATCTCGGGCGCGCGGGCGGCCACGCTCAAGCTTGCCAACCAGCGCGAGGCAGCCGACAGCCATGCTCCGGTGCTGATCCGCGCTGCCACGCCGCTCGATCTCGGCGCCGCGCGCCTGATTGCCGATCCCGCCTTGGACCTGGCCTCGCCATTGAAGGGCCCGTTTCTTGCCGAGGCGCTTGCCTGGCGCCAGGCAGCCGAGGCCGCGCTGGAACTGGCCAGGCTGGCCGGCATCCTGCCCGCCTTCCTCGTCGAGCCCGCCGAGATGGGCGAGCCGGTGGCGCTCGATCCCTCCGACCTCGCCGTCTGGAGCGATCCCGCTCTGCTCACCATCGCCACGCGCGCGCACCTGCCCGTGGCGGCTTGCGAGCAAGCCGAGATCATGGCGTTCCGCAAACCCGATGACATGCGCGAGCACGTGGCGCTGATCATCGGCGCGCAGCGATCGGACATGACCCCGTTGGTTCGGCTGCATTCCGAATGCCTGACGGGCGACATCCTCGGCAGCTTGAAATGCGATTGTGGTCCGCAACTCGATTCCGCGCTTCACGCCATGGCAGCCGAGGCAGCACGCGGGGGCTGGGGTGTGCTGCTGTACCTGCGGCAGGAAGGGCGCGGGATCGGCCTCGTCAACAAGCTGCGGGCCTATCGCCTGCAGGACCAGGGCTTCGACACGCTGGAGGCCAATCGCCGCCTGGGCCTGCCCGAGGAAGCGCGCGACTTCCCCACGGCAGCGCGCATGCTCGCGCTCATCGGCGTGCGCGTTGTGCGCTTGATGACCAACAATCCGGCCAAGGTGGCAGCGCTGGAGGGTGCGGGTATTCGCGTGGCCGAGCGCGTTCCGCATGCGTTGCCGGCCAACCCGCACAACGCGCGCTATCTCGCTGACAAGCGGGACAAGGCCGGGCACCTGATCGTCTGAGCCAAGCTCGTTGCGCAAGGCTTGGGGTGATATCGCTCGCTGAAGGATGCGCTGCCGAGCCGCTCAGCGATGTCTTCGGGATCGCTCCGGCTGATTAAGCAGGGCGGCAGACTGGATCGCGGAAGGGCGAGGTTCGGCGAAGGCCGGTCCGCTCCTGGCGAAGTCTCGGCACATGAATCCAGGAGTTGAGTGTCTGCGGAACATGGCCGGCAAGGAGTACATGCGATCCGCCGCCCGCCGGGGGCGCGCAATCAGTGTCGGCGGATGGCCGTCAGGAACGCCTCGCCATAGGCTTCGAGCTTGCGCGCGCCGATACCCGGGATATCGCGCATCTGCGCCAAGGTGGCGGGCCGGCGCGCAGCCATCTCCCGCAAGGTGGCGTCATGGAACACGACATAGGGCGGGACCTGCGCTTCGCGCGCAAGATCACGGCGCAGGTCGCGCAGCGCATCGAACAGCGGATCGGGCGTGTCGTCAACGGGGCCGCTGCGCGCCCGCCGTCCGGCGGTGCGCGGCGGCGTGACTATCGCCACGTTCGCCTCGCCCTTGAGGATCGCGCGCGCATCGCCGCCGAGCCTGAGGCCGCCATGCTCGGTCGAAACAAGGGTTCCGCGCGCCTGCAGCGTCCGCGCGAGCGGCTGGAGCATGCGTGCCTCATCGGGCTTGAGAATGCCGAAGACGCTCAGCCGATCATGCCCCCGCTGCCGGATCCGCTCATCCTCCGAACCGGTCAGCACCTTCTGCACGTGGCCGAGGCCGAAGCTCTGCCCGGTGCGGTACACCGCGGAAAGGAGCTTGCGCGCCAGCTCCGTGGCGTCGGTGACTTGCGGCGGATCGAGGCAATTATCGCAATTGCCGCAAGTGGCAGGCGGGTCCTCGCCGAAATGGCGCAACAGCACGGCGCGGCGACAGCCCGGCGTCTCGACCAGAACGGCGAGCGCATCGAGCCGCGTCCGCTCGCTGCCACGGCGCGCTTCTTCCACCTCGGCGATTCGCTGGCGCGAAAGCGCAAAATCCGCCGCACTCCACAGCATCAGCGCCTGCGCCGGATCGCCGTCCCGGCCGGCGCGACCAGTTTCCTGGTAATAGGCCTCGATCGATTTGGGGAGCCCGGCATGGGCGACGAAGCGCACGTCGGGCTTGTCGATCCCCATGCCGAACGCAATCGTGGCGACCATCACCATGTCTTCGGAATCGACGAAGGCGGCCTGGTTGCCCACGCGCTGCTCGGGGGCGAGGCCGGCATGGTAGGGCAGCACGCGGCGGCCGCTCGCCTCCGCCAGCTTGCCGGCAAGCTCCTCCACTTTGGCACGGGTGGGCGCGTAGACGATGCCCGGCCCGCTCTCCTCGGCGAGCAGCGAACCCAGCTGCCGCAACAGATTATCGCGCGGGCGGATCGCGTAGCGGATATTGGCCCGATCGAATCCGGCCACCACCATGCCATCTTCCGGAATGCCGAGCTGGGCGAGGATATCGGCGCGGGTGTGCGCGTCCGCGGTGGCGGTCAGCGCCAGGCGCGGCACCTGTCCGAAGCTGTCCATCAGCGGGCGCAGAAGGCGGTAGTCCGGGCGGAAATCGTGCCCCCATTCGGATACGCAATGCGCTTCGTCCACGGCGAACAGCGCAAGTGGCGTCTGGGCCAGCAATTCGCGGAATTGCGGCTGGCTGGCACGCTCCGGCGCGACGTAAAGAAGGTCGAGCGCGCCTTGCCGCAGCGCATCCTGCGTTTCGCGCCAGTCGGCATCGGCGCTGGTGAGCGTCGCTGCCCTGATGCCGTTCGCCCGGGCCGCGCGCAGCTGGTCGTGCATCAGCGCGATGAGCGGCGAGATCACCACGCAGGTGCCTTCGAGCAGTATGGCCGGCAGCTGGTATGTCAGCGACTTGCCCGCACCGGTCGGCATCACCGCCAGCGTGGAGCGGCCGGCGAGCACGCGCTCGACCACTTCGGCTTGGCGGCCGCGGAAATCGGCGAAGCCGAAGACCTCGCCAAGTGCGCGCCGCGCTGCCAGCAGCGGATCGTCGGCAAAGCGCGCCGGGGCGAGGGTGGATTGGTCCGCCATGCGCCGGCAGCTTTGCCACAGCCAGAGCGACAGGTGAACGGCGCGAACATGACGATTGCCGATTTTCTCGCCTGCCCGCTTGGGTTAGGAGCGCCGCAAGCGCGCCGGTCCGAACTGCGGCCGGTGCGCGTTGCCGAAGGGGAAGACAATGAAATCGATCCGTTTTGCTGCCGCCGCTACCATCGCGCTGGCCCTTGCGGCTTGTGGGGACACGCCGGACGCCTCGGAAGACGCGATGGCCGATAGCGTGGAGATGCCCGCCGACGAGGCGATGGCCGACGCGCCGATGCCGGTGCAGAGCGCTGCAATCGAGAATGCGGCCGACCAGGCGCGCGACGCGGCCAAATCCATGGAGGAGGTCCAGGAAGACGCACAGCAGGCTGCTGAAGAAGCGCAATCAGCCGTCGACGATATCGAGGCGATTGAATCGGCGGTAGCGAACGCAGAAGGCACCATGGAGTGAGGCACTGGCGGCGCGCGCGGCACTTTGCCTGCGAGCGCCGTGCCTCCAGCCTGTCCCGGAGCTCAGGCCTGGCACTTCTGCTGGTGCTGACCGGCTGCGGGGCTTTGGACTCCGAGCAAGCTCCCTCGCGCGCAGTGGGCGAGGAACGCGCGCTCAACGATGCTCGTGCCATGCTGGAAAAAAGGCGCAATGCTGCCGGTTCTCTGGCGACGAAGGCCCGAACCACGGACATCAGGGCTGCGCACGCCCAAAATGCCGACCAGGCCCTCGTCGAGCCGTGACGGCGCCAGCCTTGGCCAGCGACATGCGGGCCCTATATAAGGGTGATGGCAAGGGCAATCGAACACGAAGCCGAATTCTCGACGCTCCCGGAGGTGCCCGAGGGCTGTTTCACCGCACCTTTGCAACGTCCGGCGCATGTGGGCGAGGACTGGCTCGAACCACGCCAGCGCACCTATTCGTCCGAGGACGACGCCATCTGGGACGAACTGTTCGCGCGGCAGATGGAGATCTTGCCGGGGCGCGCCTGTAACGCATTTCTGAATGGGCTTGAGCGGCTTGACCTCGGCGGTGGACGAACCGGCGGCGGCGTGCCCGATTTCGGGCGGCTCTCGCGCGAATTGGGGCAGCTTACCGGCTGGAGCGTGGTCCCGGTGCCGATGCTGATCCCCGATCACGTGTTCTTCTGGCATCTCGCCAACCGGCGCTTTCCCGCGGGCAATTTCATCCGCACACGTGAGACCTTCGATTACATCCAGGAGCCAGACGTCTTCCACGACGTGTTCGGCCACGTTCCGCTGCTGACCGATCCGGTGTTTGCCGATTACATGCAGGCATATGGTCGCGCCGGGTGGAAGGCGATGCGGCACAACCGGTTGAAGGCGCTCGGCGCGTTGTACTGGTACACGGTTGAATTCGGGCTCATCCTGGAAGCAGGCGGGCTGCGCATCTATGGGGCGGGGATCCTCTCAGGACCGCGCGAAGCGGTGTTCGCGCTGGAGGCCAGTTCGCCCAACCGCATCATGCTCAACGTCGACCGGGTGATGCGCACCGATTACGTAATCGACGATCTGCAGCCGACCTACTTCGTCACCGAGAGCTTCGAGAACCTTTACCACCAGACGGTGGAGCGCGAATTCGAGCAGCTTTATCGCAATCTCTCGCCCGGCTTCACCTATGCCAATGCCGCTTTGATCGACATCGACGACGTGCGCAGTCGCGGCACGCAGGAATATCACCTGCGAGGCGGGCGGCGCTCCAACGCGACTCCCGTCTGAGCCGGGCGTGCCATCGGCCCAGGCATGGGACGATCAGCGTATCGCAAAAGAAAACCGGCTTCAGGGCAACCCCGAAGCCGGTTTTTCATATAAGCGAACCGGGTGATGGATTACATCGTCGGCTCTTCGACCTCCTGGGTCATGGCGTCGGTGTCGCCCTCGGCCGAATCCTCGATCGCGTCGGCCTGTTCGTTCATCATGGCCTCCTGATCGTCGGTGATCGCATCCTGATCTTCCAGAGTGTCAGCCTGATCCTCGATGCTCTCGGCCTGCTCCTCGGCATTTTCTTCGGCAGGGCTGTCACAGGCGGCGAGTCCGAGCCCGAGCGCGGCGGCGGAGGCGAAAGCGATAAGCTTCTTCATAAGTATGTCCCTCTTGAAAAAGCGCCCTGCATACGAGCAGGTCGCGTGGTTGCAAATGTGCAGGGCGAGTGCGGGATCGGGCGCTTGTTGCTCAGCGCAGCTGCAGTCGATGTAACATATTGGCGCAGGTGATCACGGCAAGGGATCCCAACAAGGCGAGGAGCAGGGCGGTCACGCTATAATGCTCGCCCAGCAAGCTTCCTCCGCCGACGAGAGGGCTGATCAGCAAGCCCGCAGTCAAAGCGCCGACAATTCCCGCGACGATATTGAGGACCAAGCCCGATACGCTCTCTGCATCGAGGATGATTGCGGTGAGCCAACCGAGGATGGCGCCCAGCACAATCATGAACATCAAACCCATCGCGCTTTCCGGCAGCTCACGTCAACGCTTTAACAGCATCGCAGCAGCTTGGTTCCTCAATGTGGCTTTTTTGCGTCCAACCTGATCTGGGTTAACGCAGGACCAGCCACACGAAGGCAGTGCCCCCCAGCACGATCCGGTACCAGGCGAAGGGCGTGAAGCCGCGTTTGGAGACATAGGCGACGAAGGCGCGAATGATGACCATTGCGGTAACGAAGCTTGCCAGCAGGCCGAGCGCGATCTCGTCCCAACCGACCAGGCTTCCGCCCGAAAGCAGGTTCTCGGGTTCGGAGAGGATCTTGACCGTCGCCGCGCCCAGCATGGTGGGGACGGCGAGGAAAAAGGAGAACTCGGCTGCGGTCTTGCGCCCCACGCCCATCCCCAATGCGCCGAGGATCGTCGCGCCCGAGCGGCTCGTGCCCGGCACCATCGCGAGGCATTGGACGAAGCCGATGCCGATCGCGGTGCGCCATGACAGGCTTGCGACCCCCCGGTCCTCAGCGGGCTTTATCGTGCGTTCGAGAAGGATGATCGCGATGCCGCCGATGACCAGCGCTATCGCAACGATCAGCGGGGTTTCGAGCATGGCGTCGATCACATCCTTGACCGCCAGTCCGATGATCGCGGCGGGC
>Ga0210040_10002335_pt1 | contig 26897 bp, 13 predicted proteins | sample CryGeyCG12114_NA_FD_185462 | JGI IMG/M metagenome (GOLD analysis project Ga0210040, IMG submission 185462) | Groundwater microbial communities from aquifer - Crystal Geyser CG19_WC_8/21/14_NA (SPAdes) (version 2) | ecosystem: Environmental > Aquatic > Deep subsurface > Groundwater | place: USA... | reverse complement strand
ACTAACTAACTAACCAACCAAACCAAGGGGTTATAAAGTCTGACAAAAACTATTTTACCATACTTTCCTACATAAATATCCTTCGACTGCATTATTATTACTATTCCATGTATGCAGAACATATTACAGAAGTTTCCCACAAAAAAAGAACAAACTAACATCTAACCACTTGTCCAGACAACAATGTCCGTCCGTGCATACACAATATTCATATTCCCTTTATGTAGAAAAAAGTGGGCAACCAGGGCGGAGTACTCAAATGAAAAGTGTACACACAGACTATGGGAATCAAACTGTCTGGCTACTTTTTTCCTGTCCAGCCACGATTAAAAAAGGCGATTCAGCATTATACCCATGTTATATACATTATTTACGTAATCTTGCCCACTATGTGTCCAAAACTTTGGGCTTTTAATAACAACCCTATATCTATCTACCGCTTTTCAGAATTCCCTTACATTGTACTAACCAACTAACACATATCAATTTCCTTGTTTCAATTCCTATCTATCCGGTCCATTTAAAAGTTCACACAGAGTCTAATTCCTAATGCATACCTGTTGAACAAACTTACTTAATCCTTTGAGTTTTGGGATAAAAAGTTCCCAGGATCACAAGAGCGGCACATACACACATACTACATGGTATAAAATTCAACTATTTTTTTTGAGCTGAGTAACGATTATTAACGATGTTGAGGTCGGCGGTCATTGGTATAGTCTACTCACCTTCATTGTTACTATTACACGGCTCAACGGCTATAACTAACTAACTAACTATGACCACACCATAACGTCCAGCTTATAGGATTTTTTCCCACCGGACTAGCCTTTTTCCCCTCTTTTTTGTCACATTCTTCTCCCATCATCATGTGTGTACGGAACCATGATGTAATTAATTTATTTTCCACCACCGAGTCCACAGGTACATCATACATGTACAGTCCGCGTGCACAGAGTGAAACCTCTTTCACTTTGACTAGCAGCCAAATCAACCGACAGTCTTTTGTAGTATGTATGGCAGCCGCTTGGGGAAAAGAGCAATTATGCTCCATAGTAAAAGCAACTGTACAATGGCAGGTGTAAAATGCAAATGAGTTGTGAGCAGTCACATACATTGTTAGTTCCTTTTTGGTAAGAAAAACTTTAATTCACGTTGACAAATCTGTTTAGCAGTTTAAATCCAGAGCAATCATCCATGTAATACTTTTTTCCTCACTTATTCAAATCAAATGGTTAGTACGAATTCAAGTAGTGGTGACCTAATTTGATGTTATTTTTGCATGAGTAGAACAAAACTATTAACTCAAGTATGGAATGTAAATGAGGGCAAAGAATGAATAAAAATCATGACAACCGTGGCATAGTTTTATTCACTGATTTATTATCTCAAGTACATGCTAACTATTTGAAATGGTTTGAATAAATAGCTTTAGCTGTTTGATAGTTATTTAGTATGTACTACTGATACACATGATTTGAATTTCCTTACACAAGTTGGTTCTTTAGTTAGTTTGTATGCTTGGAGCGAGTCGAGTATAGTGGTTAGTTAGTTCTATGCATTCATCATGCACGATGATGTAGTAAGATTTTTTAATCGGAATTCCAATGCGGCCAAGCCAGAGAGAATAAAAGGTCTGGAGGTTAGATTCCTTGTGCATCACATTCCATTGGGTTTGATCTGTGAGTTTAGAATATCACCACACCACATGCCTGGCAATTGAATTGTTCAGCTCCAGTGGAATTCTTGATGGACAGACAGTGATTTAAATCCTGCTGGTGGCATATAATCATCCAGAATACATTGTACGCATCGTTTGTAATGATGAAGTTGATTTTTGAATGGCATATAATATGGATGTATGGAGGAAAATTTAAAGATTTTCGTTTAATCGAGTCTGTTAATATTTATGTTTTGTGAATTTATCAAATTTTACGTGGATACCATTATTGGAAGTATGTATTGACCGTATTGACACAGTAAGCTTCAGCAGACAATTGCTGCATTTTGACGTCATTTGATTCATCTTTATAAACTTTAAAAAAATTGTTACTAACAGTATAGATTGTAAACATAATCTCAGGTCCACCACTAAGTTCAGTTTGCAAATGTACATAGTTGCGAATAGTAGAGCCTGAGTAAATCTGTTTTAAACCCAGAAGATTGTTCATATTTCATCATATCTATCATCAGGAGGAAATAAATGTGTGAAATGAAAAATACTCATGTTAGCGAAACTACCCGGGTTAAATTTCTGGCTCTGATCAAACTTTTAGCATTGCAATATAACAACTTAAAAACTCAAGGGAGTTATCTAAACTTAAAAATTCAAAGAACCTAACATTTTCTGAAAACAAACATGTTGTTTACATACGCACGAATATAGGATTACGCATTTGTACAAGTATAGTTCCCAATTTCATCCATTTGGTGATACAGGAGAGGTTTTAAAGCCATAGGTTACTGGTACACATCATTATTGTAATGTCGGCTTGATCAAAGTGGAAGCATTATTTTGAATGGATGAATATCTTAAAAGTAAAGTTCCGCTCCTTTGAGAAATGCACTTTACTTACGTAATTCTATAGGAAAGAACGTGAGCAGCGGATGAAAAGAAAGATGTGATTCACTGACCAAGAATTACACAAGAATCCATCATGGCACGCTGTATTCTTTCTTTAGGAACGTGTGTGCCCTAACTTGTTTTACTCCAAGGTCGGAATATCTTCACAGGTCCGATTTTTCAACTAATTTATATTTTGGCAAAACATTTTCGTCCGTATGACTTCGTCAAACTGATAATTTTTTATAACTAACTATAAATACATATAGAGGTCTTCAAAAATCTATATTATGAAAACATAGAAAAACTCTAAATTATTTTAAAATTCAATATTGAACATAAAATTTTGGAATTATTCACAGTTGTATTAAAGTCAGTGGTAATTGCAAGTATAACAGTAAGTAATTAAAAAATATATTTAACATTTTTGACCTTAATGAAGCGAAATAATGCCTTTGTCATGACCAGTATTACCAGACAAGATAATTTCCTCTAGATTTAGATTTTAGGACAAAAATGCGACCTTCAATTGGTTCACCCAGTTCTAATCACTGGTTCCTGATGCACACACTGTTGTGGTTTCTCCTCTTTGTCTGGATTTTGTCAGAAGACCCCGAAAAAGGGAGACCGACACAAGCACAGTGAGATCATCTTGTTGACTCCGCATAAAAGGCCTCTTTATCCTCTCTTCTTGAATATTCTTGTGCCCATTATAATTCCCTGATTCTAGCGATAAAAATGAAAAGGACCAAAGTAACTGACTGAGAGTCCTATATACTCCCTTACCAACCTATACTCATGCTACACTTTGATTTTGCATCATTGGATCCACAATGGAATGTTTTTATCAACATTCTTCCCGAAATTTCCTTCATTTATTTGTTAGTTAGCCATAGGTTCAACAAAAACACACACTTTCTTTGTTTAACATGTATTGTAAGGAGCTGCAAACATGTGCTTTGGGTACAAAGACAGGAATCCAGTTTAAAAAACCTATTTTTCCTAGTCTTCATACATGAGCTGCATACACAAAGGGAAGCTGGAGTCCAACTGGACCAATTTATAAGAAATTCTCAGGCACAGCGCAACAAATGGAATTTTAATTTTAACAACAGGTGTTGTTTTCGCTATCATCTGTATTCTATTGGCACTAGTCACTGGGATTTGTGAGTGCAAATTGGATTAAATATGTATTGTTTTTGCAGATGGCTCAACTGTGGAAGGGTTCATGGCTCTTAAAGGCCAAGGGACCCTTTTGGAATGCAAGTGTAGTCAGCTATTTAGTTACTCTATGATCCTACATGTCAAGTGCACATATGATGGTTGAAAAGATTGGATAAACTTGAATACTATATTGTTGTCAGGAAGTTACAAAAGGGATAGTGGAAAAAATTGTATGTAACATTGGTATATAGGAGGGGAAAGGTGAGGTTTTTTTTAGTAAATAGTAAGTTAGTAAGCACGTATAAGGACGTAGTCATTTAGTTTACATTACATGTCCTCAGATTCTATCTCGAATCAATCTTTCACTGCATACAGAGATCGGATGACTGCGAAGTTGCATTGAACTGTATTATGCGTGTTGGCCATACCCAAAAATTCAATGGTAAGCTTAAGCAACGTGTAGAGAATTTCTTGTGAGTCAAAATTGTGAAGAAGTATTCATATAGGTTGCTGCAATAAACACTCTTCCCAAACCTTGTATTTTCACCCAGTAACTTTCATAAACCAACTGACAAAGGTCAGTCGCCCATGTAACATTTAATCAGTTAATTTCCCTTCCTCATGTTCAAAACACGAATCCAAAGATGAAAGTTACAATCAAGGGCACATTGAACATTCCTTTACTGCACTAACTAACTAACTAGCTATATAGTTAGTGTCAATGTGAGCCACACAAACTAATTTATACCGGGAAGGTACATGAAGCCTTCATAAGAAGCACATTAATTCATGTGTTTAAGGGTCTCCTCGCCTGTTATAGTAGCCACTTGTAAAGGGTTATAGCAAATTGTAACAAACTAACTAACTAACTACAAAAACAATATCAACTGACCGAGTGAGTGAGCTTGCTCACCCCTTGTGACTGACATTTTTTGAGATGAGGACCATAAAGAGTGACTTTAACAACTGGAAGTGAATGTCAAGACTCTCCATATAATAAGGCACTGACTGACGGACTATGGGGTGATCATGTCAACTTTAAAACAATTGAATTTCCCGTACTTACTACTACTAATATATTGGCTTTGTGTGTAGAAGTCATGTCTTGTTCACAGTTGGACAAGTCTCCGCTCAGTCCCACCATCCACATGTGGTACTCATTTACTCTACAGTTAGTTAGTTTTGTCTTCCAATTGGGAATTAAAAAGTCTCCCAATGTCTCCAGTCCCATGAAATCCTATTGGACTCAATAATCGACTGTGTGTGTTCTAAAATCGAATCCTTTTTGGTGACACTACTAATTAGGGTTGAATTGGATTTTTTTGTATGATTTACCCCATAAACATAATTAGATTTCTACAATTATTAGTTTCATCCATTCAATTGTTTTTACCGTTTTACGTGATTAGGGACAATCTAAGATTAGCATGGTGCAGTTTTTAGAGTATTTTCACGTTCATGTAATAGAGGAGGATGTTACTACGCAAAAATTTTTGTCAAATCTCCTAAGAAATGTCAAATGCAGTTAACATTTCCGTTTAAAATGATATTTTCCAGCACATTAGTCAGTCACTAGGAATATAGATGACCGAAAACGGCAACGTGTGGTAACACAAACACACATTGTGGTAAAAAAACGTATATTCTTATTATTACTATTATTACATACGACGACGAAAGTCTAGCCATATAACCTATATATGTTAGTTAGAAATTTCCTCTGGCTCTAACTGACTCTGTGCTCCCACTTACAGTTCCATATAGGTTGCACAGTAATAATGAGAATAATTGTAACAATTTGTAAGCTCATGTTGTTTCGTGGGGCACGAAATAAGGAATACTGTAGTTAGTTAGTTAGTTTAGTATGACTAAGGAACAAAAAAACTGGAGCAAAGACATAAGGGCTCTATACAATATGTGTTTGCTGACTGGCAGACTTTTTTGGGCAATTGAAATGCTGGAGACTTTGGGTTATGGCGTGTGCCTATTTGATGTCTACATGGACCGTATTTTACAAATTTGCTCCCGGTTTACAGTTAACAAAACAGAGGCTGGGTACAAGTAAATCATAGGGATGATTAATATGCAAGAATACGGTACAGGAATAAAAGTACACTGTGATTTCAAATGCAGAGACTACAAGCAGTTATTCCGTTTTTGACAGCTTCTCCAACTAGGTCCCGCAAGCTACACATATTTCTTAAACGTTTGAAGGGCCATTTAATTGAAAAAATTTTGAAACGAGCAGTACAAGTACGCATCATGGAATGTATGTATTATCATGTACTACGCACTTAACTGTGAACTTTATTGTGTAATCTTGGATCTGTCAGTTTGTATTTTACGAGTGGAATGAATGACATTCGTAAATATCTAAAACAGTTGGATATATTTTCATGAATGCAAAGTATTTCTAAAACCAACTACATATAAATGGCATTCCAAAGAGATGAATTATTTATGATGATCAAACAACATGGAAACACTGCATAGAATTGGTTCATTCAATTTTTATGGCAAATTTTAATTCCTGAAAGCTAGTTAGTTTGACTATAGCCCTTTGTGCAGTTTCAATTCATCAATATCAAGCAGCACTGACCCTTAAAAACGGCGCATGTTGTACAACTGTACAGTATAAACCTGTTTTATTGAAAAGACATCATATAATCTTCAAGTTTTTGCTCTCTGCAAAAAATGTAAAGTTCGTTGCACATGTTTATTCTCCTCATGTAATGAATTAAATCGGAATTCGCTCATGGCGTAAACAAGAGTCAGCTGGCGATATTGAAAGCGTGAGAAAATGGCACCGTATGGTCAGTCCCAACTGGCCACTTTTCATCAATACAATTATTATTTCGTTAGTTAATTCATCTTTGTTTCCAGTTAATTATACGGTCAATAGATTCAAAAGAAATCAATGTTAATCGGCCTATAAATCGTTTAATTTTTGGGAGCAAACTTTGGAAATTTCCTATACAATTATTTTGTCAATAACTTCATCATGTGAATCAATTTCCAAAGTTTCCAATTTTTTCACATTAATTAATCAGCAATAGTATTTTTTATCATAACTATGTCTAGCTTAGACGCCTGACTAAAATAAATTTCAATAGCTGTATAATTTGAATACACTTGTAGATGAGTGTGAAATTTCTTGTGCCAGGAACAGTCGAAAGCTATATATTGATGTCCATAGCTTAAATCACAACAGCGAATACAAATTGTGTATTCAAAGTTCTTTGACACAAAATTTAACAAAAATCCAGTTGGCACGCATGCATAAGTAGTTAGTTAGTTGCTTGTAGCACTGGCTGAGATGAAAAATCAGTACGACTCACCTGTGCCCAAAAAAGTGGCTGGAGAAGATAAATTAGTATACGGAGCACACCTGAGCAAGGTAGGAAAAAAGTGGAAGAATGTACAAACTAACTTGGAAAAATAGTGCGTAGTGAGTGAAATGAGTAGTGTGTTGTTATCCATCTCTAGTTGGATTCCATGGGAAAATAATTTTCTGGACATATATATAGTTTAGTTAGTTAGTTAGTTAGTACTATATACACTATACTAACTAAAACATACGTACGGGCTTTTACATTATGTACAAAAAATGCTCACCATATGATAATAAAAATTCCTGAAACTCTTTTCGTGTGTAGATGCCATGTGGGAATTTGGTTAAACAACAACAACAAATTATTCACATATGTACGTTTTTTGTCCCTTTGTTTTGGTCCTTTGGGCCATCTCATCAATTCATTGTGTCAAGTATGTGTAGCACACACACTTCATTTCCAACTCAAAAGCTTTAGTTAATGACACAGATTGCCCTTACATAGTTAGTTGAAAGTATTGTCCCTTTAGTCTCACAAGTGTAGTCAATTGTTGGTACAGATTCCTGGAATTTGTGTACAAAAAAAATGAGCAGTCATCTATAGTTTTCACAGATTGGAATTCCGTGTGCCTCATCCGCTGCATATACAGAGTTGGTAGACTTATAGGCAGGTGGAAGACGATAAAAAAACTCATTTAGAAAATCGGTACAGAAATAATATTGCTGCAATAGTTAGTTTGATGTCAAATCTCAAGAGAAATTCTATGCTTTGTTTGTTGGCATATATAGAGTCTGGTTAGTTTCTTGAGCTTTAGTTCGATGTGAAATTTAAGTTTCGCATATAGATTGCCAATTATTATTACTATTGAAGGTAAACTATTATCTGCCTCAGATGGTTTCTAATTGAGTTTAAAACATTAATTTGTAGGGGAAATTGGATTCCAAGAAAATCTATGTGTGTAGTAACTAACTAACTAACTAACTGGTAACAATAAAAAGGCCAACAAAGGAACTGCAAAGTCAGCTACTCAAACTGGTGTTGAGGAGTTGAAAAAAAGATGCCCATCTTACAATGAGGATCGTGCCTTACACCCAAAATTGCTTCTAATGTCACCCTTGTGTGTACATACACTTTTACTGGGCTCATTAATCTATTTGGTGGTGACCAGAAGAAAGATTTATGGGCTTCAAATCTTGGAGTAGTGAACGGAAAATTATTTTCAGAGTTTACTTTGTGTAAATACAAATTCCTTTCCCTTTTAGTTATAGGAAAAGTCAAGTGAACCACTATACATGTACAATTTTGTATGATTGAAACGCCAATAGGTATTCATATTAATAGGAATTCCGTACACACAGACAAAAGTAGCCCAATAATGATATGATATCGTGCATGAGGGGAAAGTGAGCTGCAAGGCACAAAAAAGTAGTTGGAAATGATTAGCATTGGGAATTTTGCTGGTGGACAAAATTCTTTGGAATCAATTTTCGTACCGTAAAAATTGGACAGACTTGGCTTTTTGGGGGAAACATGTTAGATTCCTAATTTGTTTCACAAAGTCCCATTGCATTCTGATTTACGGCCAGTACTTATGGATTATTACTGGCTGAAGCACTTACTTAATTTAACATGAGCTTTTTAGTTAGTTAGGTGTGGTTTCGTTATAGCGTTATTGCGTGTTTTTGTTTTCCATATATTTCTCCATCCATGGTAAAGTCTGTCGGTTTAGTTCTACACACACATATGGAAAATAAGAAGCCTTCATAATTTGTCCGTTGTAAGGGCTTACAACATTTTTTTTACTTCTGGTCCATAATGTTCTTTATGGATTTCTTTGTCTCACTTTTTTATGCCGCAATCAACTAACCAACTCTGGAGATTATTCTTAATTTTGAACTTTCTTTGCATGTTGGCATTATTATTATTATGTATGTATGTATGCATGGATAAAGAGGATGAGTCGGCAATGTAATATTCTGTAGGCTCATCATCACCGTTGTTTCAATTTAAAAAAAAATGAACGGATAAGTCAAACAGTGCATATTTTATATGCATTGCTGAATCATTTCCTATTCAATGCAAGTTAATTTTTAAATGTGAGCAGGTTTGATGTTTATACCGGATAATTTTACTTTACAGTAGGAATTTATTTCAACTTGTATTCGGTTAGCATTTGAAAAATAATAACACTAAAATTTTTCTCTTTTTTAGAATATTACGCAAAATTTTAGGTCCGACACTAGAAATAAATATGATAATTTAAATATTTTTTTAAAATTCATTTTAACCGTTTATACACACACAACTTATTTTCCCATTGGACGTGTATCTTGTTTTGTTGTAGCTTTTAAAATAGCTTCTGCCTGTCTAAGCAACACGTTTAGAAAATTTCATTATATTTAGCCATGTACTTTTGGAAGGTGTCGTCTCAAGATAATTTTTCTCTTATCTTATCGTCATCCACATTAATTACGGTAGACTAAACTGAACGCACATTTATTTAGTGACGGACACAATCAGTGAACTCTAAAGGTTTGATCACTTCTCATCACAAAGGAAATAGTATATACTCAAAGAAAACTTGCTAACCAACTAACTTACTAACTAACTGAATGTACGTAATTATTGTTGTTATTGTACTCATCATAAAAATACACATGGACCATGCAGTGCTCTTGTTATCACAAGTTCTGAGCCCAGTCACTTTTTCAAACTACATCTATCATAACAATAAACAAAACGAATTGAAACTAAGAGTGACTTGCATGATTTCATGGGAGATTTCTATGATGAAATTTGTATTTTCAGTTGGTCGACTTAAATCCAGCCCTTTTACACTGCTGTCTATTATTACAATCCCGTAATCTGATCACACATGAACCATTTGCCGTACAAAACTTCGGTGGCGCTAACATTGCTCAGGTATATAATTCGCATCTAAACTATTATTAAGTAGCTGATTTACCATGTTTATATACTACTGTCCATAAGATGACAAATAAGACAGTCTGATCTCTAGTTATGTTGTTTGCAAAGGTCAGCTAATCACTAGATTTCAAATATCAAACTTGACACTCAATGAAGATATCTGTTTTCCTATACAACATTCATTTAAATCATTTCGGAATTGTTGAGTGGCGGTTGAATCTTACAAAACCTATTTGGCTTGAAACTTCATACATTCTCATATGCAGGTGTCTAAACCAGATGTAAGTTTTCATTTCCAATTCAAGAAGAATATTTACTTCTCATTAAAGTGGCAAGCTAATCAAAAATTAAATGAAAATATTAATTCATCACTGGAGCCAAGAAGATTCCATGCCCCCAAAAATTATGACATTCCCATTATGAATGTCCTCACAAACAGTGAAAAAGACAAGAGACCGCACGGGCGGTTTATGAACACGTTTCCCATTTTCAGTTTCAAGACTTTTTTCTCAACACATTCCAGCCAGTCAGGAGATAAGAAATGAACTCACTTACATACAATTTGTTGTCCTATCCACATATTAAAGTACAAATGTAACCACTATGGATGACACTTGCCCAACTAAATACTTTTTCTTACATAAAGTTAGTTAGTTAGTTAGTAGTGCGAGTATTTATTTATTTCCTTGCCCACAGAGCAGTCATTGTCTTTAGTTTAAAAAATTCCAGTGGTCAGGTAACTTACATTTAGTTAGAGACAGGTTATATGTACTATGTACGTTATGGGACATTGATTACATAATAATCAGTGTTCCGTATCTTGACCCTTTTGTCTAACAAACTACACAGATTAGAAATGTTAGCCCACACAATTTTTGGCATGTGCTATGAATCAAAATGAGTGGCTCTGGTTAACTTACTAACTAACCACAGCAATAATAATTTTTACTTCATTCCCCGTTTTCTTACCTTTCTTGTCTTATCTCTCATTGTGTCATACTTGATTCCCACAGCCATACATTTTTAGTCCAAATAACATTTCTTATCTTGTTCATCTCGAGACACACATTTGTAGCATGGAGAGAATTTACCACCACTTATTTACTTAATGTGGAGTTAGTTGGATACGATTTCATTGTTCATATGGAATTCATGGTTTTAAATATGTGCGAGTTTCAAGTATAAACTATATAGGATGAGGGGCTAAAGGGTTTGAATTTATACTTTTTATCATGATTTGTTTGTGTCTCTTGACTTTAGCAAATTCTATATCAACAATATCGAATATTTGAAGAAAAAAGAAGTTTTCGGCATGAAATTTGTGTCTTTCTATATGACAGTTAGTTAGAGCCAACTTTTCTTGTGTTTTTGCTTCTGTTTTTTTTTTTGTTCCAGAAAGTGGAAGATCCACACACCACATGAGTTGTAATTGTTGTGTAGTAGTCAAAGATCCCATTATCATCACATATGGTTGGTTAGAATGCAAAAGTTGAATGCCTGTGAAGATTTCAATGCGTATAGTTTCAGTTTTTTGTTTGCATATTATTCTACTGGATAGGCACGTAAGCACTTATTAGAATGCATGAGGGTGAAGGAACTTGAAAATTGTGGTGAATGATAAAAGGTTTGAGAACTTGCTGAGATTTGTGAATCAATTGTGCGGTGCTGGAGATCGATGCACTTTCAACCTTAATCAAGACAAGAGCAGTGAGTGAGAAATATGGGTAAAAATTTAGATGCTTTTTTCAACATCACAAGAGATCTTATTTGCTACCTTTTTTATTCTCATCGAGGATAAATATACATAGCATTTCATGACTGCAATTGGATTCATATCAGCGCATACAATCTGAAAAATAGTTACATGCTAATATTTAACGAAAATTGGAATGAAAATTATCATCAAATAATTGTATCCAGAATGGACAGCAAAGCATGTTTTAATTTTAGTCATCACGGGATGAAAAAATGACTTTGTGGACTAAAAATGCTTGTAATGCACGTGCAACTTTTTTCGTGGATACACGAAATACATTTTAACACTTTCTTGTACACAGCAAGAAATTTGTACATGGATCGTTGGAGTTTCAAGGTTACACGAAAAGATTTTTCCTTTTTTGCTCACTCCCTTGTGTCCACAAACAAACGGACTTGACCGCATCGTCAACTAACTTTACAAAATGGCAGGGGTAGCCCAAAGTACATTTTAAAATCGGTATTTACAAAGTGTCATTAAAATTGCACTGTACAGTGTATAATATTTATAGTAGATACTAGAAGTCAGAACTGGAAAAAATTCCCCAACGGTTAGCTAGTTAGTACAAATGTGTACACGATGACGCCTTTAAAAAATGCTAGCATCTTCTCAACGGCCAATTTTTGTATTCATTCGTGATGGGATTGGATACACGAGTATATACATTGTACAGCTGAAGCGTTGCTCATTTTTTACCACAAAAAATCTAGCTAGTAGTCAAGATATGAGAATTTGCCGGAGGCAGTAACGTCAAGTCTTTCGGAACACGATTCTTGCTCCTTCTCACATTAAAAGCACATGTGAAAAGCTCCATGCTATAGCTATAGAGTATAAAATGTTTGCACTGGACACTCACTATACTACCCTGTATAAAAAATGTAGATAGAGTTCTTGCGGTCAAAATAGCAGGTGCATGCATCGTGTTAAATTGTACAAGTTTTTTTAAAACTGCAGCTTGCATTCAGTTGACTAACTTAACTGCAGTAGTGGATAAGATTACAGGTTGTTGAATGCCATGCAAACTTTTTTTGTAGCTTTTTTAACCTCGTAAAGGTTAGTTAGTTAGTTAGTTAGAAGATCATAAAATTTAAGCAAACTATGTGCGAGTCAACAGGAGCACAAAAAATATAGTTGGCTCCCATAGAATAAGAAAATTGCATTACTTTGGTAGCCCGAGTAATTGTTTTTACCTGGAATTTGCGTGCTATTAGTCTGCACTGTAAATATTAAGAGCACACTCTACAAGTTACTACTTTATTACACAAACACAAAACCCACTGATTTTACAGTCTGCTGAAGATTTGCAACGAGTTCCTTTGTTTCATTATGCAGTAGATAAATAATATGGGGTTTAAGAGATTAAATATTGTCACAGGTGGAGGATTTTTAGCAGTAGTTTGCAATTATTTGCAGTGCAGGGAATTGCACTTTTTGGCAACTCATTCCCAGTGTTTCAATATTGGCACTCACTCATCACTTTTTCCTTTGTAGTCCAATCTTGCTCATTAAGGGCTCCAGTAATAATAATAAAAAGATTATTTGCAGCAATTACAGCCTCAAATTGAGCTCTAATTTCAGGACAGTGATTCCTTTACCACATAGCCTGAGCATTGCCGGTGGATGATTATGAAAACTGTACATTGGTCATACATATTGCAATCTAAGTAAGAAAAAAAATCTGCAGTACACTCCTTGTGCAGCTGTTTTCCCCCAAATACTGCAAACTTGTGAGTTCACAAATAGAACAGAGGGAATTCCATGAGTACAAACATTAGTGGAGATAAAAGACAATTACAAGTTGTACCCAGGGCCATTAATTAAGTCAACTTGTTGCTACACACTCGAGTAAACAAACTAATTTATTTTGTCACATGAGCCAAGTGTGTGTTCTTCTCAGAATGTGTTGCCAACTGAAAACAATCCAGTACATGCCTGTCAATGACCATTTAATGAACAAAGAGCTATAGCAATAAAATTAAACGTTGCAAGCAAGCACACTATCTACGCCATTTCATGCAATTGCACAACCACATTGGCTTCCGTCGTAATAATCATCTGGCCTTGGAATGAACAAATAAATTTTTCATAAACTCTTTGAAAAATTATATCATTTACTTTAAGGGCTATGATATTTGATACACGAGGCAAGCAGGGAAAAGGCTCACCTTACCTACAAACTCACTACACCGTATACATTAACTTAAACCGCTATATACTACTCTAAATATTTGAGAGCCTGCAATATGATGCCTGTCTGTCTGCCTGAAAAGATTTTTTTCGTTAATCGTGTATAGTGATGCATAGTGTTGTTTGCTCTAAGTACAGTATAGAGGGAGTGAGCCATTAAAAATACAGTTTACAGGGTTTAAATTACCAACTAACTAGAGTTGTCCACGGCTGGATTTACCGTTCACGGGATATGGAGCCGATCAAGATTTTAAAACGCTTCAATAACTTGAATTTCACTCATTCAAATCACTCACATTGTGTTTTACTCTAATATATTCAGTTCCAATCTTTTTTGGTCGATTAATCCAATTAGCCAACATTGAAATGTGTCTGTTATTCGTTTAAATGAAAATTAACTATTATATTGTCTGACCAGGGATCCAAAGTGTACCTCACCTTACATTTTCAATGCTCTTTTATTTGAATTGGGGTCATAATGACGATGATGTGTAGTAAACATTCAGAAAGAGTTGGGCACACCAAGGTAACACAATGACATAAAACGGGTACAGACTGCTCGGCTCTCCAAAATCCTTTATCCTTCGTTACACACATACTGACTGACTGACTAAGCAAAGCATGGATTATGTGACGGAAAAAACAAGAATACAGTCCAGTCAGTGAATACATAGGAGTGGGCCTTGGAATTTTCGGATTAAGATTGATCTGAGGCGTTCACCAGACTACATTTTGGTGCACATGATTGATTTTATAGTTTCTACGAAAGAACCGTTACTTGACGCTTGGAATAATACATGTACTGACTGACTAACTAACTAAGCAGCAGGATCCACTATAGCGTTAAAAATGGTGCTCAATAGTTAGTTAGCTATAATAGCAATCAGTTGTTTCTGCTTTAAAACACACTGTAGTCATTTTAATTGTTCAGCTGAGCCTGATGGTGATAAAATTCTTAAAATGCAAACAAAGCCGTCATTAGCTGTCTTCTAATGATGTAAATAATTCAAAATTTTAGGCACTAGACTGACTGTGAAAATTCGTCTTTAATGAACTGTATAGGAGCAGATGTTTCAGAGCAATGTAATACATGGAATGAACTAACTAACTATACTTGTAATCTCATCAAATTTTGTTTAAAATAATAAAGATATGGAAATTTTAGACTACAGATCAAATTATTCATGATTTAGATCCCAAAATGGCAGTACTTGTCAAATATTCTTATCAAGTGCTCCAAATGCGTCAGACAAATGTGCACACGATGCAAAAAAAAACTTTTATCTTGTTTACACTGTGAGTCAACATTGCGTATAGTATACGTTTGTGCAAATAATGTGTCCACAAAAAAAAACAAGATGATCTCATTTTGCTTGTATGCGATAATATTGTTTGCCAAGTCTCGATCACACAAAGTAGGGTGAGATTGGCAAACAATGCGAAATTAATGCGAAAACAGAGGGATTGTAACTTTATCGTACATTCTAGCTTCCATTTGGTTTGCTTATAGTTAGTTAGTTAGTTAGTCAACCCTCACTTTTAGACAAAAATATTATCATAGACTACAAAAAACGTATCCACAACTGACACTGAGTTATCTACAGAATTTATTTGGTACAATTTAGATTTTCTGAAACAATGCTGCACCCCGTTTAAACATAGTAATTACAAAAATGCAGATAAAACTAGACATTATATTTTCAAATACACAGGGCTGAAAAAAAGAACAATTTTGAACCCACAGTACAAATGGATTTACACGAAGCCCTGTAAACTGAGAAATGTTATACCCTGCCCGAATTTTAAATGTCCACCCCCAGCCGGGTTAAAATTCCATGGACCGTAAATAAAACGGTCCTATATGGAATACAAATGAACACACGCAACTTTAACTAACTATATAGTAGTATAGGCCAAATAAGTAAATATGTGACAGTTGTGGAACTTGAGACTGCACGATCGTTCTTATTATTACTTTTTCTTGTGTACGGTTCAGTTCTGGTCCATTCGTAATAGGAATACTAATAATAATAATTTCCAACTGGCTGTGGACAAAAAAACAAACGACCTACAGCTCACAGTACTAAATACTACTCTACATGCATTTCTGACACTTACAATAATTGCCTTCCCTCCCGAAACTCATTAAGCTATGACGAAGCCATAACTCTCGAGAAAAAAAAATCTTACTCCTTGCAGCTGACTTTTGAAACCATAAAATGTTGGAAAAAGGCCATAAGTTAAAGTGCACAGAAAGTGACAAATTCTAACTCTAACTTGTAGTTGTAGTTTCACGCACTAACACCAATATGGATACAATTCCACGCTTGTAACAACAATAATATAGCAGTTAGTGCGTTTGCCCGTAGTTTTATAAACTCCCGTTGAGCGCGGTTTTACATGATTTTGTGGGCCCTAGTTTTCACAAATATTCTCGCTTTGATTGCAAACTAAATTCGCTCTATTGGCATGCAATTATCAAAAAGCTGAATCCATGAGGTTTAACACATCCCAAAAGTCCTTAAATTCCGTCTTGAACGATGCAATACACTACAAACCATGCCTGTGCAGTGGGAAATTGAATATATACAAATATTTTGTCCAAATTCTCAACTATAAAACTCACATGAAAACTAAAACAAGTCTAAAATCCATTCATTGGATTAATAGCCTCGCTAATTTCCTCTCTTTATCAACACTATGGGAACACGAGGAATCCAACGGATCCTATTCCCACAGTTCCGGTATCTTTTCCCACTCACAGTTCCATATTTTTCTCCTATGGCGATCCCCTTGTGAGCTCAAAGTTTGAGCAGACTGGCGAGTCGTAAAAACGTGAAGGAAAAGTTTAAGAATACCAGACTGCTCGACGCCTCCAGTTGGAAGAATTTTTACAACCCTTATTGACTGCCTTGCACACATTGGATCATTGTTACGATTCTTCTCACTTGTTAGCTAACACACAGAGAAAACCCCATAGGGAGGATAACAATGATGTTTTTTTTTTCAACTGGCCGTTCACATTCTTTGGTGCCCGTGATAAATGTATTGTTACTTTTATAGTTTGTAACTTACTTATAGTAAGTAACTTTACTCCCTATACTCCTATTGTATCGTCCAATATGCATTCCAATCCCCTCGTCTTCTAGGCAAGAGAAGACTTCCCTGATTCTTCTATCAAAAACAGAGTCATAGTTAGTTGCTGTATATAAAACTAACTAACTAACTGTGTAGTATTCTGCGTTGCCTTTAAATATCCCATAGTTAGTTAGAATCTTCTGGTGTGCCAGTAAGTTAGTTAGTTAGTAAATATGCTTACGGTTAAGTTGGGATGACCGACCAGAAAACCAGCAGGATACACATGTTGTGTACTCGTAATGGAGTTTTCACTTATTGATGCTCACTATGCACAACAAACTTTGTAATGATAGTTTTGAATGACGATATACAAGGTTTTAGGGTCAAACGATGATACAATAGTAGTGGGATTTTTGAATGCACAGGTAGGTAAGGTTTTGTCACACAGGTTTATGCCAAATAAATAATGGAATGAATGGATGCGCTTTGTGGAATGTGATTTTTTTAAAGGTGCTTCACAAAGAAATGAAATGCAACAATGAATTCACAGAGTGCATCAATAAAATGAATCCAATGGGTAAGGTCACAGAGGCGAAAAAAGTACAGAGCTTTTTTTTGGGGGGGGGGGGGAAACAAGTTAATAGTAGTTTTTATTACGTTTTCAAGGTACAGTTAATATGTGTAGTTAGTTAATCACCGTGATGATGATTATTATATGATTAAAAAAGATAGAGCAGGTATTACTATTATAGTTAGCAGGAGGAGCAATGAGTTGACGATATAAATGATATGGATTCTATATATGTATTTACAATTTGTCTCCCTTAAGGTACACATGTATCGTTAACTTATGGTTGGAAATTGATTCCACAACTTTAGCCACAATAAATTAGCCCCCTTCATGTTTAGTTCCTAAAGTAACTTACTTAACTTACACTTGCTATAAAAGTGTCCGCTTTGAATCCGTGCACACAAATTATTATTGCTTGAGAAAATGAGAACATTTTTATTTGCTGGCTGTTTACGTTTTTTTGCACAAAAAGATATCTGAGATCATTCATGATATCTAGTTACTGATTTTTTACGAGATACTATCGAAACCATTTTGCATTCCTTTTTACATGCTATTGTCCAAACAACTGTCTTGTACATCTACACCCAAAAATCCACGTTTGTAAATTCAACTCCAGTTAGTCAAGTTTGTTTTCCCGTATTTGCTAACATTTGTCCCATCCCCATAGATTATAACTACCTAACTATTCAAATTTCCATCTTTACAGGAATCCATGCATCCGAACAATTAAAGACTGAGAACATTTCATGTTAAAAGTTAGTTAGTTAGTTAGTACATAGCTTGTACATGGAAAAGTGACAATAGCTACGGGGTGGTCCCTATTTATTCCCACGAATTTCGTCCCCAGTTAGTTAGTTGGTTAGTACAAAATCCGCATTGTCCATTTATTCACTCCCTTACATACTTTATATGCACACATCATATGCATGAAGGTGTCTTAAGTGGAGCTCAGGAGTGACAACCAAACCAAACCAACGAATCCTCATCCAAATATTATCAAACCAGATCCTGGCTCAGAGCACAACAATGGAGCCAAAAGCCACTGTATGTGGCGTATGTGCTACTTCATCTTTTCACCAGATAATAAGCCACCCACCTCACCTTACATGCATTCAAATGAGATGCACCTTTTTCAGAAATCTCCCCATTTAAACTGCCTTGAAAACTCAGTGACGCGGAACCTTACACATTATACATGCTGCATACCACAAATAAATGAAAAGCGCCACAGTAACAGCTACCCACAAGTCAATACGAATATCGTTTCAATTATCCACGACTTGTAAACATTACATGAGACCAACATACTTTGTACTTTAGCTGCCGTTTAATTTTTAAGCCCCAAAGAAAAGTATGGACCATCACCAGAGCTAATCTAAAAGCCCAATTCCTTATTATATGCTACACAAAGTGCCATCACCAAATTGTGTCCATTATGTTATGAATTATGCTCGTCAAATAAGTCAATGGGAGAAAATAGTCCAATTTTCGTTAAAATAAATGTAACAAAAATATATATTTTTTCTTTCCATTTCTTTTACATGTTGTACAGTGATCGAGAGATTTGAGCAGTACAATCGTACCACAACCATGTCTACACACTACTAAATTCATTATGGAACAGAAAACAAATCACATGAGGCGTAAAAATGGATCATTTTTCTTAGTTAGTTAGTTATACAGAGGTAAATAGTTAGTTACAGTAGTAATGAGTAGTTGAAAGTTAAAAAAAATTACTGGCCAATTATTATTGTGTATAGAAAATTTCCTTCACATTTTCATCAAAACAGCAGTCACGTTTTCAGTTCATTTCGTGGGTCACTGTCACCAATCATAAATAACAATATTTTTTGGAATCCAATCAACTCATCCATTAAGAATTAGTACACAGATTGTTGTACACTTGGAACTACGGCAAGTAAAATAGAACCACCATACTACATACCATATTACATATTAGGATTTCAACCCGGATTAAAAGCATGTGTTACAAATTAAAACTTATATAAATCTCGGCAGAGTTCATCCATTCCACAAGCTAAAACACAAACTCAGAGCCCACATTCATTACGAGTATACTAAAATAAATAAATAAATTTCCCCAGCGATCCCTATACACACACAACTAACTAACAAACAATAGTACACATGTACACATTACGATCATTACCATAGAATATTTGCCATCAAATTACAGCGGATTAATAATTAGTAGTAAGATTACTATTTCCACGACCACCACTAGTTAGTTATAGTATATAATATTTCCTCTCAGAGCGTCTATTTTTTCATGACACTGGCCCACAACAAGTTATAGTTCATTAAATATGAAGCGAGAAAAAAAAGCGATATTTTCAATATAAATAGCCGATATCCACATTTTTGGTCCCCAATAACTATATCCATCTTTAAATACTACTACCAACTAACTAACTATACTACCTAAATAGCTATAATAATGTTCATAAATTATGATTACTGAGAAACTTTCCACTGTGATAATAGAATAGAGGAGAGAGAAATCATATGTTGTGCAATAATTGTATAGCATCAGGTTTGGAGATCCTTAAAGTTTACGCTCTTCCTTACATTATTATACTTACTACATGTGTGTATATGCTGATGATGATTAGACTGGAAAAAAAAATTCCCCTCCATTTGTGTAGCTCCAGGTGAACACCCAATAGTAATAATAATAATAATAAATAAGATCATATTTGTAATATAGGGACTTGGGCAAATAATAATGATAAAAAAATGAGTAGTGGAGTCCTGTACATCATATCATGACTGGAAAACATACAATTGTCTATATAGGGAGCAATGCAAGAGGCATTTTACTTTTCGAGTCCAACTCATCAACGTCCAAGCCATGAATCTCCAATCATCAGAATGAGAACAAATTTTTGAAACCTACATCACAAGAGATCTACTACATAAATATGAAAATTACTTTTCAAAATATTTCCCAGCATTGGTGGGCTCTTGAAAGTTAACTGTTGTCAAAACTAACTAACTAACTATACTATAAATCCATCTGGGCATTTCTAGTATGCAATCAATTTCACACGGATTCTCCTCCCTTTCGAATTATGATGATAAAATTTCCCGAAAAATCATACACAACTAACTGATATATATTTATGCATTTATACACAAGATAAAACTTTTGAAACGCTAACTAGCTACTATAATTAAAACAAAATAATAATAACTTTCTTAAAACTCCCTCTAAAAACAAAGGGAAGCGTCCATATAAGCGTAAACGAATTCATTACATTTAACCAAATCCTATCACCCTTAAAGAATATGACTGACTAAAACATAAACGTGTGACCATATACCAGACGAAAATTGTAGGCGCATCAGGGGAACTTGATTATCAGAAACTGATTAAAACGATAAAACTGAATCAAGGGTGGAACTTTAAAAGTCCATTGCAAATCAACTGATTGTTTGAGTAAGTTTATAAAATTAACTACACAACCATCTACGAATAAAACTCAAATATATGTTTAAAAAAAGATGAAAACCCTTCTGTTTGGCTCCTTAGTACGTTCCTATATACCAATCCCATGAGAACAAAAACGACGTGACCATTTCTTCACATTATATTTCACTCTGTATGAAAATAAACTCACAAGTCTTTAGCGGTATATAGTTATAGCATTAGACAACCAAGCAAAAATCAATTCCCAATTTCTCTGAAACCTCCTTATCCATATATACTAATTGTTCACCACCGTTGTTAATTATGCTCACTGAATAATTAATACCACCGCCACTACAACTAAACGACACTTAAATCTGCGTCCATCCATCCTCCTTGCTTACTGGCTCACAATGCAGCCCGTTTTTTCTCAGCCATCGGGGAGTTCGTGCTGGTAGCCGCCTGGGCTCGTCTTTTCCGCAACGGCATATATTCTGAAAAGAGAAGCAAACCAACTTATAAGCAAACCACTTGATTACAAAAACAATGAACACATCCTGTGGAGTCCCAGCTACAACAAAAACGACCTATACTCAATTTGTTCCCATGGATTTCAAGTCAACAGAGGTGAACTATACAAATAACGGTCACTAATCTACTGCAATCAATACCCGGCCCCGCATGGTGCAATTAAAAGGTGAGCAGCCACTAAAAGTCACCAGTGATTGATATACATGAATGAATCTGTAATTCAAAATATCTTTTCATATGTAAAAAAAGGGCTTGGGAACTCTATTTAGTCAATCCCTCTAACTATAACTACTCAAGTCATTTTTTATCCTCCTTACAACCAGAAAGATTAATCTGCCTTACCATATGTACAATATTTAATATCTTCGTCTGTCTTATCAGCAACGAAAATCTTGCCATAGTAAAATAATAATAATCTGTATATCTTTTTCAAGGAGCCAACTAACTAACTAACTACATAAAAAACGGTATACATCATCCTTTTATACACTGTGTTAGCATAAAACCACACCCTACACCATACACAGGACTGAAAAAAAACATTCTCAATATGTAGATAAGGTTTCCATTATTCCATATCATCATCAATTTGTTGTGTGAGCATTAAGGCCATAAAAAATGACACCGACTTCAGTTGCAGACAAAACAAACTGAACCTTACAGTTAGTTACTAACTATATCTATGCTAGACTTTAAAAAGCCAACAGCCAAGTCATTAAATTTAATACTGTACAATTTTATTCCCATTGATCTCTAGGAAATTTTACTACTATAGCAAACTCGTCAAGTTGCACAAGACTATATTCTCAACCGTTGGTAACTTGTAAATCTTTGAATGAATGAATTCCCGAAATTCTCGCTTCTCACACACAATTGACTCCCATTTAAAAGGAATCTCTCATTCATACAGATACAGCCTAACAAAAAAGCAAGTCAACTCCACTGAACAAAAATGGACCATCCTCTATCTATCACCAGTCAATAAGATAGCCATAATTTTACAATCCCTGGATAGAAAATCCACCAAAAATGGACAGGCCCACAATACACAATATTATTGCACAATGCAGTTCTCCTGAAAAAGGTACACCCAAACTTTTATGTAAGAATGCACAAATTTATGAGTACGTCTTGCATCTTCTAACTAAAAACTAACCAAGTACACACAAGTAAGCAAGTCAACTACCCAAAAATTCATTCATTCAGGTAAACTGTTCATTGATCTTTCCAAATCTTGGATTCCACACAATGATCCATATGTAAGAATCAATGGGACTACAACTTTGCATCAGGTAAAACCAAATGACCATAATAGCCAGCCACTCACTGTGTGTGAACCCGTACAGTGCACACACAAAAAAGGGCAAGCCCACAATAACCTAGCTAAAAGTTTCTCTTTGACTTTTCCTTTAAAGTTAAAAAAAGGCAATAATTCCATTGAAACTAAAAATTCCATACACGGATTTTGCCTCCAAAAATGAAACAAAGTCATCACTTCAATACAGCACATATTCAAACTTGTCATAATATCCCATTAAACATTCTCCATCAGATGAAGTCCCCAAAAATTATCTCTGACCTATAGTAGATACAATCTTTTTTCTTGGTGAACACATCAAATCAACTTACTAACTAACTAACTACAACCCTCCTTATACCATGTCTTAAAAGATTTCAATCTATCGTGGCTTATCACAAAAAAAGATGCTTAGATCCAGCTAGTCGATAAGAAAAGCTCAAGTAAGTATTCATAAGGAATATAAAGGATCACTCGTCAACCGACATTCGAAACTAACTAACCAATATTATGCATCACTATACTATAGCATATACTCAAATGCTCTTGTGATCTTGTAAAAGGTCCACCTTTTCACGTGCACACCAAAAAAAGGTCTATCGAATGAACAAACCAAGGTTGACATGATTACCATCATGCAAACCCAGGAACAACAAAATCCACCTATATTTACTTTCTGTTCGAGTGGCTCGTTCCCATTTCTTCGCCCAAATAATAATACACACGGGATACATGGGTGAATTTCATGGCAGAGCAGTATAAGAATCCCCAACTATAAATCCAACAACTATTTAACTAACTAATATAATATGAGTGCACACCTGCAAGAAAGTAAGCAAGAAAACACCGGGCCCGGTCATCCTTCTTTTTTTCTCTCCCTTTTTCTTTCATGAGATGAAAAGAAAAGATCTTTTACCTAACCATCTTTCTTACAGACTCACAACAGCTGCTCCAAAACGTCTTCAAAGAATAAGAAACTGCATAGACTGGATCTTTCTTTTGAACACCTAATAACTAACTAACTAACTTGTGTGTTTACCCAATGGACCGAAAAAAGATATCAAACTAACTGAACTAACTAATGCCCATAGTTTTTCCCGCGAATTCAAGACAAGACAAGACCAACTAATAACTACATGGAAAAAATAGCTCTCGTATCCAGTCCAATCTTACTCAATACTAAAGCCAAGTGCTCACAAACTGATTTACATAGAATCATCATGACTTTAGGTAGTCACTTTCATTGCGTCCCTTTTGGCAACCAAAGGGTCTGTCCTTACACTAGACAGCCATAACTTGCATTATTTGTATTCCTGCGTACGATGATCTAGATTTAGTTACTCACTCCACTCATCCACTACTACGTACTACATACACATATGGAAGTGTTGGTCGTAGTAAAATGCAAGACGAGAACCAACTGGTATTAAAGGGACTCCAAGGAGCAACACAAAACGTGTGCAAGACGTAAAAGGAGAAGACAGATGCTGGAAATAATAATAAGCTGGCTAGAGGGTGGACCTACCATATGTAAGGACCCTTCTAAGGAACTAACTAACTAACTATATCCCTTCTTTTCTTCACATCTCTTTATTCTTCTCCTAAAAGCGAGTCTGTTTACTCCAACTCCCAACATGTACATATAGCTTGGCTGACATGGATGGAAAACCCATTTTCCCTTTTGCACATAAGGCATTGACCCAAAATACACCACTACTATATAGTAAGTAAGTACCCTTCTAACAAACTAACTATAGTTATGTTACTCAAGTACGTAGTTTATATAGTAATGTGTACAACAATAATAGTTACGACCATCTAACTACAACTATGATAAACCATATCCACGAAAAAGAGGAGCATTATACCAAGTTGGTAACTAACTAACTAACCAAAACTAACCATAAACGCATATTATACTGCAGACTAGGTACTTGATGCCTGTTGCAGCCAACGAACAAGTAGGCAAGCTGCATGAGATTTTTATAATATGAAAGCCATATGTTGTTGTTCCTTTTTTCCTCCCCCCCCCCTTCCTCCACTACTCACATCTTGTAAGACGTCTTTTTTTCTTCTTCTACCCTGTCTTGTACACAAGAAAGGGGATCCCGCCAAAAACCAAGTCTCGTCACAGAGCACTGAAACAACTTATGATGCCCAGCTTTTACTACTACAGACATATCAAAAACTGGCCAGTTGTTAGTTCCTAAAACCAAGGGTGAAAAAACATACTACTTCATCTCCTGTCTTACTATGTGAACAAGGTAGTACGCGTAAGTGAAACTAACCAACCAACTTACTCACTACAGGGCCAAATAAGGCACACAACAGACAGGGAGAGACTTCCCATTATTATAGACACGTTTACTAACTAACTAACTAACCAAAGGAGAAACTACATAAATGCAAGGAAAAAGGACGCGACGAGGAGCACTTTTAAAGTTCCAGCTACTCCACACAAAAAATACTACAAGAAACACATCTTGTACTTATTATACGTTCTGAGTGCGTATATCTGGATCAGGAACTAGTTAGTTAGTTTGTTAGTTGAATAACAAACCATATGATAGCTATATTTAGTTTCGTTCCGTATAGGAAAAATGAGACCTTCTTCCTTTTTTTGTCTGCTGGGATTGAAAATGACTAGGAAAAAGAGCACGTTCTCTTTGTCTTGCTAAATAACACATTTTAGTTACATACTTTGCATATGAAGTTAGTTAGTTAGTTACAATTACTTTGTCAAGGACAGCATTTAATGATACCAACTAACTATAACTAACTACATATATTGACCGACACAGCAGCATAAGGCAATGCATTCGGACTGTGCAATGGACAACAGTAACAGTTGGTGCTAGAAAATTGCAAATATTTGCCTATATAAGCCTCAGTCAGTGTATGAATCCAACATTCTTTGACATGACGACAATGTAATCCATTTAAACCCGAAAAAGCCAAGTCGACGACGATGTAGACTGTATATTTCCGTATGATGTAACACCTTATCGCAGCTGTATACAAAGAAAAACCGGCAGACGCAAAAAAAAAGTGTGTCGACGATACAATGAGAAAAATGTGTCCAAAACTTGCACAACCGACAACTCCCATAGAGGAGACTTGGAAATCTCAAGTAGCGCCTTCGCCTTAAAGGACCGAACCTGGTCCCTATTTAAAACTGAGAAACTCCCTAAAATTTCCTTTTGTCGCATTCACACATTAGCTCACTCACTGACTACCGGCTCTAAAAAAAAGTCTTGTTCTCTCTCGTGCGTTGTGTACTACAACCGATATGATAACCAAAAGTACATACAATAACACTTATTCCCAAATACGGGACATTTCTCTCCTCAACCCATTGTGTGTGTCATATTGACTCTAAAAAGAGCTAATGCATTCCCAACAAAATAATGCACTTAAACTTACAGCCTCACCCTTAACTTTCCACATTGATAATACTTACTTCACTAATGATGAGTAAAGTTTTCAGTTCGTTTCCCATACACCCTGCATTTTGTATACCTAACCAGTGAACCTACCAATGTACCTATTAGAATAATATATGCACACGACAAAAGACAGTTAATTCGTGACGAGCACAAGGTGTTGAACGGAGCTCGAAAAAAAATGTACACAATAATCCTATTGCCTGGCTGCCTTCTTTTACAACCAGAACCAACTAACCATCTATAGTATCCAGCTATCTAGCTAGCTAGAGTGAGTCACCAAAATGGCCGTTTCCTTAGATAAGGTTAAAACAACCCGTTACATTCTTAAGTGCTAGAAATACTTCAAAAACGTCTGTCTCCAGATAGTATTTGCAGACAGGTGAGGAATTCACATGTAAGTGCTACACTTACACATATCATCGCCGTAGCCAAAAAATCCTCACTCACACTCACACACAAACCGCAGTCAGTAACTAACTAACTAAATAAACCTCAGTAAGAAGCATAATGCAGTGTTCTGTTTTATTAGTTTTATTTGGAATTCTAAAAAAATTTACGTAAATTTTGAATTTGTTGCCGTTGAGAAAACATTTGTGTGTTGCATAATCAGC
>Ga0210040_10002333_pt1 | contig 26904 bp, 19 predicted proteins | sample CryGeyCG12114_NA_FD_185462 | JGI IMG/M metagenome (GOLD analysis project Ga0210040, IMG submission 185462) | Groundwater microbial communities from aquifer - Crystal Geyser CG19_WC_8/21/14_NA (SPAdes) (version 2) | ecosystem: Environmental > Aquatic > Deep subsurface > Groundwater | place: USA... | reverse complement strand
CGATGGCGGAGGGCCGGCGCTCCTTCTACACGGCGCCGATCAAGGCGCTGGTCTCGGAGAAGTTCTTCGCGCTGTGCGCCGTCTTCGGCGCGGACCGGGTGGGCATGCTCACCGGCGACGCGAGCGTGAACGCCGGGGCGTCGATCATCTGCTGCACGGCCGAGGTGCTGGCCAACCTCGCGCTGCGCGAGGGTCCCAAGGCCGACATCGGCCTCGTCGTGATGGACGAGTTCCACTACTACGGCGACCCCGACCGGGGCTGGGCGTGGCAGGTGCCGCTGCTGGAGCTCCCCCGCGCCCAGTTCCTGCTGATGTCGGCGACGCTCGGTGACACCACGGGGATCCGCGAGGACCTCACCCGGCGCACGGGACGGGAGACGGCTCTCGTGGCCTCGGCGGAGCGCCCGGTGCCGCTGCACCACTACTACGCGACGACGCCGGTGCACGAGACGATCGACGAGCTGCTCCAGACGCGGCAGGCGCCCGTCTACGTCGTGCACTTCACGCAGGCCGCGGCGCTCGAGCGGGCGCAGGCGCTCACCAGCGCGCAGGTGGCCACGCGCTCCGAGCGCGACGAGATCGCCGCCTTCCTCGGCGGCTTCCGCTTCACCACCGGCTTCGGGCAGACCCTGTCGCGCCTTCTGCGCCACGGCATCGGCGTCCACCACGCGGGGATGCTGCCGAAGTACCGCCGGCTGGTCGAGCAGCTGGCGCAGGCCGGCCTGCTCAAGGTCATCTGCGGCACCGACACCCTGGGCGTGGGCATCAACGTGCCGATCCGCACGGTGCTGCTCTCGGCGATGAGCAAGTACGACGGCACCCGCACGCGGCTGCTGTCGGCGCGGGAGTTCCACCAGGTGGCCGGGCGCGCCGGCCGCGCCGGCTACGACACCGCCGGGACGGTCGTGGTGCAGGCGCCCGAGCACGAGGTGGAGAACCTCAGGGCGCTCGCCAAGGCGGGCGAGGACCAGAAGAAGCGGCGCAAGGTGGTGCGCAAGCAGCCGCCGGAGGGCTTCGTCGCCTGGACGCGGGCGTCCTTCGACAAGATCGTCGCGGCCGAGCCGGAGCCGCTGCGCCCGCACTTCGCCGTCTCGACGTCGATGGTGCTCAACGTCCTGGCGCGCCCCGGCGACCCGGCGGCGGCGATGCGGCACCTCCTGCTCGACAACCACGAGCCCCGGGCGCGCCAGCGCCGGCACGTGCGCGAGGTGATCGGCATCACGAAGGCCCTGCTCGCCGCCGGCGTCGTCGAGCGGCTGGACGAGGCCGAGCCGGACGGGCGCCGGTACCGGCTCACGGTCGACCTGCCGCGCGGCTTCGCCCTGGACCACCCGCTGTCGACGTTCGCCCTCGCGGCGGTGGAGCTGCTCGACCTCGAGTCGCCGACGCACGCCCTCGACGTGCTCTCCGTGGTCGAGGCGACGCTCGACGACCCGCGGGCGATCCTCGCCGCGCAGCAGTTCAAGGCCCGCGGGGAGGCCGTGGCGCAGATGAAGGCCGAGGGCATCGAGTACGAGGAGCGGATGGAGCTCCTCGACGACGTCACGTGGCCCAAGCCGCTGGAGGAGCTGCTCGAGGCGGCCTTCGAGATGTACGCGAAGGGCCACCCGTGGGCCTCGCGCGCCGTGCTGTCGCCGAAGTCGGTGGTCCGCGACCTGTACGAGCGCGGGATGACCTTCCGCGAGCACGTCTCCCACTACGGGCTCGTGCGCGCCGAGGGCGCGGTGCTGCGCTACCTCACCGACGCCTACCGCTCGCTGCGCTCGGGCGTGCCCGCCGAGGCGCGCACCGAGGACGTCGTCGACCTCGTGGAGTGGCTCGGCGAGCTGGTGCGCCAGGTCGACTCGAGCCTGCTCGACGAGTGGGAGCACCTGACCGACCCCGCTCGGGTGGACGCCGCCGACGCCGAGGTGCGCGCCCCGACCGCGCCGACCCGGCCGGTCACCGGCAACGAGCGCGCGTTCACGCGCATGGTCCGCAACGCGCTGTTCCGCCGGGTCGAGCTGGCGGCGCTGCGCCGCAGCTGGGACCTGGGCGAGCTCGACGCCGCGACGGGCTGGGACGCCGCCGCGTGGGCCGAGCAGCTCGCCGCCTACTACGCCGAGCACGACGAGATCGGCACCGGCGCGGACGCCCGCGGACCACGGATGCTGCTGTGGCGCAAGGAGCCCGAGACCTGGCACGTGCGCCAGGTCTTCGCCGACCCCGCCGGGGACGGCGACTGGGGCTTCTCGGCCGAGGTGGACCTGCCCGCCAGCGACGAGGAGGGCGCCGCCGTGGTCCGCGTCGTCGACGTCGGGCGGCTCTGACGCCGTCCGCGGACCCGCGCTCCGAGCGCTGCGCCGACGCCCAGCACGAGCGCCGCCGGGTCATGGCGACCCGCCCCGCACGACGGTGACCTGACGCTACGGTTGGTCACCTGCTGTCATGGGGCGAGGGGGGCCGACGTGAGGGGCACGGGCACGGCGGTGCACGACCGCGGTGGGAGGGGCGCAGCGGCGCCGCCGCCCCCGCGGGCTGGCAGCCCGGTGCGGGTGTCGGGCTTCGCCACGGCCGCCCGGGCCTGCCTCGAGGACCTCCAGCGGCGCTTCGGGATGGACTCGTGGCTGGTGGCGCGGCGCCGCGGCGAGGACTACGTCGTCATCGCCACCGCACGGGACGACGACTCCTTCGGCAACCGCGTCGGCCTGGTCCGCCCCTGGCAGGACACCTTCTGCGCGCGGATGGTCGACGGCTCCGCCCCGATGGTCGCGCCCGTCGTCGACGACGCCCCCGCGTACGCGCGGGCCCGGGCGGTGACGGGCCTGGAGGTCGCCTCCTACCTCAGCGTGCCGGTCGAGGGCCCCGAGGGCCAGCTCCTCGGCGCGCTGTGCGCCGCCGGACGCGAGCGGCGGGGCGCGGACCTGGAGGCCGCCCTCCCGGGCGTGCGGGTCCAGGCGTCGCTGCTGGGCGTCCTGCTCTCCCACGAGCTGCGGCTGGAGCGCGAGGTGCGGCGCGCCGAGCGCGCCGAGTCGGCGGCCTCGACCGACGCCCTCACCGGTGCGGCGAACCGCCGGGCGTGGGACGCGGCGCTGGCCGCGGAGGAGGCGCGCGCCGACCGCTACGGGACGCCGACGTCCGTCCTCGTCGTCGACCTGGACGCCCTCAAGGCCGTCAACGACGCGAGCGGCCACGCAGCGGGCGACGCGCTGCTGCGGCGCACCGCGGACGTCCTCCGCGGGCGCCTGCAGGGCGGGGACCTGCTCGCGCGCCTGGGCGGGGACGAGTTCGGCGTCCTGCTCGTGGAGACGCCGCGCGCCGTGGCGCAGGAGCGCGCCGAGGAGGTCCGGGAGCTGCTCTCGGGGCGCGGGGTGGAGGCCTCGCTCGGCGTCGCGTGCCTCGAGGGCGGCCGCGACCTCCAGGCCGCCTGGCGGGCCGCTGACGCGGCCATGTACGCCGACAAGGCGGTGCGCCGGTCGGTGCGGCCGCCGGCGCCGAGGACCTCCCGGCCGCACGGCGCGCCGGTCGTCCCGGACGCCCCGCTGTCGGGGGTGGACGCGCTGCTGGCGCTCGTGCGCGAGCAGCTGGGCATGGACGCCGCCTACGTCACCCGCGTGCGCGAGGACCGGCTGACCTTCCGGCACGTGAGCACCCGCGGGCCGGCGATGGTGCGCGCCGGCGACTCGGAGCCGTTCGAGAGCACCTACTGCCACCGCGTCGTCGCGGGCGAGCTCGAGGAGGTGGTCCCGGACGCGCGGAGCCACCCGGTGACGTCCGCGCTGGCGGTGACGCGGGCGCTCGGGCTCGGCGCCTACGTCGGCGTCCCGCTGCGCCGCGGCGACGGCAGCCTGTACGGCACGCTCTGCGCGCTCTCGCGCGACCAGCGCCCCGAGCTGCGCGCCCGCGACGCCGAGGTCCTGCGCAGCCTCAGCGCCGTGGTCGTGGGGCTGCTGGAGGACGAGGAGCACCTGGAGGACGGCCGGGCGGAGCTGCTCGCCGACCTCGACGCCCTCGACGCGGCGGGCGGCCCGGGCACGGCGCTGCAGGCCGTGGTCGACCTCGGGAGCGGGTCCGTGGTCGCCGCGGAGGCGCTCAGCCGGTTCCCCGAGCCGCGGACCTCCCCGCAGGAGTGGTTCGCCCGGGCGGAGCGGGCGGCCGCGGGCGAGCGCCTGGACCTGCTGTGCCTGCGCTCCGCCCTGAGCCACGCCGGGCGCGCGCCGGGACGCCTGTCGGTGAACGCCTCACCGCGGACGATCCTGGCGCCGGCCTTCACGCGCCTGCTCGGAGCTGGGCCGCTCGACCACCTCGCCGTCGAGATCACCGAGCACGAGCCGGTCGACGACTACGCCGCCCTGGCGGCCGTCCTCGCGCCCCTGCGCGCGCGGGGCCTCGCCGTGGCCGTCGACGACGCCGGGGCGGGCTTCGCGAGCATGCGCCACGTCGTCCAGCTGGCACCCGACGTCGTGAAGATCGACATGAGCATCGTGCGGGGCGTCCACCGGTCGCCGGGCGCCTCCGCCATGGCCGCCGCGCTCGTCGGCTTCTCCCAGCGCACCGGCGCGTCCACCGTGGCCGAGGGGGTGGAGCACCCCGAGGAGCTGCAGCACCTCGTCGACCTCGGCGTCGACATGGCCCAGGGGCACCTGCTCGCGCGGCCGGCGCCCGCGGCGACGTGGGAGCCGACGACGACGTAGCCGGCGCCCACGGCAGCCCCCGCGCCCCTCGCGCCGGGCGCGGGGGCGCCGGCGCGTGGTGCGGTCAGGCGAGCGGCCGGTCGTCGTCCATCCGGACGCCGAGGGCGTGCAGCGCCCGCTCGAGCACGCCCATCACCTCGAGCGTCGTCGACAGGGGCCACAGCGGGCTCTCGGTGCGGCCCTCGGCGAGGCACTCCTGCACGTGCTCGAGCATGTGCGCGTACCCGCGCCCCGTGCGCGCCAGCGCGGTGCGCTCGGGGTCGGCCCCGGGGCGGTGGACCACGTAGGCGTCGGGCGCGTGCACGGCGCCCTCGGTCTCGACCCACCCCCGCGTCCCGGTGACCACGCCGCGCCGCGGGGGCGTCGCCGTGATGGTCGAGTGCAGGGTGGCCGTGGCCCCGCCCCGGTGGGTCAGCAGCAGGGACGCCTCGGCGTCCACCCCGGTGCTGGTCAACGTGCCGCGCGCCAGCACCTCGGTGGGGGCCCCCAGCACCATGCGGGCCACCGCGACCGGGTAGACGCCCATGTCGAGCAGGGAGCCGCCGCCCTGCACCGGGTCGTAGAAGCGGCCGGCGGGGTCCTCGGGGACGGGGAAGCCGAGGTCGGCGTGGACGTGGCGCACCTCGCCGACCACGCCGTCCGCCAGGGCGTCGAGCAGGGCGAGGACGGTCGGCTGGAAGCGGGTCCACATCGCCTCCATGGCGAACAGCCCCCGCGACCGCGCGAGGTCGACGAGCTCGCGGCCCCCCTCGAGCGTCGTCGTGAAGGACTTCTCCACGAGCACGTGCTTGCCCGCCTCGAGCGCGGCGCGCGTGACGGCGCGGTGCTGGCCGTGCGGGGTGGCCACGTAGACGACGTCGACGTCCGGGTCGGCCAGGAGGTCGGCGTAGGAGCCGTAGGAGCGCTCGAAGCCGTGCCGGTCCGCGAAGGCGGCCGCCCGCCCGGCGTCGCGGGAGGCGACGGCGAGCGCCCGGGCCCCCGGCACGAGCGGGAGGTCACCGGCGACGGTCGTCGCGATGCCCCCGGTGGCGAGGAAGCCCCAGCGCGTCATGCGGGCACCCTACGAGGCGGGCGACCACCTCGGTCCGAGTCACGATCCCATCACTCCTGGTGATCCCGCACCGCTGCAGGTCGACCACGACGCCCGCGGTGGCTACGGTCGCTTCCCAGTCGCGGCGCACCAGGGACCACAGCCACAGCCACCACCACCGGTACCGGTACCGGTACCGACGAGCTCGGCGCCGTGCGGCTCCCGGGTCCGCCGCAGGCCCCCGCGGGGCCACGGCGCGTCGTCCGGTGCGCACCCGGTGGGCTCCGCCCCCGTGCGCAGCTCGGACGCGCGCCGGCAGCGCGAGCACGCACCGAACCGGCAGCGCACGGGCGCTCCGAGGACGCGTGCAGACCCACCCGACGAGAGCGGCCCGCACCACGCCGGGCCGGCGAGAGGACGACGTGCCAGCGGTCTCCGCGAGAGGTCTCTACAAGGTCTTCGGCTCGAAGCCGCAGGACGCCGTGCGACGCCTCCAGCGGGGCGAGCCGCTGGCCGCCGTCCGCGCCGACGGCGCGACGCCCGCCGTCGTGGACGTCGACCTGGAGGTCGAGCCCGGCGAGATCTCCGTGGTGATGGGCCTGTCGGGCTCGGGCAAGTCGACGCTGATCCGGATGCTCAACGGCCTCCTCGAGCCGACCGCGGGCAGCGTGCGCATCGGCGAGACCGAGCTGACGGGGCTCGCGCCGGACGCCCTGCGCCGCCTGCGCCAGGAGCGGCTGAGCATGGTCTTCCAGCACTTCGCCCTGCTCCCGCACCGGTCCGTCCTCGACAACGCCGCCTACGCCCTGGAGATCCGGGGCGTCGAGCGGGCGGAGCGCCGTCGCCGCGGCGCGCAGGCCCTGGAGCTGGTGGGTCTCGGCGACCGCGCCGGGAACCGGCCCTCCGAGCTGTCCGGCGGCATGCAGCAGCGCGTCGGCCTGGCCCGCGCCCTGGCCTCCGGCACCGACGTCCTGCTCATGGACGAGGCGTTCAGCGCCCTCGACCCGCTGATCCGCCGCGGGATGCAGGACCAGCTGCTGGAGCTCCAGCGGTCCCTGGGTCGCACGATCGTCTTCATCACCCACGACCTCAACGAGGCGATGCGCCTCGGCGACCGCGTCGCCGTGATGCGCGAGGGCCGGGTCGTGCAGTCCGGGACGCCGCAGGACATCCTGCGCGCCCCGGCCGACGACTACGTCGCGAGCTTCCTCGCCGACGTGGACCGCGCGCGGGTGCTCACCGCCGCGGACGTCATGGAGCCCGCCGCTCCCGTCGACGGCGCGCTGTCCCGCATGCCCCGCGCCACCGCGTCCACGCCGCTGGCCGACCTGCTGCAGCCGGCCGCCACCGGCGGGGGCTCCGTGGCGGTGGTCGAGGACGACGGCCGCGTCCTCGGCGTCGTCACCGCCGCGTCGATGCTCGCCGCGCTCAGCGGCGCGCAGGGTCGACCCACCGCCCCCACCGCCACCGGCGGCGCCTCCGCCGTCCCCGAGGAGGCCCTCCGTGGCTGAGACCGCCCAGCTCGTCCCGCTCCCCCGCGTCCCCCTGGGCGACGCCGTGGAGGCGGCCGTCGACTGGGTCGGGGACGTCGCGGGGCCGGCCTTCGACGCCTTCGCCACCGGCGTCTCCGCTGTCATCGACGGGTTCACCACGGTGCTCCTGGCACCGCCGCCGCTCGTCTTCGTCCTGGCGCTGGCGCTCCTCGGCGCCGTCGTGCGGTCCGTCGGCTTCGGCGTCGTGTCCGCCGTCGCGCTCGGCCTCGTCGTGAGCGTCGACCTGTGGACGGAGTTCCTGGAGACGCTGGCGCTCATCCTGGCCGCGACGGTCGCCGCCGCCGCGATCGGCATCCCGCTCGGCATCCTCGCCGCGCGGAGCTCGCGGACCAGCGCCGTCTTCAAGCCCGTGCTCGACCTCATGCAGACGATGCCGCCGTTCGTCTACCTCATCCCGGCCGTCGCCTTCTTCAGCATCGGGACCGTCCCCGGCTTCGTGACGACCGTCATCTTCGCCCTGCCCCCCGGCGTCCGGCTCACCGAGCTGGGCATCCGCCAGGTCGACCGCGAGGTCGTCGAGGCCGGCACGGCCTTCGGCGGCTCGCCCCGCCAGATCCTGCGCGGGATCCAGCTGCCCCTGGCGATGCCGACGATCATGGCGGGGATCAACCAGGTGATCATGCTGGCGCTGTCCATGGCCGTCATCGGGGGCATCATCGGCGCCCGAGGGCTCGGCGCCGAGGTCATCCGGGCCATCTCCAGCCTCGACCTCGGCCTGGGCTTCGAGGCGGGCCTGTCCGTGGTGATCCTCGCGATCTACCTCGACCGCCTCACGGCCTCCTTCGGATCGGGGACGCCGCGGACCCGGCTGGCGCGCGCCCGGGGGCTGCTCAACCGGGGCAGCACGACCACCGACCGGGACCAGGACGGCGACGGGCCGTCCGCCGACGCCCCGGTGGGGTCCCGGCGTGCGGGCTCGCGCCGGGGTCTGGCCGACATCACCTGACCCGTCCGCTCCCCCGACCGGCCCCGGTCCCCCAGAGACCTCCCGCCGCGCACGAGGCGACGGCGGGACGCACGACCGACCGAACGAGACGCGGGCTGTCCCCCTCGAGAGGTCCGGACGCCCGCACGACGAGAGGACATCCCGTGCGCACGCACACCACCCGCGCCGCCCGCCTGGTCGCCGCCCTGGCCGTCACCGGCCTCGCCGTCACCGCCTGCGGCTCCGAGGACTCCTCCTCGACCGGCTCCGGCGGCAGCAGCACCGACGCCGCCGGCGGCGGCACCGTCACCCTCGGCTTCCTCCCCTCGTGGACCGACGGCCTGAGCACCGCCCACCTCTGGGACCACGTCCTGACGGAGGAGGGCTACGACGTCGAGATGCAGGAGATCAACGACCCGGGCCCGCTGTACGAGGGCCTGTCCAGCGGCGCCGTCGACGTCTACCCCTCGGGGTGGCCCGAGGTGACGCACGCCCAGTACATGGACAGGTACGGCGACGAGGTCGAGGACCTCGGCGCCTGGTACGAGGGCGCGCAGCTCACGCTGGCCGTGCCGGAGTACACCGACATCACCTCGATCGCCGACCTGCAGGGCCAGGCGGACCGCTTCGGCGGGCGCATCGTCGGCATCGAGCCCGGCGCGGGCCTCACGACCCAGGTGCAGGACACGGCGATGCCCGCGTACGGGCTGGACGGGGAGTACACGCTCCAGACCTCCTCGACGACGGCGATGCTCGCCGAGCTGCAGTCCGCGACCGACGCGCAGGAGGACGTCGTGGTCACGCTGTGGCGCCCCTTCTGGGCCAACTCCGAGTTCCCCGTCAAGGACCTCGAGGACCCGGAGGGCGCCATGGGCGAGGCGGAGGGGCTGCACACGCTGGCCCGCACCGGCTTCTCCGACGACATGCCGGACGTCGCCGCGATGATGGAGAGCTTCTCGCTCACCGACGAGCAGTACGGCGAGCTGGAGAACATGGTCGTCAACGAGTACGGCGAGGGCCGCTACGAGGAGGCCGTGGACGCCTTCTTCGCGGCGAACCCGGACGTCATGGAGTCCCTCACCAGCTGAGCCGCTCCTGTCCCGCACGGGCCGACCGGCACGGACGGGCCCGCGGCAGCACGACGTAGGGGCGCACCCCGCGGGGTGCGCCCCTCCGTCGTGCCCGGCTGCGCGGGGGTGCGGCGCGGTCAGCCCTTCGCGGCGGCCCCGCGCGCCGGGGCCTTCTTCGCCGCCGGCTTCTTCGCGGCCGGCTTCTTGGCGGGGGCCTTGCGGACCGGCTTCTTGGCCGGGCCCCGGTCGCGCTTCTCCTGCAGCAGCTCGGCGGCGCGCTCGGGGGTGATGGCCTCGACCTCGTCGTCCTTGCGGAGGGTCGCGTTCGTCTCGCCGTCGGTGACGTAGGGGCCGAAGCGGCCGTCCTTGACCACCACCGGCTTGCCCGAGACCGGGTCGTCGCCGAGCTCGCGCAGCGGCGGGGTGACCGTGCGCCCGCGACCGCGCTTGGGCTGGGCGTAGATCGCCAGCGCCTGCTCGAGGGTGACGTCGAAGAGCTGGTCCTCGGACTCCAGCGAGCGGGAGTCGGTGCCCTTCTTCAGGTAGGGCCCGTACCGGCCGTTCTGCGCCGTGATCTCCTGCTCGTCGGCGGGGTCGACGCCGACGACGCGCGGCAGGGACAGCAGCCGGAGGGCGTCGGTCAGCGTGACCGTCTCCACCTGCATGGTCTTGAAGAGCGACGCCGTCGGGGGCTTGGGCTTCGCCGGGGCCTTCTTGCGCCCCTTCGCCGGCGCCTCCGGCTCCGGCGGGTCCTCGACGACCTCGGTGACGTAGGGGCCGAAGCGGCCGGCGCGCGCGACCACGGTGCGCCCGGACCCCGGGTTGACCCCGAGCTCGCGGTCGCCCTCTCCCTGCGTGGCGAGCAGCTCGCGCGCCCTCTCCACGGTCAGCTCGTCGGGGGCGATGTCGTCGGGCACGGACGCGCGCTGGGGCTCGCCGTCCTCGCCCGCGACCTCGAGGTAGGGCCCGTAGCGGCCGACCCGGAGCGTGATGCCCTCGCCGATGGGCACGGAGTTGATGTCGCGGGCGTCGATGTCGCCGAGGTCGTCGACGAGCGGCTTGAGCCCCGCCGGCACCGCCTCGCCGGCAGCGCCCGCCGGGCTCGGACCGCCCCCGCCGCTGCGCGTGCGGGAACCGTCCGGGCCCTCGTCGTCACCGCCGCCCAGGCCCTGCGGCCCGTAGTAGAAGCGCGCGAGCCACTCGCGCCGCTCCACCGCGCCGGCCGCGATCCGGTCGAGCTCCTCCTCCATGGAGGCGGTGAACCGGTAGTCGACGAGCTGGCCGAAGTGCTCCTCGAGCAGCCGGGTGACGGCGAACGCCAGCCAGGTCGGGACCAGGGCGGAGCCGCGGTGCTGGACGTAGCCGCGGTCGCTGATCACCGAGATCGTCGCCGCGTACGTCGACGGTCGTCCGATGCCCTGCTGCTCCAGCGCCTTGACGAGGCTCGCCTCGGTGTAGCGCGGCGGCGGGGAGGTCCGGTGGTCGGCGGCCAGGACCTCGGACAGGTCCACGCCCTGGCCCTCGACCAGCTCGGGCAGGCGGCGCTCGTCGTCGTCACCGGAGCCGTGGCGGTCCTCGTCGCGGCTCTCCTCGTAGGCGGCCAGGAAGCCGCGGAAGGTGATGACCGTCCCGGACGCCGAGAGCTCGACCTCGCGGCCGGCGACGCCGACCTCGCGGGTGGCGTCCGTCGCGGGCACCGTGGCGCCGAGGCGCACGGACGCCGTCGAGCCGCGGGCGTCAGCCATCTGGCTGGCCACGGTGCGCTTCCAGATCAGCTCGTAGAGGCGGAACTCGTCGCCGCGCAGCTCGCCCGAGACCTGGGCGGGGGTGCGGAAGCTGTCTCCCGCGGGGCGGATGGCCTCGTGGGCCTCCTGGGCGTTCTTGGACCGGGTGGCGTAGACGCGCGGCGCGGCGGGCACGAACTCCGCGCCGTAGAGGTCGGTGGCCTGACGGCGCGCGGCGCCGACGGCCTCGCTCGACAGCGCGACCGAGTCGGTGCGCATGTAGGTGATGTAGCCGTTCTCGTACAGCGACTGCGCCGTGCGCATGGTGGCGCGCGCGTTCGAGCGCAGCTTGCGCGAGGCCTCCTGCTGCAGCGTGGACGTCGTGAACGGCGCGGCGGGGCGGCGGGTGTAGGGCTTGGTCTCGACCGAGGTGACCGCAGCGCCGAGGCCGGCGCCCGCGTCCTCCAGGGCCGTGGCGAGCGCGCCCGCGACGGCGCCGTCGAGGACGACCGCGTCCGAGGTGAGCCGGCCGCTGTCGTCGAAGTCGCGACCGGTGGCCACCCGGCGGCCGTCGTAGCGGCCCAGCCGGGCCCGGAAGCTCTGGGCGCCGGCCTCGCCCGCGGGGGCGACCTGCGCCGTGAGGTCCCAGTACTCCGCGGCGCGGAAGGCCATCCGCTCCCGCTCGCGCTCGACGACGAGCCGGGTGGCCACCGACTGCACGCGCCCGGCGGACAGGCCCGCGCGGACCTTGCGCCACAGCACCGGGGAGACCTCGTAGCCGTAGAGGCGGTCGAGGATGCGCCGGGTCTCCTGCGCGTCGACGAGGTCGGTGTCGATGTCGCGCGTGGACTCCAGCGCCCGCTGGATGGCCTCGCGGGTGATCTCGTGGAACACCATGCGGTGCACCGGCACCGACGGCTTGAGGGTCTGCAGCAGGTGCCAGGCGATGGCCTCGCCCTCGCGGTCGCCGTCCGTCGCGAGGAAGAGCTCGTCGGCGTCCTTCAGCAGGCGCTTGAGCTCGGTGACCTTCTTCTTCTTGTCGGCGTCGACGACGTAGTAGGGCTCGAAGCCGTGCTCGACGTCGACGGCGAAGCGCCCGAAGGGGCCCTTCTTCATGTCGGCGGGGAGCTCGCTCGGCTGCGGCAGGTCCCGGATGTGGCCGACGCTCGCCTCGACGTCGTACCCGTCCCCGAGGTAGCCCGCGATCTTGCGCGCCTTCGCGGGCGACTCGACGATCACGAGCCGCCGGGTCGTCGTGCCGGCCGTCCCCGTTGTGCCTGCCACGGTGCCCCTTCCTCGTGCGCCTCTCCCGCGCCGTGCGCGCGGGCCCTGCCGGGCCGAGCGTCCGCGGTCCCGCGGAGACCGTACGTGCCCGGCGCGGGTGCTCGCGCCCGACCGCCGCCACGGCGCGGCGCGGCGAGTCGAGGAGCGAGGTCCGGCGATCAGCTCCGCGGCGGCTCGCCCAGGGCGGCCAGCCGGCCGCGGAGCTCGACGAAGACGTCCCCGCCCGGCCCGGCGAAGCGCGCGCGCGCCGTCAGCCCGGCGCGGGCCAGGACGCCGAGCGCCCGGCCGTCCTCCTCGCGGGCGACGGCCCGCAGCTCGTGCGGCGGCGAGACCTCCGCCGCGAGGGCGGCCACGAGGGCGGCGAGGGCCCCGCCGCCCACGCCGGAGGAGAGCAGGTCCGGCCGCACGCCCAGGCCGACGTCGAGCACGTCCCCCGCGGGGGGCGCGGCGCGCTCCCCGGTCGTCGCGGCGCGGTGCGGCTGCCCCGGCACCGTGGCCTCGACGCCCAGGCACACGAGCGCGACCACCCGCCCGTCCTCGGCCAGGACGGGCTCGTAGCCCTCGCGGCCGCTCTCGGCGCGCACCTGCAGGGCCGCGACGTCCTGCGGTCCGAGGTCGTGGCGGTCGTGCGGGGCCGGGTAGCGCCACGCGGCGACGTCGGCCGCCTCCTGGGGCGTCAGCGCCCGTCGCTCCAGGCGCAGGCGGGCGGCAGGGCTCGCGGTCCGGGGGGAGCCGGCGGCGTCCCGCCGTCGCAGCCGGGGCGTGCGCGGCGGCTCGGGGGGCGCCGCGGGCTCGCCCGCGGCGCTCGCCGCCCGCACCACCTCGAGCAGGTCGCAGGACCATCCCAGCAGCCCGTCGACGTCGACGAGGGCACCGGAGCCCTCGGCGGCCACCGGCCCGGCCGAGCCCCACGGGGCGATGCGGCTCCGGCCCCGCTCGAGCAGGACGTCGGCGCCGCGCGGACGGCCCCGCAGGTGGTGGGTGAGGCCGACGGCCAGCTGCGCGAGCCCCTGCCACAGGTCGCGCTCGCGCTCCGGCGCGGCCTTCCACACGCCCTCGAGCACCTCGTGCGCGTGGAAGGGCATCCCCGCGTCCAGCAGGCGCTGCGCCTCGCCCAGCGCCTGGGCGGGGGGCAGCACGAGGTCCTCGGGCACCCGGGGGACCCCCTGCGCGCCGCGCGGGAGCGGGCGGCCCAGCTCGTCGCGGGGTCGGGCGTTCTGGGGACGGCCCCGCTCGTCCCGCTCGCGCGCCGTGCTCACGCCGCACCCAGCCCGCTCGTCGGGCCCTGCGCGGGGGCGACCACGAGCATCGCGTCCCGCACCAGGCCGCGCACGACCGGCAGCACCTCGGCGGCCACCTCCTCGGCGGGTCGCTCGAGGAGCGCGGCGACGGCGCCGACGAGGACGCCCACCGGCAGCTCGCCGTCGCAGGCGCCGACGACCCCGGCTCCCGCGGTGCCCACCCGCACGGTGCGGCCGAAGCCACCGCCCTGGCGCAGGAGCACGACCTCCGGGTGCTCGGCGCCGGGACGCGCGTGGCGCTCCTCCGTGACGTCGTCCGCGACCCGCAGCCGCAGGGCGGCGAGCCCGTCGTCGTCGAGGGCGGCGAGGAGCTCCTCGGCGGCCAGCACGTCGGCGACGTGCCCGCCCAGCGGCCCGGCGACGGGGCCGGGCAGCTCCTCCAGGCGCCGCAGCCGGCCGCCGCGCCCGTCCCGGGGCCGGCGCAGGACGACCGTCCCGAGGCCGACCGCCTCGACCCGCCGGTCGGCGAGGTCGTCGAGCCAGGCGCCCACGAGCGCGTCGAAGCCCGGGCCCGCCTGCTGGCCGCCGTCGCGCACCCAGGTCTCGGCGTAGGCGGCCGGGTCGAGCAGGTCGCGCTGGACCACCCAGCCGTCGAGGCCGCTGGCCCCGAGCCAGGCGCCGACGCGCTCGCGCCAGGGCTCCCCCGCCCGGTGCTCCCAGTTGCCGAGCAGCTGCGCCGTCCCGCCGGGGGCCAGGACGTCGCCCACGCGCTCGACGAGGTGCTGCACGAGGGCGTCGCCGACCATCCCGCCGTCTCGGTAGTCGTAGGCCGGCACGCCCGCCGCGCGCGGGGTGATGACGAAGGGCGGGTTGGAGACGACGAGGTCGAAGCGCTCGCCGGCCACGGGCTCCAGCAGGCTCCCGCGCCGCAGGCCCACGGGGGCGGTGGCCGCAGCACCGGCGGCGCCCCCGTCGAGGGCCAGCGTCAGGGCGGCGAACTGCAGGGCGCGGGCGGAGGTGTCGGTGGCCACGACCTCACGGGCGTGGCGGCGCAGGTGGAGCGCCTGGACGCCGCAGCCGGTCCCGAGGTCGAGCGCACGGCCCACGGGGGCCCGCACGGTGGCCTGCGCGAGCGTCGTGGATGCCCCGCCGATGCCGAGCACGTGGTCGGTGCGCAGGGGGCCGGCGACCGCCATCTCCCCGAGGTCGGAGGCCACCCACCAGTCGGCCGGGCCCGCCGCGTCGACGGCGGCGTAGGGCCGCAGCTCGACGAGCGGGCGCGCGAGACCGCCCTCCCCCGGCTCGAGGAGGCCCAGCCCCCGGGCCCCGTCGAGCCCGCAGCGCGGCAGCGCCGCGGCGAGGGACCGCGCGGGGACCTCGAGGCCGAGGACGAAGGCGCCGACGAGCGCCGCCAGGGGGTCCCCCGCCTCCGCGGCGGCCCGGACGACCCTCCGCGCGGCCAGCGGCTGCTCGCGGTGCAGCGCGGCCTCCGCGACGGGCCCGAGGAGGTCGGCCACGGCGTCCACCCGGTAGCCGGGGCCGCCGACCGCGGAGAGGTCCTCGCGCAGCGCCGCGACGACGTCCGGCAGGACGACCGGGGCGCCGGCGACGCCCGGGGACCCGGCGGCAGCGGGGTGCCGCGGCGGCGTGCGGTGCGGGCCGACGGGGTCGCTCACCCGACCAGGCTAGGCGCCGCCCCGCTCCCGCCCGCCCTCGCGGCGGGCCCTCGGGGTCCCGCGCGGGCTCGGCCGGTCAGCTGGGCGTGCGTCGCAGGAGCGCGAGCGCGGTGCCGAGCAGGGCCGCCGAGCCGCCGGCGCCGACGAGCACGCCGCCGGCGTAGGAGAGGAGCTGGACGGTGCGCCCGGCGTCCTGCGCCGCGCTCCAGACCACCACGGTGCCGGCGGCGTCGAGCGCCAGGGCCGCCGCCGCCATGGCCACCAGGCCGACCAGCACCGCTCCTGACCCGGCGGCGAGCAGGAGGACCTGGGCGCGGTGCCGGTCGGGTCCGTCCGCCAGGGGTCCGCCGTGCACGCGCAGCCCGGCGACCGCGAGGGCGGTCCAGGCGGCGACGACGAGGAGGGCGGCCGCCACGTCGCTCGGGCGGTGCCACCCGGCGACCAGCGTGGAGACGCCCGTGACGGCCGCGTAGAGGGCGCCGAGGACGGCCGCCGAGCCGCGCGCGGCGACCGGGACGACCAGCACGAGGGCGACCGCCACCGTGGCCGCCACGGTCGTGTGGCCGCTGGGCAGGGAGTTGACGTCACCCAGGCCGAGCGCCGGGCGCTCGAGGACGACCTTCTTCAGCAGCTGGGTGCTGACGTTGGCACCGCCGACCACGACCACCGCCGCGACGGCGAGGGGCAGCCGCCGTCGCACGACGGCGATCACGACGACGACCAGCAGGCCCAGGGCCAGGGTCCCCTCCGAGACCACCGACAGCACGCTCGTGGCCTGCGCGTCCAGGAGGTCGCGCCCCATCACCGACCCGGCGAAGGCGATCTCGTCCACGACCTGGCCGGGGCCGGTGGTGACGAGGGCGAGCCAGACGGCCACGACGCCGACCGCGGCGGCCAGGGCCAGGGCCAGCGGGACGACCGGGCCCCCCGGCGCGCCGTCGCGCCGGGAGCCCGTCGTCGAGGGGAGGGACGAGGCGCTCAGTCCTCGGAGCTCGTGGAGGCGGAGACCGCCTCCTCGACCGAGTCATGGATGGGGAAGACCTTCGTCAGCCCCGTGATGCGGAAGACCTTGAGGATCTTCTCCTGGACGCAGACCAGGCGCAGCGAGCCGTCGTGGGCGCGGACGCGCTTGAGGCCGCCGACGAGCACGCCGAGGCCGGTGGAGTCGAGGAACTCGACCCCCTGCATGTCCACGACCAGGTGGTACTGGCCGTCGGCGACGAGGTCGTTCAACCGCTCGCGCAGCTGCGGCGCCGTGTAGACGTCGATCTCCCCGCCGACGGCGACGACGGTGCGCCCACCCTGCTCGTGACTGGTGACGGACAGGTCCACGTGTGCACTCCCAGGCGTCGGGCTCCGCGACCCGAGCCGGGCCGCCCGGCGGTGGCCGGCTCACAGCATTAGACCATCCGCGCCCGGTCGGGCGCTGCCCGCACCGCGGTCGAACCCGCTGTCGGTCCCGCGTGGCACCGTCGGACGGGTGGTCGCCGAGCTCTCGCCCCCGGGCCCCCCGCCGCTCGCCGCCGGTCCGGGCGCCCGCGCGATGGAGGCGCTCCTGCGCGCCCCCGGGCGCTCCGAGAGGGTGCTGCACGTCCACGTGCGCCCCGCCCGGCCGGGCCGGCGGGCGGTCTGGCCCGCCTGGGCCGACCAGGACGTCGTGGCGGCCCTCCAGCGGCGCGGCGTCCCCGCGCCGTGGGAGCACCAGGTCCGGGCGGCGGAGCTGCTGCGCGCGGGGCGCTCGGTCTCCCTGGCCACCGGCACGGCCTCGGGCAAGTCGCTCGCCTACTGGCTGCCCGCGCTGACGGCGGCGCGGGAGACCGGGCCGGCCCGCTGGGGAGGCCGGGGGGCGGCCACGCTCTACCTGGCGCCCACCAGGGCGCTGGCGGCCGACCAGCTCGCAGGGCTGGAGGCGCTCGCCGTGGAGGGCGTGGTCGCCGCGCTCTGCGACGGCGACACGCCCCCGGACGAGCGCGCGTGGGTGCGCCGCCACGCCGACGTCGTGCTGTCCAACCCCGACCTCCTCTCGCGCTCCGTGCTGCCCGACCACGCCCGGTGGGCGCCGCTGCTGCGTCGGCTGCGGCACGTCGTCGTCGACGAGGCGCACGTCTACCGCGGCGTGCTCGGCGCGCACGTCAGCGCGGTGCTGCGCCGCCTGCTGCGGGTCGCGGCCCGCTACGGCGCCGAGCCGGTGGTGGTGCTCGCGAGCGCCACGACCGCCGACCCCGGGCGCACCGGGCGCCGGCTCACCGGCCTGCCCGTCGAGGTCGTCGACGACGACGCCTCCGAGCGCGGGGCGCTGTCCCTGCTGATGTGGCAGCCCCCTGCCCTGCCCGCGCGCGGGCGGGCGGCGCCCGCCGCCCGACGCCCGGCGCCCGAGGAGGTCGCCGAGCTGCTCGCGGACCTCGTCGCAGCCGGGGTCCGCACGCTCGCCTTCACCCGCTCGCGGCGGGCTGCGGAGGCGGTCGCCCTCGCGGCGCAGGACCGCGCGCGGGCCCTGGACCCGGCTCTGGCCCGCGCCGTGGAGGCCTACCGGGGGGGCTACCTGCCCGAGGAGCGCCGCGAGCTCGAGCGGGCCCTGCGCCGCGGCGACCTCCTGGGCCTGGCGACCACCTCGGCCCTGGAGCTGGGCGTGGACGTGGCCGGGCTCGACGCCGTGCTCCTGGCCGGGTGGCCGGGGACGCGGGCCTCGCTGTGGCAGCAGGTCGGGCGCGCGGGCCGGGCCGGCGACGACGCCGTCGCGGTGCTCGTGGCCCGGCAGGACCCGATGGACACCTACCTCGTGCAGCACCCCGAGGCCGTCGTCGGCCGCCCGGTGGAGGAGGCCGTCCTCGACCCGCAGAACCCGCACGTCCTGGCGCCCCACCTGGCCGCCGCCGCGGCCGAGCACCCCCTGGCGCCGGAGGAGCTGGAGCGCTTCGGCGACCCGGTGGTCGTCCGCGCGCTGCTCGACGCCCTCGTGCGGCGGGACCTGCTGCGGCGCAGGGCCGGGGGCTGGTACTGGGTGGGGCGGGGCCGACCCGCCGACGCCCTCGACCTGCGGGGCGCCGGAGGCGACCCGGTCGCCGTCGTCGAGAGCGCCACCGGGCGGGTGGTCGGCAGCGTCGACGCCGGTGCAGCGCACGCGACCGTGCACCAGGGCGCGGTGCACCTGCACCGCGGGCGCACCTACGTCGTCGAGGAGCTGGACCTGGGCGCCTCCACGGCGCTCGTGCGCCGCGAGGACACCGACATCACCACCTCGGCGCGCGACGTCACCGACGTGCGCGTCCTGTCCGAGCAGGACCGGCGCTCCTGGGGTCGGGTGGAGCTGCGCACCGGGCTCGTGGAGGTGACCAGCCAGGTCGTCTCCTTCCGGCGCCGGCGCGCCGGCGACGGGAGGGTCCTCGGCGAGGAGCCCCTCGACCTGCCGCCGCGAGTCCTGCGGACGGCCGCGGTCTGGTGGACCGCGCCGGCCGACCTGCTGGAGCACCACGGCGTGGGGGCCGCCGACCTCCCGGGAGCCGCCCACGCGGCCGAGCACGCGGCCATCGGCCTCCTGCCGCTCGTCGCGACGAGCGACCGGTGGGACGTCGGCGGCGTCTCGACCGCGCTGCACCCCGACACCGGCCTGCCCACCGTGTTCGTGCACGACGCCGCGCCGGGCGGCGCCGGCTTCGCCGCCCGCGGGTTCGCGGCGGCGCGCACGTGGCTCACCGCCACGGCCGAGGCCGTGGCGGCGTGCCCGTGCACGGACGGCTGCCCCGCGTGCGTGCAGTCCCCCAAGTGCGGCAACGGCAACGAGCCCCTCAGCAAGGCCGGCGCTCTCGCGCTGCTGCGCGCCGTCCTGCAGGAGGCCGACGACGACCGCGCTCCCGGGCCCACCGGAGCCGCCTGACCCGCCCGCGCGCTCCGGTGGAGGGCAGGTCACGACGACGCGGGACCGGCCCGGGCCGCGGCGCGCGCCGGGCCGAGGCCCTGCAGGGCTCCGGCCACGTCGACGGCGACCTCCACGACCACCTCCTCCCCGGTCGGCCGACAGCCCACGAGACGGGCGCCCCCGCGACCGGCGACGAGCCCGGCCGCCGTGCAGGCGTCTCCCGCGGCCCGGCCGACGAGGACGTCCGCCGCTGCCAGCGCGGCGAGGTCGGCCGCCGCGGCCGCCCGGTGCCGGGCGACCGCGGCCTGCCCGAGCGCCGCCCCGGCCGAGCAGACCAGGAGACCCGCCAGCACGACCGCCAGCACCAGCACCGTCCCGGCCCCCCGCTCGCCCCGCTGCCGCTCGCCCCGCTGCCGCTCGTGCCGCTGCCGCTCGTGCCGCTCCCACCCGCGCCCCCGGGGGGCGCGCCCTCGCTCGCCCCGCCCCCGTCGAGCGGGCCGGGCGCTCCCCGCCGGACCGGCCGTCACACCGGACCACCCGAGGGCGCCGCCCCGGCGGCGACCTCTCCCGACCGCCCCCGCGCGGTGGCGGCGGTCACCTCGACGGCGGAGGCCGCGCGGCCCGTCACCACCAGGTCGGGCGCCCCCGGCAGGACGAGGTCGACGGGGGCGGTCACGACCACGTCGGCGAGCTCGCCGCCCAGCCGGACGGAGGCCTGCGCCCCCGAGCCGGCGAGGGCGGTCGCCAGGGCGGTGACCTCCCCCGCGGGCGCCCCGCGGGCCGCCGCCCTGGCTCCTGCCGCTGCCGCGTCGGTGCAGCGCAGCTGAGCCGTCACCGCCTGACCGACCGACAGCGCGCCGGCCATGACGACGACGACCGCCACCGTGCCGACGGCGAGCTCGGCGGTCACCGCGCCCCGGTCCGGTCGGGAGCCGTGCGCCGCCCGGGCGGCGCACGGCCGGGGCGCGACGCCCCGGCCGTGCGCCCGGACGAGCGGGACCCAGCCGCGCCGGACCCAGCCGCTCAGGGCACCGGCGCTCAGGGCACCGGCGCGCAGGACCCTCCTCACCCGCTGCTCCCGCCGACGCCCCGGTGGTGGGGCATCACCCGATGGTCAGGGCGCGCTGGATGATGGCCAGGAGCAGGCCGCGGACCTCGCCGCTCGTCAGGAGCGCGACCAGCAGGCCTGCGAAGCCGCAGGCCGCCAGCGTGGCGACGGCGTACTCGGCCGTGGCCATCCCGGCGTCCCCGCGCAGGCGGCTCACCGGCACGAGCGCGGACCCCGCGGCACCGCTCGGCCCCGGTCCGGCGCCGAGGCCCGGCTGCGGCGCGTCGAGCGGGGCCGTCGAGCCGACCGCAGCGCGCTCGTCGGGGAGCTGCGCACCGCGCGCGGTGCAGGCGCGCACCGGCGCGGCAGCCGCGCGGCGCTCGCCGCGCCGACGCCCGGCGTGGTCGCCCAGGGCGCGCGGCCGGGGACGGACGGGGCAGCTCGGGACACGGGTGGTCGCAGCCATGGGGGTCCTCCTCGTCAGAGGGCCGCCAGGTGCGGCCCGCTGCGTCGAGCCTGGTTCTCGCGGCGCCCCGCGCGGCCGGACGCCGGCGGGATGTGGAGGAGCGAGCCGCCGGCAGCAGCTGTGGACACGGGTCGGACGCGCCGCGGGTCCCCAGCCGGTCGCAGAGCTGCCCCGGTCAGCCCGGCCGGGTCCAGCCCGGTTCGGCGCGGTCCGGCCTCACCCGGACGAGGGAGCGTCCTCGACCAGTCGGCGCTGGCCCCGCAGCGCTGCGCCCAGGTCCAGCGAGGGGCCGAACGACCCGCACCTCAGGTGCGGGAGCCAGCCGCTACCGGAGCCGTGCAGATCTCCGGACCCAGGTGACCATGAGCGCAGCGACGTCCTGCCCCTCCGCGCTCGGCAGGGGGGTGCGCGCCGCGCCAACCGCCGCGCCGGGTGGTCACCACCGGTCCGGGGACGGGGTGGACCGAGCCGTCCACGACGCCGTGTCCCGCAGGATCGACGCAGCACCCGGGCCCGAGCGCGACGACGCGGGGGAACGGCTCCGGCGACTGCTCGGGGAGCTGCCCCGCCCCTGAGGTGACCGCCCGCCGCGCCCTCGGGAGCAGGGGTCCTCATCCGCGACGCCGACGCTCTCGCCAGGACGCCAGGACGCCAGGACGCCAGGACGCCAGGACGCCAGGACGCCAGGACGAGACCAGCTGACGCGCCGTCGACGAGGGGGTCGCGCGAAGGAGCCACGGAGCGGCTCCCGACGCCGGGCGTGGGGTGGGCCCCACCGAACCGTTCGAGCCCCGGCAGACGGCCTGGAGACGCCAGCCCGGGGAGGCCAGGAGCCAGGCGGGACGACGCCGGCCGACCGCTCGGAGCGGCGTGCCCCGCTGCCACCCGGGGGGGCACCTAGCCGAGGACCTGCTGCGCCAGGGAGACGACCACCGGCACGACGGCGACCGCGACGAACGCGGGCAGGGCGCAGGCGCCCAGGGGCAGCACGAGCCGGACGCCGAGGGCCTGGGCGCGGCGCTGCGCCTCCCGGGCCCGTCGGCGCCGGACCTCGGCGGCGGCGTCGCGCAGCAGCTCGGCCCCCGGGGCGCCGGCCCGCAGCGCCAGGCCGAGGGTGTCGCGCACCGGGACCAGCGCGGGAGCGGCGCCCGCCCAGGCCTCGTCCCAGCCGGCACCGAGGCGCAGCAGCGCGCAGCGCCTGCGCAGCTCCTCGTCGTCGGCCGTCGGGCGGGCGAGCGCGAGCGCGGAGCCGGCGGCCTCGAGCGCCGCGAGCGGCGGTGACCCGGCCTCGAGGGCGGCCGCCACGAGGTCCAGGAGGAGGGCCGGGTCGCTCGCGCGCACGCGCGTGGACTTCCGGGCCCGCCCGCCGGGAGGTCGAGGAGCGCGAGCGCGCCGAGGCCCCGCCCCCGAGCCCGCAGGGCTGGGACGCACCACCCGCCGCAGGCGCGCGGACGGGGGCGGCCCCGCCAGGAGGAGCAGCGCGGCGAGCACGAGACCGGTGACGACGGCGCCGGTCATCGCGCCGCCCCCCGCCCGGCCCGCGACGACGGCCGCGGGTCGACCGCCGCGTGCGGGACGGTGGCCGCCCGCACGAGCCGACGGGTCCACCACCACCCCACGAGGGCCAGCAGGGCACCGGTCAGGCCGGCCAGGCGCCCGAGGGGCGTCCCTCCCAGCACGAGCAGGGGGTCGGCGCCGACGGCGTGGCCGAGCAGCAGCCCGAGCGCGGGCAGCGCCAGCAGGACGCGCGCCGTGGCCCGCGGCGCCGCCAGCGCCGCCTCCCGGGCGTCCTGGGCGTCGGCCTCGTCGCGCAGCGCCGCCGCGAGCCGGTGGAGCAGCTGAGCAGCGGGCGCGCCGGTGCGCTCGCAGACCTCCCACGCCGCCGCCACCGCACCCAGCGCCTCCTCGGCGCCGTCGTGCCGCCGCCGCGCGAGGGCCTCCCGCAGCACGGGGGCCACCGGCTCGCCCGCAGCGGCGGACGCCGCCGCCGCCGCCCACGCGCCACCGGGCCCCGGGCCTGCGGCGTCGACGAGGTGCGCCCAGGCGCCACCGGGCGGCAGGCCCGCGCGCAGCAGCACGGCGAGCCGGGAGACGTCCTGCGCGACGGCCTCCGCACGCACCGGGGGGCCCTCCGCCCCCGAGGACCAGCGCAGCCGCAGGGCCCGCGCACCGGCGCCCGCGGACCCGGAGGCCCGCTCCACCCGGCTGTCCCGCGGGGCGGGGACGAGCCGATGCAGGCGCCGTCGGGCGGACGAGCCGCTCAGGAGGCCCAGCGCCGCGAGCACGAGGAGCCCCACGGACGCCCCCGTCACCGCGGCTCCCCGGCCCCGGTGCGGCCCGGTGGGGCCGCCGGGTCGGGCTGCTCCGCCCGGGCGAGGAGGTCCTGCGAGCCGAGCCGGGCCCCTGGCGGCCGCGCGCCGTCGGGCGGCAGGTCGGGGTCGAGGCCGAGCCGCACCGCGAGGTCGTGCCACCCCGGTCCCGCTCCCGACGCCGTCAGCGCGGGCACGACGACGAGCTGGTCCCCGCGCCGGTCGACGAGCGCCACCTCCTCCACCCGACGACCTCGTGCGTCCCGGCGCAGGTGGAGCACCACGTCGAGGGCGCTCGCCGCCTGGGTGGTGAGCGCGCGGGCGTCCAGGCCGGCGAGCGCGCCGAGCGCCTCCAGGCGGGCGGGCACGTCCGCCGCCGTGTTGGCGTGCACGGTGCCGCAGCCGCCGTCGTGCCCGGTGTTCAGCGCGGCGAGCAGGTCGCGGACCTCGGCGCCCCGGCACTCCCCGACGACGAGCCGGTCGGGGCGCATGCGCAGCGCGTGCCGGACCAGCTCGGCGAGGTCCACGGACCCGACCCCCTCGACGTTGCCGTGCCGCGCCTCCAGCCGGACCACGTGCGGCAGGCGCGGGCGGAGCTCCCCGGCGTCCTCGACGAGGACCACCCGCTCCCGGGGGTCCGCGAGCCCGAGCAGGCTCGCGAGGACCGTGGTCTTGCCCGAGGACGTCCCGCCGCTCACGAGGAAGGCGAGCCGGCGCTCGACGACGCGGCGCAGCACCAGCGCCCACCCCACGGGCACCGACCCCGCGGCCACGAGCTGGTCGAGGTCCATGCCGTCGCGCCGCGGCACGCGCAGGGACAGGAGCGTGCCGGCCGGCGAGACGGGCGGGAGGACCGCGTGCAGCCGCACGCCGTCGGGCAGGCGCGCGTCGACGCAGGGGCTGGCGTCGTCGAGGCGCCGACCGGCCCCGGCGGCCAGCCGGACCGCGAGGGCCCGGACGGCCGCCTCGTCGCCCAGCCGGACGTGCGCGCGGCGCAGCCCCCGCCCGCGGTCGACCCAGACCTCCTCGGGGCCGTTGACCAGGACGTCGGTGACGCCCGGCTCGTCGAGCAGCACCTGGAGCGGTCCGGCGCCCACGAGCGCCGCCCCGAGGAGCGGCGCGGCGCGCAGGGCGCCGGCCGTCCCCAGCGGCTCCCCGCTCGCCCGCAGCGCGTCGACGACGACGGGTGCCGTGACGGGGCCGCCGCTGCGGCTCAGCGCCGTGCGCACCCTGGCGAGCAGGCGCTCGTCGACGGCGTCCTCGCTCTCGGGGGAGCGCGAGGTCGCCCCCGCAGCCGGGTCCGCGCCCCGCACCCGTGCCGCGCCGTGGGGGTCGGCCGGTCCCGGCCCCCGCGGCGTCGGAGCGCTCGTCCGCGGCGCTGCCGCCGTCACGGGGCACCGCTGGCGGGGAGCCACCCGGGCGAGGGCGGCACGAGGGCCACGGCCGGGGCGGGCGCCTCGCCGGGCCGCTCCGTCGCCCGGGCGGAGCGAGCCCCCGGCGGGGCGCCGGCCGAGACGGGCTGCAGGTGGTCGAGGAGCTCGGCCGCCCGACCCAGCGCACCGCCGGAGCGGTCGCGCACCAGGAGCCGGCCCTCGGCGGCGCGCGCGGCGAGCGCCTGGTCGTGCGGCACGACGCCGGCGAGCGGTCGCCCGAGCGCCTCGGCCACCTCGTGCGGCCGCAGGCGACCTGCCGCCCGCGGCCCGGTGCGCACGACCACCCGGACGTCGGTGGACGGGGCCAGCCGGGCGAGGTCCTCCAGCTGGCGGGACGCGGCGACGGCGGCGGGCACGTCGGCGGGCACGACGAGGAGCAGCGGGGCGCACGAGCGCAGCAGGTGCTCCGCTCCCCGGGCACCTCGCGGCAGGTCCAGCACGACGACGTCGTGGGAGCGCCGCGCCGCGGCCACGACCGCCGCCGACGCGGGCGACGGCACCTCCTGCGACCCGGCGACGCCGCGGCCGACGGCCAGGACGTCGACGCCGCCGCGCCGCGGCAGCGCGGCCTCCAGCACGTCCGGTCGCAGGGCGCCGCGGACCCCGCGCAGGTCCTCCCACCGCAGGCCGGCCTCGTCCTCCAGCCCCACGAGGAGGTCGACGCCGCAGCCGAGGGGGTCGAGGTCGACGAGCAGCACGCGCCCCGCTGCGGCGGAGCGGGAGGCGCGCCGGGCAGCGGCGCCCGCCAGGCAGGTCGCGAGGACGGAGGAGCCCGCGCCGCCGCAGCCGCCGAGCACGCCCAGCACGAGGGCGTCGGCCGGACGCGGGTCGGCCGCCTCGAGCAGGGCGTCCACGAGGGCGTCCTCGTCGTCGGGGAGCAGGAGCACCGCGCTGGCGCCGGACTCCAGGGCGCGCCGCCACACCCCCTCGGGGACGTCGGCGCCCGTGAGCGCCAGGCGCCGGGCCCCGGGCGCCGGCGGGGGCGCGCCGGCGCCCGGGAGCACCGCCGCGTCCCACAGCTCGAGCGCGCTGGCGCCCGCCCCGGCGCCGGGACCGCGCGGGTCGAGCACCTCGAGCCGCGCCCCCGCGGCAGCGGCGCAGCGCCGCACCTGCTCCTCCACCCAGGCCGAGGAGGAGACGAGGACGGCACCGCCCGCGTCCCCGCGTCCCGTCCCCCTCCCGGTCCCGTCCCGGTGATCTCCTGCGCGGCCGCTCGCGCCCACGGCACTCCCTCCGGCGCCGCGCCCTGCGCCGCCGGGAGGAGCCCACCGCGAGCAGCCCCTGCGCGCCGCGGCCGGCCACCGCCTGGGGACGGCAGGGGCGGGCCCGCGGGCTGTGCGCGCCGGCGCGACACCGCGCGCCGCCGCGGTCCGCCGTGCGGGTGGTGCGAGCGCCTCACCGGGGCCGCCCCGGCGGGTGCCTCCTAGGCTGGGGCGCGTGGAGGCGACGGCGCACCAGCGCTCCGTGGCGCTGTTCGACGTCGACCGCACGCTCGTCGCCCGCTCGAGCGTCCTCGCCCTGGCCGGGCCGATGCACGCCGCCGGGCTGCTGCCGCTGCGTGCGGTGGCCCGTGCGCTGCGGGAGCAGGTCGCCTTCTCCCTCGGCGGCGCCGACCACGCGCGCATGGAGCGCGGCCGAGCGCTGCTGGCGGCGCAGGTCACCGGGTGGGAGGTCGGCGTCGTGACCGACGTCGTCGAGCGGGCGCTCCACACCCACCTGGCGCCCCTGCTGTTCGCGGAGGCGCGCGAGCTGGTGCGCGAGCACCAGCGCCGCGGGGACGCCGTGGCCCTCGTCACGAGCGCGGCCACGGAGGTCGCCGAGCCCCTGGGGCGCCTGCTGGGGGCCGACCACGTGCTCGCCTCGCGGATGGCGGTCGAGGGCGGCCGCTGGACCGGTGCGCTCGACGTCTACGCCTACGGCGAGGGCAAGGCGCTGCTGGCCCGCGCGCTGGCCGAGGAGCAGGGGTACGACCTCGCGACGAGCGCCGCGTACTCCGACTCGGTGACGGACCTCCCGCTGCTCGAGCTGGTCGGGCGCCCGCACGCCGTCAACCCCGACCGCGCCCTGCGCAGGGTGGCGCGCGGGCGCGGGTGGCCCGTCCTGCGCTTCCGCCCGCCCTCCCGCCGCGGGTCCCGCGCCCGGCGGCCCACGGCGGGCCAGGCCCGCCGGGACGGCCCGACCGAGGACGCGGCGTGAGCCGGGAGGAGCTCGGGTCCGCGGCCGAGGGCGCGCGCGTCCGGGGGGCGCGGGTCTGGGGGGCGCGGGTCTGGGGCTCTCAGGCCGGGGGGTCGCAGGCCGGGGGGTCGCAGGCCGGACCGCCGGGCGGAGGGACCGTCCACGACGACCTGGACGCGCCGCCCCCCGGGGGCTCGACCGGGTCGTCGCACGACGACGCGCCGCCGGAGGAGGGCGCTGCGGGAGCACAGGGCGAGCGGGGACAGCAGGGCGAGCGGGGACAGCAGGGCGAGCGGGGACAGCAGGGCGAGCGGGGACAGCAGGGCGAGCGGGGACAGCAGGGCGAGCGGGGAGGGCGGCGCGAGCGGGGACGCCGGGTCGCGGCGCTCCTGCTGGCGGCCGCCGCCGGCGCGGGCGGGGCGCTCCTGGCCGTGCGCGGGT